>Ga0055584_100001959_pt1 | contig 20198 bp, 21 predicted proteins | sample OSDHelmetaG_FD_58716 | JGI IMG/M metagenome (GOLD analysis project Ga0055584, IMG submission 58716) | Pelagic marine sediment microbial communities from the LTER site Helgoland, North Sea, for post-phytoplankton bloom and carbon turnover... | ecosystem: Environmental > Aquatic > Marine >...
CGTGAACGACTTTCAGCCTTAATCTTGAGAGGCATACAAAATTCCCCCTAATAGCAGTTTAATAAATCTCTTATCTTGATATACCTCAGCCCTATGTCCCAAGCCGGTGTAAAATGATTTTCCTCCATCAAATTCATGAAACCAAGTGATAGGATGATTTTCTCCGTTTTCTCCACCATTGTAACTTGACTCATCTAAGTTAAGTAAAACATTAATGTTTGGGTTTAAACCATTAAAGTTGTACCACTCATCTGTTATTTCCCAACTCTGATCTAGATGAGAGGTGGAGATATGCTTATCATCTACAGTAAGAATTCTAGCCTTTTGAATCTTTGGATGATTTTTAAAATACCCACCTACAAGTTTTCCATACCATTTCCAATCATATTCAGTGTCTGTAGCTGAGTGAATACCCACAAATCCACCTCCGTTTTTTATAAAGTCTTCCATAATTTTTTCCTCATCATCATTAAAAATGTCTAATGTTGTACAGAGGAAAATAATTACATCAGTTTGGTTTAATTCTTTTTTAGAAATAAACTTTGAACTGTTTGTGTGAGTAACATTAAAATTATTTTCTGAGCCAAGTTTTGTGATAAGTTTTGTTCCCTCTCTTATTGCTTCATGATGAACAAAGCCTTGTGTTTCGGTTAAAATTAAAACTGAAAAATTACTTTTTTTTGAGCTAAAGGTTGTTTGAATAAACTCTTTTTTTTGTGAGAAGTTTATTGTAGATAATAGAATTAGTATTGAAAATATTGAAATCATTTTTAATGTTAACTTTATAAATATAATGAAATTACAAATTTTAATTTTTATAGTTCTCTTTGGGTGTAATAATAATTTAAGTATCCCTTTTGAATATAAAGAATGGAAAATTAAAAGAAAGTCTGCTCTTTATGCTGAAGATGGTTACTTAAATTTAGCTGGCCTATATCCAATTGAAAATGGGATTTACACTATAGGATCAGGTGACTATAATGATATAAGGTTTCCAGATGATTTTCCAGATGATTTCGGGAAAGCTGATATACAAGATTCTATTATTTCATTTTATTTTAATGATCATGTATTATTAAATGATACGTTAAAGGTTAAATATTTTAAGTATAATTATTTTAAGCATAAAAACAATTTTACTCTTGGCTCATTTCTTTGGTATGTTCACATGGACTCTGGAGTCAAAGGAATTAGAGTTAGAAACTTTAAAAACCCATTGCTAGATGAGGATTTAAATATTAATTTTTTCTCTTATGATTCTCATATGATTATTAAAGCTAAATTTGAGAAGTTTAGTGAGCCGCTAGTTAAAAACCTAAAAAACATTCAAGGTGGGTCTTTTAATGATGTTATACCTGGAATTATTCATTTTACTTTTAATAACAACGACTATTCTCTTCTACCAACTATAGCACCATCAGGCAGATTTTTCATAGTATTTGGAGATCAAACAAATGGTAATGAATCATATGGCGGAGGTAGGTTTTTATATATTAATCCTCCTCAAAAAAATGGAGATATAATCATAGACTTTAATAAAGCTTATAATCCACCTTGTGTGTTTTCAACATTTACTACTTGCCCTATTCCTTCAAAAGAAAACATATTACCCTTCAAAGTTAATGCAGGAGAAAAAAACTATAATGGAATTCTCTTTAGTAGTGTCTATCAATAATTTTTTATAAATTAATAAAATGTTACGAAGAAGTTTTATAGAAAAATCATTATTCTCATTACCTCTAATTTCAAGTGGGCCCATATTTGGTTCAAGTAAAAAAGTACCAGGTTTTAAAATAGGTTTAGCGCAATGGTCTTTTCATCGTGAAATAAGATCTCGCAAATTAGACAACCTAGACTTTGCAAAAACAGCTAAGGAAAAGTTTGACATTGATGTTGTTGAGTATGTAAACCAGTTCTTTTTTAATAAGGCAAAAAATTTAAGTTATTTATCAGAAATGAAAACAAGAGCTAATGATGTTGGTGTTAAAAATCTCTTGATAATGATAGATGACGAAGGAAGTTTAGGAGACTCTAGTAAGAAAAAAAGAAATAAAGCAATTGATAATCATAAAAAATGGGTAGAGGCTGCTAATTTTCTTGATTGTGAAAATATAAGAGTCAACGCCCAAGGGGATGGCTCTGAAATGGAAGTTGCTAAGCATGCGTCAGAATCTTTATCAAAATTAGCAGAGTTTGCAAGACCATATAATATTAACATAATAGTTGAAAATCATGGTGGATATTCTTCTAATGCAAAGTGGTTAGTTGAAGTAATTAAAAATTCAGGTGAGGAAAATGTGGGAACGCTTCCAGATTTTGGAAACTTTTGTATCAAGTCAAAACCTGATGAGTTTTCTGACTGGGGAGGGTTAGATGGATGTGCGGTAGAATATGATAAATATAAAGGAGTTGAGGAGATGTTGCCTTATGCCAAGAGCGTTAGCGCAAAATCATTAAATTTTGATTCCTTTGGAAATTCAGTTGAAATAGACTTTTATAAGATGATCAAAATAATCAAATCATTTGGTTATAATGGTTGTATATCTATTGAATACGAAGGAACTAGTCATTCTGAATCAGAGGGAATAATGCTTACAAAGAAACTGCTTACAAAAGCATGGGGTTTAGCCTAATTTTTTTTACCATTAATAAAGACTCCAATTAGAATTAATGCCATACCAAAAAGTTGAACTTCATTTATCTTTTCTCCGTCAATAACACCTAAAGAAATTGCAACAAGTGGCATTAAATAAGTCACCATAGAGGCAAACACCGTGTCTTTAATTTTGATTAAGTTATAAAAAATAATTGTAGCAATAGATGTTCCTAAAACTCCAAGAATTAAAACATATCCTAATTCTGCTTTATAAAAATCAAAATTGTTTAGATGATCATGAAAGGGTGATAAAAAAAACAATATATAAAGTGTTATAGGTAAAATAGAAACAATGGAAAAACTCGTAATAGCAATAGGCTTTAAATGCTTTAAATGATACTTAACTAAATTAAGGTTTATTCCATAAAGTAATGTTGCGGCGACAACAAATAAACCAAATACGTCAGCTGTGAATCCACCTGAAGAACCAGAAAATAAAATCAAAAGGAAGGTTCCTAAGAATCCAATTATTAATCCAATTATATTATTTTTTGTAGCTTTTAATTTATAGAATACTACACCTATAATTAAAGCAAAAAAAGGAGTCAATGATGTTAATACCCCAGATGTTGCACTATCTATTTTTGTTTGTGCTATAGGATATAAAAAATAAGGCACAACATTTCCGACTATACCAGATATAAAAAGAATAAAATAATCTTTTCTTTTAATTTCTTTTAAGTTCTTTAAAAGAAAAGGCATCAAGACAAAAGAGGCTAGAGTTAATCTTAAAGCACCAATCTCAAACGGATCAAGCTTAATTAATGCTTTTTTTATAAGAATAGGAGAGCTCCCCCAGATAATGGCAAGAAGAATTAATAAACCCCAAGCAATTACATCTTTATTCTTCATACAGCTGACCTCTCCTCTATGGAATTAAATTTATTTGAAATATCATTTAAGACATCTAGTGAATAATCTAATGACTCACTGAGAATTAATTTCATTCTATACTCTTTAAAATTTTCAATTGCTCTAAAGTAATTAGTGTAGTGTCTTCTCATCTCTATAAGACCGAGTTTTTCACCTTTCCATTTAATAGAAAACTCAAGGTGTTTCTTAACAACATTAATTCTTTCTTTTATGTCTGGTTTGTTTAAAAACTTTCCTTCCTTTAGAAAGTGTTTTATTTGATTGAAAACCCAGGGATTACCTATAGCAGCTCTGCCTATCATTATTCCATCAACACCATATTTTTCTTTATATTCTTTTGCTTTCTCTGGAGAATTTATATCTCCATTCCCAAAAATTGGTATTGTAATATTTGGATCGTTTTTAACCTGTGCGATATAATCCCAATTTGCTTCTCCCTTGTACATTTGTTTTCTAGTTCTTCCGTGAATTGTCAAGGCTTGTATTCCTACGTCTTGAAGTCTTTTAGCAACCTCTACAATTTTAATAGAATTATCATCCCACCCAAGTCTTGTTTTTACTGTTACAGGAATATTTACTTGCTTCACAATCTCAGCTGTCATCTTTTGCATTTTATCTAGATCTAGAAGTATTCCAGCTCCAGCACCTCGGCAAGCGACTTTCTTTACTGGGCAACCATAGTTAATATCTAGAATTTCAGGTTTAGCTTCTTCAGAAATAGAAGCTGCTTTTTTCATTGACTCAATATTATCTCCAAATATTTGAATACCAATAGGTCTTTCTGAATCATATATATCAAGTTTCTGAATGCTTTTTTCAGCGTCTCTTATTAGGCCCTCAGAAGATATAAACTCTGTATACATTAAGTCAGCACCATTTACTTTACAAACTGATCTAAACGGAGGATCACTGACATCCTCCATAGGAGCAAGTAGTAATGGAAAATCACCCAATTCAATATTGCCTATCTTCATAAAAAGAAGTATTTTAACATTAAAATATTCCACAAATAAAAAAATAAATGAGCAAACACTTAAAGGAATTAATATTTATTATTTTATCGGTTTCTCCTTTATTTTTTATGAGTATAATCTCTAATATCTTAGAAACACCTTCAGACATGTCATACGAAGGAATTGACAGAAAGATGTTAATGATATCAAATGCTGTATTTTTATTGTTATTTCTAGTACCATATTTTGTAATAAGAAATAATGTTAATTATAATTTAAGAATGAGGAAAGTTGCATTTTATCCTTTGGTGCTTGTTATGTTATCAACTGTTTTTTTTATAATTATAAATTCACCAATAATAGAATGGAATAAAGAAATCAATTTTCCTGAGTTTTTATCTTCTTTTGAACTCTGGGCCCAGGCTAAAGAGAAACAATTAGAAGCTGTTACTATACATCTAGTTTCTTTTGAAAATAATTTAGAATATTTAATAGGCATTCTTACAATAGCTATTATTCCAGGTTTTTGTGAAGAGTATTTTTTTAGAGGTGTTTTACAGAAAAACCTAAGTTTATTAATTAAAAATCATCACATTGCCATTTTTATAAGTGCATTTATTTTTAGTGCTTTTCATTTACAATTTTATGGGTTTTTCCCAAGATTATTACTAGGAGTTCTATTCGGCTACTTTTATTACTGGTCTGGTAGTTTAACTTATTCTGTGATAGCACACACTCTTAATAATTTTTTTAGTTTAACATTATTTTATGTTGCTAGCAAAGGTTTATTTGGTGAGAATATTGAATTAGATATAAATTCATCTCCAGATATACCTTTACTTATAATAATTGGAGCTTTAATTATCTTCTGCTACCTGATTTTCTTACTTATAAGATCAACACAAAACACAAATGAATAAAAAAAATCTAAAAAATAGGATTATAACGGGTATGTTAGGGGGATCTCTATTATTATCTTCAACCTTAAATGAGTGGTCTTATCTTGTAGTATTTGTTATTATCATTTTTTTATCAACTAGAGAGTATTATAAAATTTTATCTGAAAACGGTTTTAACCCTAATTATAATTTAGGTATTTTTTTATCTGTCATTATTTTTATTTCTTCTTTCCTTTATGCTAGTAAAGAGAGCCTAATAGGTATTCATTTTGTTTTAGTTCCTATTTTGCCATTAATATGCCTTTCTGCTTTGTATAGTTCAAATAATAAAGAAACCATATCAAATGTTTCAGTTACATTTTTTGGAATATTATATATATCCTTATCTATTTCTTTACTAAACTTTATTGTTTTTACAGATTTGGTATATAATTCTGTTTTTTTAATAGCTACTCTTTTATTTTTATGGACTAGTGAGTCTGCCGCATATTTAGGAGGATCACTTTTTGGAAGAAAAAAGCTTTTTGAATCAGTTTCACCAATGAAAACATGGGAGGGTGTTCTTTTTGGATTAGTTGCTAATATTATTTTAGCTTATTTTATTTGGAAATATTTATTAATAAAAACTTTTATTTTTTGGCTTGGTTTTTCATCTGTTGTTTTAATTTCTGGTGTCTTCGGAGATTTATTTGAATCATTATTAAAAAGAAACTTTAATATGAAAGATAGTGGTAATAAGTTGCCTGGTCATGGTGGTTTCTTAGATAGGTTTGACAGTTTCTTTTTTGTAATACCCTATGTTTATTTTTACCTTAAAATTATAAATCAGCTAACTTAAAAATTGTACATTTACATAACAAAACCCAAAAAAAGATATGAGTTATAAAGAACCGGCTCCTATCATGCACGATAAAGATCCTCTAGAATCAATGATGAAGAGGTTCCATGTGGCAGCTGAACATTTAAATCTTGACGAAGAAGTCTATAGTGTATTAAAGTCCTCTGTTAAAAAAATTATAGTATCTCTACCAATAACAATGGATAATGGTAAAATCAAGGTCTTTGAGGGATATAGAGTAATTCATTCTAATATTTTAGGACCATCAAAAGGTGGGTTGAGATTTGATCCTGGAGTTAATTTAAATGAGGTTACCGCTTTAGCAGCTTGGATGACATGGAAGTGTGCTGTAGTTGATATTCCTTATGGTGGAGCAAAAGGCGGCGTTTGTTGTAATCCTAGGAAGATGAGCCAGTCCGAGCTGGAAAGACTTACCAGGGCATATACCCAAGCTATGCATGATGTTTTTGGACCGGATAAAGACATCCCAGCTCCTGATGTAGGAACAGGACCAGATCAAATGGCCTGGCTAATGGATGAATATTCAAGAGCAAGAGGTACAACCGTTAATGCAGTTGTTACTGGGAAACCAATTATATTAGGAGGATCAGTGGGAAGAATTGAGGCAACAGGAAGAGGGGTAATGGTAGCAACTTTAGCTGCTTTAACAAAAATAAAAATTAATCCATTTAAAGCAACGATAGCAGTTCAGGGATTTGGAAATGTTGGTTCATGGGCATCACATTTATTAAAAGAGAGAGGCTGTAAAGTTGTAGCAATATCAGATATTTCTGGGGGATACTATAATGACAAAGGTATAGATATTGGCAGTGCTATTACTTATAGAAATGAAAACAAAGGTACTCTTGAAAATTTTGATGGAGGAAAGAAGATTTCAAATGAAGAATTATTATCTCTTGATGTTGATGTGTTAATTCCTGCAGCATTAGAAAACGCTATAACTGATAAAAACGCAGAAAACATAAAGGCAAAATTAATTGTTGAGGGGGCAAATGGTCCAACATCTCATGAGGCTGATTCGATTCTACAAAAAAAAGGGATTGTTGCAGTACCCGATATTTTAGCAAACGCTGGTGGAGTTATTGTTTCTTATTTTGAATGGGTACAAAATAGGCTTGGATTTAAATGGACTAAAAACAGAGTCTATAGAAGAAGTGATTCTATTATAAAACAAGCTTTTAATAATGTTTTCTCAATTTCAAAAAAACACAAAGTATCTTTAAGAACAGCTGCTTATATTGCAGCTATTGATAAGGTCTCTAGAACATATAAATACAGAGACGGTTCATTTACTTTTCAAAAAAATGGTGAAGATTCATAAGGAGGGTTGGGGTTTTTTATTAAAGCTATTCATTTTTCTTTCGATTGTGAATGTTGTTTTTTTAAACTTATATAACACTTCTTTATATTCAACACTAATTTTATTTGTTTCATCCTTAACGTTTCTTTTTTTTCTTCAATTTTTTAGAAATCCTAAAATCATTAAAACAATTGATAAAAACCTTATTATTTCTCCTGCTAATGGAGAAGTTGTCCATATAGGAGAAGTTTTTGAGGAAGAGTATTACAAAGAAAAAAGGCTATTAATATCAATCTTTATGTCTCCCTTAGATGTTCATATAAATAGAAATCCAATTTCAGGTATTGTTAAATATTATAAGTATCATAAGGGAAAATATCTGGTTGCATGGCACCCAAAGTCTAGCACAAAAAATGAAAGAACGACAACTGTTATAGCTAACAATAAAATATCAATTTTAGTCAGACAAATTGCAGGATTAGTTGCGAGAAGGATAATAAATTATTCCACTATTGGGAAGAAAGTTAACCAGTCAAATCAATTAGGTTTTATTAAGTTTGGTTCTAGAGCAGATATCTTTTTACCATTAGGTTTTAAACCTAATGTCCAACTAAAACAAAAAACAAAAGCAGGAGTAACAGTTCTAGGAAAATTAAATTAGACTCTTTTGAATTATTGATACTATTTTTTCTAAGTGTTTTTTATCAGTTTCGCTGAAAGTATTTAATTCATCACTATCAACATCTAAAACCCCAAAAATCTTATTCTTATTATTAAATACAGGAACTACAATTTCTGATTTTGATAAAGAACTACAGGCTATATGTCCAGGGAATTTTTCTACGTCTGGGACAAGAAGAGTTTTTTTATCTTTCCATGCCGCTCCACATACACCTTCACCTTTTTTGATTCTAAAACAAGCAACTGGACCCTGAAATGGACCTAGCACAAGTTCATTATCTTCAACCACATAAAAACCGACCCAAAGCCATTTAAATGTTTGAGATAAAGCAGCAGTAACATTTGATAGTATAGCAGTAACATTTTGTTCACCTTCAATTAATGACTTTAACTGTTTCTCAAGATTAATATATTTTTTTTCTATATCATTTTCTAAAGGTGTATTGAAATCATGCATTTCTAGTAATTTTAAAAAGTTTGTCTTCGCCTATTTTTTCATAGATATTTTTTTTGATATTTGGAGCCTTAATTCCTTTAGAAAATTTCAATTGAGATTTGAAAACCCTTGCTTCATCCCAAAGGTTCTTTTCTATAATTTTATTTAATGTAAAGCCACCACCCTCAACTAGTAAACTATAAATTTCTCTCTTATAAAGATCATAATATATATTTTCTAATTTAAATGGGCTTATTTTTATAAAATGTTTTTGACCTTGGATTTTATTTTGCTTGTTATTATAAATAAGAGAAATTGATTCGTCATTTAATATATTTGTTTTCTCTTCCAATTTGTTATTTGGGTCAAGTATAACCCTTATTGGATCTCTCCCTTCCCATAGTCTAACATTAAGACGCGCGTTATCCTTATTAGCTGTATTGACACCAATTAAAATTCCTGTTTCCTCAGACCTCCACTTATGTACTAAAGTCCTTGAAGTTTTACAAGATATCCATTTAGAACTACCATCTTTCTTTGCAATAAAACCATCAGATGTTTCAGCCCATTTAAGGATAATATATGGTCTTTTTTTTTCTTGGTTTATAAAAAACCTTTTATTAAGTTTTTTATCTTCTTTTTCAAGAACCCCTGAGATAACATTTATGTTATTATTTCTTAGTTTTTTTATCCCTTTACCATTAACAAGGGGGTTTGGGTCTGTATTAGAAATAATAACTTCTTTTGGCTTATATTCTATTAATTTATCTGTGCAAGGAGGGGTCTTTCCAAAATGTGTACAGGGTTCCAGGCTTACATATACCGATGCTCCTTCAATGTCATTTTTATTGATCACATTATTTATAGCATTTATCTCTGCGTGTGCACCTCCAAATTTTTTATGATATCCTTCCCCGATTATCTTATTTTCTTTAACAATTACACATCCAACCATAGGGTTTGGGAAGACTTCCCCCATTCCTTTATTAGCAAGATAAAGTGATCTTCTAATGAATTTCTTGTGTTTATTTTCCATATTTATATCTATGCCTGATATAGAATCTAATTCAATTTATAATGAATTACTTAACAAAGTAAATTATTATTCCGGTAATGATATAAAAAACATTTCTCTAAAATATCTATATCAAAAATTTAATTTAACAAACTCAGATTTAATACTAAATAAAAAGTTAGAATGGAATAATAAAGTTAAAAGATCATTCTATGATGATGTTGAAAAGATAAATAACGGTGTTCCTATTCAGTATATAACAAATTCACAATTTTTTTATGATGAGAATTTTTATGTTGATAATAATGTCTTGATACCTAGACCTGAAACTGAGGAATTGGTAAGTTATATTATAAAACGTGAAAGAGATAATAAGAAAAAAAACATTTTAGATATAGGTACGGGATCAGGCTGTATTGCAATAACATTATATAAACATTTAAATGCTCATGTTTTTGGGATTGACTCATCTAAAGGGGCTATCAAAATAGCTAATAAAAATAACAGATTAGTTGAGAATAAAGTAAGTTTTATTAACGAGAGTATTGAAGAATATTCGCCTGAAACTAAATTTGATGTGATTGTGAGCAACCCTCCTTATATTTATTCCGAAGATAAAAATAAGGTTGAGTGTAACGTTTTAAATTATGAGCCTCATGAAGCTCTTTTTGTCTCAAAAGATCCTCTATATTTTTATAAAAAGATATTAAAATTTTCTAGAAGGTATTTAAATCAAAATGGAAACATATATTTTGAGATTAATGATAAATATGAGGGCGAATTGGGATTGCTTTTTTCCGAATTGGAATATAAATTCATCAAGGATATTTATGGGAAGAAAAGATTTTTATTTGTTACTATAACTTAACGTTCCTTTACCTATTTTAAAAACAAAGACAGATCTATATTTTTTCAAGTAATCTCTAACCTCTTCTTGAAGCAATAAAATAATATCTTTATAATCCCCGTAAACAATAGAACTTAATCCATTAGATTCGATAACAAGACCTTCTTTTTTAGAGATATCACTTAAAAACTTTTTAACTATTTTTTTATATTCTTCCTCTTTATTTTTTTGTAATAAAGGGTACATACTTATCTCCAAAGTTGCTCTCATTTTAAATTTTAAAATTAATAGTTAACATATAATTTCTTACAGCTTGTGGATAATAATAGTTTTCTCTTACCTCATATTCTAACCCACCATAATAGCCAAAGGTATATCCATTATTAGAATACATTTCATTAAAAACATTATTTATTGAAATCTTAAAATATAAGTTTTTAAAAAAGTTATTATTCAAATTAATATTTAGCTCAAGGTCATTTACTAAAAAAGGATCAATTAATCTTTTTGAATTTGAAGTGTTATCTAAATACTGCTTCCCTACAAATTTAGATTTAAAGGACAGACTAAAGGGCTTTTTAAAAGTCCAAATTATTGAGTTGTTCAATATTATATTAGGGGAAAAAGAAATGTCAGTTTTTTTATATTTATTAATTACTGTATTGAACCCACTAAAGTCACTTCCATAATCATATAAATATTCATTGAAATTGAAAACATAGTTTTTAGATAATGTTAAAGATGAATTTATGTTAATTGATTGAGTGTTTATTATATTGGATATCTCAATCCCATATCTTCTGCTTTTTTTAACATTTGTTCTAACATTAGCACCAACATCATTAATCTCTCCTGTAGTTATAAGTTGATTATTATATTCCATCCAGAAAAAGTTTGTTATAAGGGCACCTCTTTTATAATTAAAATTTTTTCCTAACTCTATATCGTACAAGGTCTCGTGCTTTGGTGTTTCATTAGAGTCAATAAAATCACTTCTTATAGGTTCTCTGTTTGCCACGGAAAAAGAACCATATAAACTAAATTTTTTACTTAATTGATTCGTAATCCCAATTTTAGGATTAAAAAAAACATTTTTAGAATCAATTTTAATTTTGGATTTGTCATTGTCCGTTCCGTTACTCTTATGTAAATATTTTCTTAATTGCAATTCAGTAAAGAGCTCTGTTTTATTAGAGATGTTTAGATTATATTTTGTGAAAATATTTGCGTCTTTTTTAATTGATCCAGAAAAATAATAGGGGTCTGTAAAGAAGATATCAGATGAACCTGATGAAATAATTTCCCCAAAATGATCTCCATCATACTCATTTAATGCTCCTCCAATATTTAAAGAACTATTATTAAATTCTTTTAGATAAGAATATGTTATTCCATAGAAATGATTTTTTAACCACCTTCTTCTAACTAGGTCTGTGGTATTGTCCTCTTCATCCTCATAATAGTTTATTAAGTTATCATCTTCTCTATATTGTTCGTAATAACCTCTTCCAAAAGTATAATGAAATGCAAGGTGTAGGTTTGTGTTTTCTGAAAAACTATGATTTATATGTGTCTGATAGTGGTCTTGCTGGTAATTATCAGTCTCATTATCATAAGTATAATAATTAAAGGTTCTGCCAGCTTCTAATAAGTTATCACCCTGGAAATCAGTATATCCATTATTGTTAATAACCTGATTCATTCCTTCTATATCATTTGATAACCTTGATTCTGGTGTTCCAAACCATGATTGATATGTTTTTTCTTTTCCTGAAAAATTTATAAAATCAATCGATGTCTTTTTTGAATAATAACTAGCTGAGGCATAATATGATTTTAAGTCTGAAAATGCTCTATCAATATATCCATCAGAGGTTATTTTTGAAAGTCTTAAGTTAAAGTTCAAAGCATTGTTTATAAGCCCTGAGTTTATTTCAAATGAATTTTTAAAAGTTTTAAATGATCCCGCGGAAGAAGAATAATTTATTCTAAATTTTTCTGATAAATTTCCCGTCTTAATGCTGACTGTTCCACCAAAAGCTCCACCTCCATTTGTTGACGATCCTACACCTCTTTGAACTTGTATACTGCTAGAAGATGAAGCAAGGTCTGGCATGTTTACCCAGAAGACACCATGAGACTCTGAGTCATTATAAGGAATCCCATTTATAGTAACATTTATTCTAGTGGCATCACTTCCCCTTATTCTAATGCCTGTGTATCCAACCCCATTTCCTGCATCAGATGTAGAATAAGCTGAAGGTGTTGACTGAATTAAAAAAGGAATATCTCTGCCAATATTATTTTCCTCAATAAAATTTCTTGAGATATTTGAGAAGGCAAAAGGACTGTTTTCTTTAACTCTAGTTGAGGTAACTTTAATTTCGTCACTTAACAATATGCCATCTTCAAGTACTACTTCATAATATTTTTTTTCATTAGATATTATTGTAATCTCCTTTGTTATATATCCGACATGAGATATAGATATTTTAAAGTTTTCTGATGGACTTTTTATATAAAAATTACCTTTAAGATTAGCATATAACAACTCTTTAGTAGAAGAAATATAAATATTTGCGCCGGGTATAATATTACCTTTTGAATCCTTAATGTTACCTTCTATAAGTTCTTGAGAAAAGGCAGTAAAACTTAAATAAATAAAAAAAAGTATCCTCATAATGTAAAATTTTAAATATGGGGACTTGAAAAAGAATAATATAATATTTTATCTTTTCTACGCCAGCATTACCTGGATCAGTTTTAAGAGTATAATCTCAGCCCTTATTTTTAAGGCACCCCCATATAACAAAAGTAATTAATAATTATTAATAATTTTTAGAGCAGAACTTATTCTTTTGGAAACAGAACCTTTCATAATAAAATAATTTAACTTTTTTTCTTTCATTACAGATTTAAACTCCTCATATATGCTTTCTCTATTGTATTGATTCTCTCTCAATTTATCATATTCCCAAGGTATATCAGGTTTACATAATAAGTAAAAGTCAAACTCTTCTTTACTTGATAAATCTAATATTTTTTCCTCTATCTTATTAAATTTTATTTTACTCCAAAGTTCAATGTCTAAGACACAAGTATCGGCAAGTAAATACTTTCCTCCTCTCTCTATTCCCTTCCTAATTAATTTATTTTGTTCTTTTGCAATTGTTTTAAGATCTGAAACATCATAATGTATTTTCTTTTCTAAATATTTTCTTGAATGCTCTTCACAAACTTCACATTCTAACTTTTGAGAAAGAGATAAAGCCAAAGTGCTTTTTCCTGAAGACTCAGGGCCAACTATACTAATCTTTATCATTTTCTAAACTTTTTTTCCACTCAAAATATCCTGATACAGCTAAAATTAGAAAAATAAAATATTGGACACTAGTAATATAAAGACCTTTATATATGAAAAGAGGGATGTATATAATGTCTGCTAAAATCCAAAAGATCCAGTTTTCTAATTTTCTTCTTGCAAGAAGTAACATAGCAGTTAAACTAAGTGCTGTGGTAATACTATCTAAAAAAACAACATCACTATCTGTCATTTTAAGAATGAAAAATAAAATGACAAAAAAGACAACAAATAAGATCAGATAAATTCCATTTTCAGATTTTTTATTTCTTGAAATGTTTTTTTTGATTTCAGTGTTTTTAGATGTCCATAATACCCACCCATAAACACTCATTATAAAATAATATAAATTTATCCCAGCCTCAGCATATATTTTATTCTCATATGTTATGTAAACATAAATTAAGACACTAACGATGCCGGTTGGAAAAACAAGCATGTTATTTTTCCTTGCAAACCACACACTCAAGACCCCAAAAAGGGAAGCAACTATTTCAAGAATTGACATTTAATAATATAAAAAGAATTTTTTAACTCAATTATAATGCATTAGTTTTGCTTGGCAAATAGTTAAATCTCTTATTTGTCATGAAAAACAACACATTATTCCAACACGAAGCACTAACATTTGACGATGTACTCTTAGTTCCATCATACTCAGAAATAATACCAGCTGATACAGACGTAAGGTCTTTAATAACTAGAAATATTAATGTTAATATACCTGTTGTTTCTGCTTCTATGGATACGGTTACTGAATCAAAGTTAGCTATTGCTATTGCTCTGAAAGGAGGGATGGGCATAGTTCATAAAAACATGAGCATTGATAAACAAGCTAATGAAGTGAGACGAGTGAAAAGGTCACAAAGTGGTATGATTAAAGACCCTATAACAATGAACAAAAACTCTAATGTTCAAGATGCTTTATCGATAATGAAAAAACATCAAATAGGAGGTATTCCAATTATTAATTCAAAAAATGAATTAATTGGAATAGTAACAAATAGAGATTTGAGATTTCAAAAAGACAACTCTACAGAGATATCTAAGATTATGACAAAGAAGCTCATAACAGCAAAAATTGGAATTAGTCTTGATAGTGCTGAAAAAATTTTAAAGAAACATAAGATAGAAAAACTCCCAATTGTTGAAGGAAAAAAGTTTATGGGATTAATAACGTATAAAGATATTTTAAAAAGTAAATCAATGCCAGATGCCTGTAAAGATCAGCTAGGAAGATTAAGGGTTGGCGCCGCAATTGGTGTTTCAGATGATTGGGAAGAAAGGTTAGAAAAGTTAATTCACTCTAGTGTTGATATAATATCTATCGACACAGCCCATGCACACTCCAAGTCAGTTTTAGAGCTTCTTAAAACAATTAAGAAAAATTACTCAGTTGATGTTATTGTGGGTAATATAGCAACGGGTGAAGCGGCAAAAACACTTGTTGATTTTGGGGCAGATGCGGTTAAGGTAGGTGTGGGTCCAGGTAGTATTTGTACAACAAGAATTATAGCTGGGGTAGGGATGCCTCAACTATCAGCGATACATAATGTTTCTAATAAAATTAAGGGATCAGGCGTCCCTGTTATTGCAGATGGTGGCATAAGGTTTTCTGGAGATGTTGTAAAGGCCTTGGCTGCTGGTGCACACTCTGTTATGGTAGGTTCTTTATTGGCTGGAACAGAAGAAACTCCAGGTGAGATAATTTTATATGAAGGAAGAAAATATAAAGCTTACAGGGGTATGGGGTCAGTTGAGGCAATGGAGGCAGGCACTAAAGACAGATATTTCCAACAAAACGAAGATAACCCCAAAAAATTGGTTCCAGAGGGAATTGTGGGAAGGGTTCCTTATAAAGGGGATGTTTCAGAGGTTATTTATCAATTAACTGGAGGCTTGAGAGCTGGTATGGGTTATGTAGGCGCAAAAAATATTTCCAACCTACAAGAAGCTTCTTTTGTAAGAATAACAAATGCGGGATCAATTGAAGGTCACCCCCATGATGTCTTTATTACAAGAGAGTCTCCCAATTATTCAAAGAAATAATTTATTCTTTCTTACTTTTGAAGTATGGCATTAAGAATTAACCCCAATTTTTATTTAATAACAGGATCTTTATTTTGGGTTCTCTATTCTTTTTTTCATATAATACTTCTTTTTGAAGATCAATCTTATTACTCCCCAACATACAGACTTATTTATCTTATTTTATTGGGTTCATTCGTATTTTCTTTTTACAAATACTATGATTTAGTTTTCCCTAAGATTAGTAGAAAGGTAATTTTTACTAATTTCTTTAAACTTTTTATTTATAGCGTAAAAGCAGTTTTTCCTGTAATATTAATATACATATTATATTTATTTAAGATTGGAGATAATTTTATTTACTCCCCTATCTTTTCCAATTTCATCAATGAATTTGTCACAGGAATTTCTCTGTTATTCCTTATTATAAATTTTATTTTTTTTAAAAGACTCATACTTTTTGAAGCTACTTCAATTATGAAATCTATTTTCTTGCTCTTTCAGTATGGGGCAATAATTATTTTTCTTTTTGATATAATTTTTAATTTTTATCCTTCTCCTTTCTACCAGTATTTTCTTGGGTTATTATTTATGGTAGGAGCAATTTTATTTTTTAATCAGAAATGGATTGCCTATTTGCACTTTGATCAGAAATGGAAAACTATACTTATATGTTTTTTTCTCTTAGGTTCTAATATACTCATATATCAGTTTTTTTCTTTAAACAATCAATTCTTTACTCCTTATTTTGATATTCAAAGTTTACTTTTTTTTGTATTATTAATTGCTTTTAATTTTAGTTATATATCTATATCGGTTCTCATAAACTTGTTTAATTTGCCTACTTCTCCTGTTTTTGATGACATTGAAAACGAAAGGTATATTGCAAGAAAAGTACAAGAAAATTTAATTCCAAATTCACTTCCTAACTCTAAAAAATTAAAAATAACATCATCGTACATGCCACACTATGCTTTGGGGGGAGATTATTATGATTACATTTCTTTAGGGGAGGGTAGATTTTTAATTTGTATAGCAGATGTTTCAGGAAAAGGAATTCCTGCTGCTTTATTAATGTCTAATGTTCAGGCTTCCCTTAGAACAATGGTAAGACACTCTTCAAATCTGAAAAAAATTGTTGAGGAATTAAATTTCCAAATCAATTTAAGAGGCTTAAGCGAAAGGTTTGTTAGTATTTTTATAGCTATCTACGATTATAAATCTCAAGTATTAGAATATGTGAACTGTGGGCACCCCCACCCAATAATTTATTATGATAAAAAAGTAGAAACTCTTGATAAAGGGTCTACAGTTCTAGGGATGTTTTCGGAGTTGCCTAAGTTTGACGTTTCTAAGGTTAAAATAAAAAATGATTTTAACGTTTTCTGTTATACTGATGGTCTTACAGAAACACAAAATGATTTTGGTGAATTTTATGGCTCAAAAAGATTATTAAAGCTTTTCTCAGACACAAAAAAGAAGCCCCAAAAGTTTATTAAGTTAGTGATAGATGATCTTAATAATTTTAGAGGAAATAATTTAACTGATGATGATATAACTCTGTTGATGACCAAAGTTAAAAATGGATAATAAAATATTAATATTTCTTATAGCACTTTTAAGTTCTTGTGATTTGATTTTAAGTCAAGACCAAGATAAAAAAGGAATAATTGCAAAAGTTGGAGATGCTTATTTATATGATGATGATATTATTTATAATCCATCTCTTGGTGACAGCACAGTTATTTATAATAGTCAAATTAATTCCTGGATAACAAAACAACTTATATTAAATTCAGCTTTTCAGAACGAGAACATTATGAGTCAAATAGAAAGAAAAGTAGAAGGTTACAAAGAAAGTTTAATGCTATTTGAATTTGAAAAGTATCTATATGCTAATTCAATGGATATTAAAATTTCAGAAGATCAAATATCGAATTACTATAATGAAAATAAAGATGATTTTATTCTGCCTTTTAATTTAATTAAAGCAATATACGCTAAGTTACCTCTTGACGCTCCATCTATAAATAACTTTAGAAATAATTTAAAAAAATACCCTAACTCTGATACTTCTGAAGTTATTTCTTATTCTTTTCAGTTTGCAGAAAAATATTTTCTAGAGGACTCAACTTGGATCAAATTTGATGATATCATATTAAATATTCCTTTTCCTAGAGATTTAGACAAATCAAATTTTCTAAAATCAAGAACTTTTTATGAAATAAGAGAAGATGATTATATTCATTTCATAAGGATATTAGACAAAAAATTAATTGGAGATTATTCTCCTCTTAACTTTGAAGAAGATATAATTAATACAATCTTATTAAATAATAGAAAACAAGAATTATTTGATAACTTGCGTGATAGTATTTTTAACAACTCTGTGAGAGGTGTAGATTATGAAATATATTAAACTAACATATCTCTTTTTTTTATTTATTATTTGTTCATATTCTTTCAAGGGTATTTCCCAAGAAATTACTGGCGTAGTAGTTGATGAAATAATAGTTAGGGTTGATGATTATATTGTGTTAAGATCAGAATTGGAAAGCACATACCTAGATATACTTTCCAGAGGAGAAAGAATTTCAGGAAACACAAAATGTACTGTACTAAAAGATTTAATTACTAACAAGCTATTAGTTGTTAAAGCAGAAATTGATTCTATTTTAGTAGAGGACGGTCAGGTTGATCAAGAATTAAACTCTAGAATGGCTCTTATCATAAATCAGGTTGGCTCCGAAGATGAAATTGAAAAATATTACAATAAAACAATAGCTGAGTTTAAGAAAGAGCTTTTTGACGATATTAAAGAACAGCTTATTGTGAGAAAAATGCGCCAAGAAATTTTAGCTGATGTTGTTGTAAGCCCAGAAGAAGTAAAAGATTTTTATGAGAGTGTTCCAAGTGACAGTTTACCTTACTTCTCAACTCAAGTTAAAGTTTCTCAAATTGTTAAAGTTCCTGAAGTTGGTAAAGAACAAAAAGATAAAACAAGAGGAAAGTTACTTAAAATTCGAGATAAAATATTAAATGGAGAAAGTTTTGAAATTTTAGCTACGCTTAATAGTCAGGATCCAGGAAGTGCACAGAACGGAGGAAATTTAGGTTTCGTCGGAAGAGGATCATTTCAACCTGAGTTTGAAGCTGCAGTATTTAAACTAAAGGAAGGAGAGATCTCAATGCCAATTGAGACAGAATTCGGGTTTCACTTGATTCAATTAGTAGAAAAAAGAGGAAATTTATTCAATTCTAGACACATTCTTTTACAACCTGAGTTTTCAGACTCAGATATTCAGAGAACTAAAGATTTTTTAGATAGTCTCAAGGTTTTAGCGTATTCTGATTCAGTAAGCTTTGAAGAGTTAGCTCGAGAATATTCTGACGATAAATTTACCTCATCATTTGGAGGATATTTTACTGACGCAATGGGTTCAGAAAATGTCCTTGTTGAAGAGCTTGATCCTGTAATATTTTTTACTATAGATACTATGGATGTTAGCCAGATATCCGTTCCTTTTGAGAGCAGAACAGACGATGGTAAAATTGCTTATAAGTTGATTTTCTTTAAAGAAAAAATTCCCCCTCATCTAGGTAATCTAGAAGAGGATTATCAAAGGTTTAGAAATTTTACCTTAAATAGGAAGCAAGGAATTGAGTTAGATAAGTGGTTTGAGAAGGCAAGAAAGGAAGTTTTTATTAATGTTGATCCAGAGTACAATTCCTGTAATATTATTAACTAATGAAATTCTATTTCATCTTATTGTTATTATATATTAGTAATAACATTTTTTCACAAGATCTTAATTTTAAACAAATTAAAGAGTGGAATAATTCGGACTATTTTGCTGAGACAATGTTTGAAAACTATTGGAGTGTTAACCAAAGTGGAAAATTTTTTATTAAGGCTACTCATTCTGAATTAGGAGAGGTGCTTTATTATAAAGAAGACACACCTTTAAATGTAGCCAATTCTTTTGAGGTAAGGCTTTTAGACAAAAAAATGATGATGGATATTCGAAGCGAAATTCTTGAGGAATGTGGTTTTCTAAGAAGGTTTAAGCTTAAGGAAAATGTATATTCTTTCTATGATTGTAAAGACAAGAAATACATTGGGATTATTGGCATTGGTATCATTTCTGATCAAAACGGAGATGAAATTTATTCTATTCTAAATAAAGAGTCTTTCATAAATTAGAGTCTGCTGATGCTATACAGAATATCCCGTCTTGGATTGTCACATTCGAAAATGTTATGATATCACCAGAAGCACTATCACCTGTC
>Ga0055584_100001960_pt1 | contig 20186 bp, 18 predicted proteins | sample OSDHelmetaG_FD_58716 | JGI IMG/M metagenome (GOLD analysis project Ga0055584, IMG submission 58716) | Pelagic marine sediment microbial communities from the LTER site Helgoland, North Sea, for post-phytoplankton bloom and carbon turnover... | ecosystem: Environmental > Aquatic > Marine >...
GTTAAACACCCATTCCAGCGGGCCAAGGCGGTCTATCAATTCCGTGTGGAACCAGAATTGATAGATCAGGTTCGTGCCATGATAAAACAAGACCATTTCAGGCTGAAAGCCAATGGCCATGAGGGGTAGCCAAAACAGGAAGCCCATCGACATGGGGTGGGTCCATGATTGGCGCAAAGCGGTCGATAGATTGTAGTGCTGCGATGAATGATGTACCACGTGGCTGGCCCAGAACCAGCGTCGTTCATGGGAAACCCGGTGGTAGACGTAATAGGCCAGGTCCTCGCCCAGGAAGCACAACACAAAAGCCCACCATTGGTAGCCAATGTCAAACAGGGCGTATTCATGAACAGCTGCGAAGGCCCCATAAATGGCGGCCACCATTGTGACGCCAATAACAGAATTGCCTAAACCCATTGCCAGGCTGGCTGCCGTGTCTCGGGTTTCATAATCCCCTTTATTGAGGACTTTCCACAGCACGACTTCCAACACCAGTAGTGCCAGGAAGATGGGGATGGCCAGGTGCACCATGTCGGGGAATTCCATCAGGCTTTTCCTGTCAGTGGGGATAAAAGATCACGCCATTGGGCAGCTTTAGAGCCATCATCCATCGCGAAGTGAATGGTGGGTGTGCCAAGGCCGCGTGGCCGAACGATTACGGCATTATCCATGGTGTCGACGCTTTCAAGGTCGCCCGAATGCCACAGGCGGCTTGTCAGGCGGTTGCCCTTGGCAATAATGAGGCCAATGTGACCCCCAGTTGTTTCCAACAAGGCGCTGTCGCCCGTTTGTGACAGGGTGCAATACACGGGGCTACAGTCCGGGAAATCTTGCGATAACCGGTCTTTAGCGCTGGTCTGGCTGAGTGCGGGCGTTTGCTTTAGCCCGCCGAATAACCAAGTCAGTGCAATAATAAAAATAACCCCAAAAGGGGCCAGAACCATTTGCCACGACATAGGGCGCATTTGAAAAGATTTCGCGTGTAGATGCAACTCATTATTCCGGGGTGGTAACCAGCCGTTTTCCCGGCGTTTTTACCGCTTCGTCACTGCAATTGGTTGCACCTGCCTACAGAGCAGCCCATAATTTGGAAAACACCCGGCCAAATCATTGAAGCCCCAAAGCGGGCAAAGGAAAACCACACCATGGATACAATCGAAGCCAAAGGGCCAAATGCCGACCAGATCGAGTTTTGGAACAGTGCCGGGGGGCAAAATTTTGTTCGCCACCAAAATGGACTTGATGCCATGCTTGATAGCTTTGGCAAACGGGCGATGGAGCTTGGTGGCGTCAAGGCGGGTGATGTGGTGCTTGATATCGGCTGTGGCTGTGGCGATACATCGATTGAAATGGCGCGGCGCGTTGGCGCAACCGGTGAAGTTGTGGGTGTCGATATATCCGAAATGATGCTGCGCCGTGCCGAAGATATGGCAGCTCATGCCGAAGTGACCAACGTGTTCTTCGAGCTAGCGGACGTAGAGGTTGATCCACTGCACCGCGATAGTTTTGACCTAGCCTTTTCTCGTTTTGGTATCATGTTTTTTAATGATTCTGTGGCAGCGTTGCGCAACGTACATAAGGTGCTGCACAAGGATGGCCGTCTGGCATTCTCTTGCTGGCAGCCACTGGATAAAAGCCCATGGATGGCGCTGCAGCTGCAAGCCGTCATGCCGTTGGTCCCCGAAGAAGACCGCCCCGCCCCCGCAGCACCGGACGCGCCAGGACCATTTTCTTTTGGCAACCCTGATCGTCTGAACGATATTTTAACCCAGGCAGGGTTTGTGAATATCCAAATGGAGAATTACGAGCCTGAGCTTCCCTTGTTTGGCCTTAAAACCCTAGACGACGTGCTTGATTTTGCACTTGAAGTGGGCCCGGCCAGTGCCTTCATTGCAGACATGTCCGAAGACACCCAAGCCTTGGCTCGTCAGGCAATCAGCGATGCCTATGCACCCTATCTGACAGATGAAGGTGTTGTTATGAAGGCGGGAGCATGGGTTGTGACCGCAGACAAAGGCTAGTTGTTGCTCAACTGTGCTGAACAGGCTCTAGCCATGGCGGGGAAACTTTGTAACAGTCTTTGTCACAGGATTTGAATAACGGGAGGGATTTTCGATGGCCGCATCACCACAACTACAAGAAGTAATCCAGCAGCTTTTACCAGACCCAGATGCACCGGTGCCGGACGGCCCTACGGTGCAGGGTATCCGCGATATGATGTCTGGGGTGCTTATGCGCCAGGCAGACTTTGACGACGTTGCCGTTTCGCTGGCCGATGCAGCCGGGGTCGCGTGTGAATGGCTGGTGCATGAAGGGGCCGACCCTGACAAGCGGTTGCTCTATCTTCACGGTGGTGGCTATGTGGCAGGTGATCTGGATTCCCACCGCACGCTGTGTTCAGACATTTCTAAAACAGCGGGTGTCGCTGTGTTGAACGTTGACTACAGCTTGGCGCCGGAATCCTCTGGGTCGGCTTCGTTTGATGACGGCTTGGCCGCTTATGGTTGGATGTTGCAACAAGGCCCCCACGGGGCGGGCGCACCAACCCATTGCTTTATCGCTGGCGATTCTGCTGGTGGTGGCTTAGCCCTTGCCGTGATGATGGGCGCGCGCGATGCGGGCCTAGCCGGGCCGACAGCTGGGGTGCTCATGTCACCCTGGGTTGATATGCTCGCCACAGGCAATAGCTTTGAGACGAATGCAGCCACCGACCCCATGGTGCAAAAAGGCGCGTTGGAATGGATGGCTAGCTTGCTGCTACCTGGCGGGGAAGACCCCAAGGACCCGCGCTGGTCGCCGCTATATGGAAGTTTTGAGGGCCTACCGCCGATGCTGATCCATGCCAGTGAAATAGAGACACTGCTTGACGACGCGACCGCGACGGCCAAAAAGGCAAAAGATGCTGGTGTTGATGTGACTTTGGAAGCCGTTCCCGATGTTATCCATGTCTGGCACGCGCTGGGGCGCGAGATTCCTGAGGCATCTGCCGGGATTGACCGGATTTGCGAGTATATTCGAAGCCATAGCTAGGGCGTAGAGGAGACGAGGCCATGCCATCGGATGCATTTGTCAAAATTCGTCGCCTGCTAAAGATCGCTCGTTTCAAGGATAGAATCATGCGCCGTGAGGTCACACCTCTCGGTTTGCGCGAAAACATGCAAAATAGCATTTCAGGCAAGGAGCCCGAAGGCGTTCGCTACGTGGCTGTTGATGCCGGTGGCGTGCCCTCTGCCTGGTTGGTGCCTGAAGGGTATGACGGCAGAATTCGGGTTTTGCATTTGCATGGCGGTGGTTATACGGCGGGTAATATAGACACCCACCGCGCTTATGCAGGGCATTTGGCCAAAGCATCCGGTGCTGCAGTGCTGGTGGCGGATTACCGCCTGGCCCCGGAAGATGTTTTCCCCGCCGCGCTTGAAGATGGCCTGTCGGCTTATGCTTGGATGCGCGCCAATGGGCCGGATGGTCCTGGCGACGCAGAACGAACGATAATTGGAGGCGATTCTGCCGGTGGTGGGTTAACGCTTGCGGTGCTGATGGCCTTGCGGGATGGCGGGCAACCTCTGCCAGATGGCGCCTCATTGATTTCGCCTTGGGCCGATTTGGTTGTTGAAGGCGATACCATGAAAACCCGCGCCAAGGCCGACCTGCTGGTAGCGGCAAAGTGGTTGAAGGCTTGCGCTGGCGCTTATGACGGTGGTGTTGACCGAGGCGACCCACGGCTTTCACCGGTATTTGGCGATTTTAGTGGGCTACCGCCGCTAGATATTCAGGTGGGCGATGCCGAGGTGTTGCTGGGTGATAGTTTGCTGGTTGCCGAAAAAGCCAAAGCGGCGGGTGTTGATGTGCGAATGGAAGTGTGGCCAGACATGCTCCATATATGGCAGGTGCTTTGGCCCTTCATTCCTGAGGGGGCAGCGTCTGTAAAGAAGGTGGCTGCTTTCGTGCAGGGCTCCTGAAGCGGGTTTGCTGGGGCATAAGTCACCTTGCTAAACCCATTGAGGTTAGCCATAAGGAGCCCGAATAAACTGGGAAGCCCTTAATGGCACTTACATTGGCGATCATTGCTTTGGCCGCAGGCCCCTTGGCCTGGCAGGCCTTTCGGCGGCGTACCGACCTTCAGCGGGTGCTAAGCTGGGTGATGAGCCTTGTGATGATTGTGCTCGTGGTATTGATCATGACTCACACAATTGCTGAGGGTGGGTTCATTGCCATTGGATTTGCCCTGGGTGGGTTTTTGCTGCCGTTAGCTGCCGAGAAAATTTTGCATCGCGGGGAATGGACCATTCATCGGCTTACCCTCGGTATCGGGATTGCCGGGCTATTTTTGCACAATTTGACAGATGGCGTGGCTTTGGCCGCTGCTGCATTTGCCAGCGATAGCAGCGATGCTGCAGTTCTTCAATCCGCCGTTATATTGCATCGGTTGCCCATGGGGCTTGCCGTTTGGTGGTTGGTCGCAACAGAATTTGGCAGCCGGCTAGCCTTGCTCTCAATTACTCTCATGGCGCTGGCGACAATTGCAGGTTTCTTGCTGGGTGATGCTGTGCTTGGTGGGATTGATGAAGCGAGCTTGGCTTGGTTTATCGCCTTTGTAGCAGGGTCATTGGCCCATTTGGCGGTGCATCGCCTGGGCGGCACCCACAAAGGGCACAGTCATTAAGGAAGTCGGCCTGGCTTGCGAAAGCCAGGAATAATCCCATTTCCTATTTCCGTTGGCCCACGCGATAAGCTAGCTTGGTGCTTGCGTTGGCGCGGGGCCATCGTGAGTTATCCACATCCCTCATTTCTGATGAAAGATTTCTTTTATGGTCCGTCCATTTCTTCGCTTAACAACAGCTACTGCAATGCTCGTTGCCCTTGCCGCCTGTGATCAGGCGGCTCAAACAGATATGGCTGCTCAAGAAGGCCAAGGCCCTGTCATTGCCACGGTAAACGGCACGGATCTTTATGAATCGGAATTGCGCCAGGCCTATGACGGCCTGCCCCCAGAGGCAAAGCAGCTGCCATTTGCATTTATTCAAGATCAATTGACCCCGCTTATTGTCAACCGAACCCTGATGGCAGAGGCTGCCCGTGAAGCCGGTTTTGCGAACAACGCCGACGTCAAAAAGAAAATAGCCACCCTCAGCAACGACATCATGCGTGAAGCATGGGTTGTTGCAGAAATTGAAAAGCGCCAGACAGATGAGCGATTGCGCACCGCCTACGATGCCCGCATGGCCGACTTGGCCGCGAGTGATGATGGTGATGAAGCGCCAACAGAACGCCACGCACGGCACATTCTTGTCGATACGGTGGAGCAAGCGACAGATTTGATTGCCCAGCTCGATGCCGGGGGTGACTTCATTGCGCTGGCCAATGCCAATTCTATCGACACCGCCAGTGTTGATGGTGATTTGGGATACTTCGGCCGGGGCATGATGGTGAAAAGCTTTGAAGATGCGGCCTTTACCTTGGCCATTGGCAGCTATTCAGCAGAACCAGTGGAGTCGCAATTTGGGTTCCACATTATTTTGGTAGAAGACGAGCGCGAGATTGTCCCCCCCAGCTTTGAAGAATTACGGGATGACCTAGCTGAAGCTGAAGTACGGTCTATCTATGAAGAGATTGTTGCCGAATTGCGTGCCGGTGCCACCATCGAGTTCCCGCAAGGCGATATAGAAGAATTGGACCTTGAGGCCCTGCCGGCTGAATAGCAGCACAATCAAATTAGCAGTATGTGAACCAATAAAAAGCCCGAGCTCATCAAGATGCTCGGGCTATTCACATGTTCGGGTGCTGTAAAGTAGCTTTAGCGGTTATTGCGCCGCCGGTCTTTGCGGGGCTGTGGTGCCTGATAAGCCATGGCGCCATGGAACGCGCAATAAGGTTGGCCGGGAACAGATTTACTGCCACAAAACTGAAAGTCGTCTTCCCCAGGGTGGCCTAGCGGCCATTTGCAGATGCGATCAGTTAGATCAAGAATGGATATCTTGTCTGGTTTGTTCCGCATTTCAGGCGCGGCAGTAGCAGCTGCGGCTGCCGGTGCCGGCGCGGTCTTTTTAGGCGCAGCCTTCCTTGGCTTGGCCTGGGCAGGCTTTTTCACGGGGCTTGGTCGCGACGACAGACCAAGGCGATGGGCCTTGCCGATCACCGCGTTACGGGTAATGTTTTCACCAAGTTCTGTGGCGATCTGGCTGGCGCTGAGGCCTTTTTTCCATAGCGCTTTCAACTTGTCGACTCGCTCGTCAGTCCAAGCCATTGCTGTCATCCTGTGTTGTTGGGCGGCGGGCACTGTACTGAAAAGCTATGCCAAGGTCAATTAGCCAGGCAGGGATCACACGACTTGCGCCCAGGGGGTGCCTTCGTTAGAACCAGTGCCATGAACAAGATGGACGATAAAATAGCCCATGGGGCAACCTCGATGCCGCTCGCCTATGCAGAGCGTTCCATGGGTGCTGTGAACTGGCTTGGCCTGTGGACCCTTTATAAGAAGGAAGTGCAGCGGTTTCTGAAGGTCTTGCTGCAAACGGTGTTGGCCCCTGCCGTGACAGCTATTTTGTTTTTTGCCATTTTTACCGTGGCCTTTGGCGGCTCCAGCCGCACCGTTGGTGATATTCCGTTTAGCCAGTTCCTGGTGCCAGGCCTGATTATGATGGCAATTGTTCAAAACAGTTTTGCCAATACGTCGTCATCGCTGCTGATTGCCAAGGTGCAAGGCACGATTGTTGACGTGTTGATGCCGCCGCTTAGTGCAGGCGAACTCACCGTGGCGATTGCCTTGGGTGGTTTGACGCGCGGTTTGCTGGTGGCGTGTTCGGTGGCCTTGCCATTATTGCCTTTCGTGGACATCACCGTTCATCATCCGCTTGTCGCCATCTACTTTGCTGTTAGCGCCAGCCTGTTGTTGTCCTTGATGGGCATGCTGGGCGGCATCTGGGCGGATAAATTTGACCACATGGCCGCCATTACCAATTTTGTCATTATGCCGTTGTCATTCCTGTCGGGCACTTTCTATTCGATCACGAAACTGCCTGCCATTTGGCAGACGATCTGCCAATTCAATCCTTTCTTCTATATGATCGACGGTTTCCGATATGCCTTCATCAACCACTCAGACGGATCCATTGCTAAGGGCATGTTGGTGATGTTTGTACTGAATGCCTCGCTATGGCTTATTTGCCACCGTGTCTTCAAGAAGGGTTACCGCCTCAAGCCGTAAAGGGGCGCTCAGCAGCGTGGCCTTTTATGTAGAGTGGCGTGGCCGTTGACATACAGAGGCAATTTCACGATACTCGTCGGCTTTTTCGGGGCACAAAGATGCCTAAAGGAGCGATCATGACCAATTCAGTCATGCCAACATATGGCCGGTTCGACCTTGCTTTTGAGCGGGGCGAAGGCGTGTATCTTTTTGCTGAAGACGGCACCCGATTCCTGGACTTTTGTGGCGGTATCGCTGTGACTTCTCTGGGCCACGGTCACCCGCATTTGGTGGGTGCCATTCAGGAGCAAGCGGGCAAGCTGATGCACACGTCTAACCTGTACCGCATTCCCCAGCAGGAAAAGTTGGCTGATCGCTTGTGTGACGCAAGTTTTGCAGACTTGGTGTTCTTTACCAATTCAGGTGCCGAGGCCATGGAGTGCGCCATTAAGGCCGCGCGGCGTTATCACTATGTTAATGGCAACCCTGATCGCTATCGGGTTATTACCATGGAAGGGGCTTTCCACGGCCGGACGCTGGCAACCATTGCCGCGGGCGGGCAGGAAAAGCATCTGGAAGGCTTTGGCCCCGTGACAGACGGCTTCGACCAAGTGCCCTTTGGCGATATGGACGCATTGAAAGCAGCGATTACAGACCAAACCGCAGCTATCTGTGTAGAGCCTGTCCAAGGTGAAGGCGGTATCAATGCGGTGCCACATGATATCCTGGAAGCGCTGCGGACCATCGCTGATGACAACGGTCTGTTGCTGATTTTTGATGAAGTGCAGTGTGGCATGGGCCGGACCGGCAAATTGTTCGCTTATCAATGGACTGAAATTTGCCCCGATATTATGGCTGTGGCCAAAGGTATCGGTGGTGGTTTTCCGCTGGGGGCTTGCATGGCAACCACTGACGCGGCCAAGGGTATGACGGCTGGCACCCATGGCTCTACCTACGGGGGCAACCCCATGGCAGCTGCGGCGGGCAATGCGGTGATGGACGTGGTGAATGAACCAGAATTCTTGGTGCATGTTGAAGATATGGGCGGTTATTTGGGGCAAAAGCTGAGTGCAGTTATCGCGCGCCACCCCGATATTGTGACGGGCGTTCGCGGCACTGGTTTGATGCGGGGCATTGAGTGCAAGGTTGTGAATATTGACCTGGTAAACGCGCTGACAGACCAAAAAATGCTGACCGTTGGTGCGGGTGGCAATGTGGTGCGTCTGTTACCGCCGCTCACTGTAACCGAAAATGAAATTGACGAGGCTGTCGCTGCTATCGATGCGGCCTGCACAGCCCTTGAAGGATAAGCGTCGGCATAGATGCCGGTGCGGACAAGAAAATGAGTACAAGTATAAAAAAAGACTTTCTCGACCTGGATCAAATCGACCCGACAGAATTGCGGGCTATTCTGGACCAGGCGAAGGCGATGAAGGTGGCTCGGGCCGGTTTGCCTAAAGGTGTGGTCGACGACGGCGCACCGCTTGCAGGCCATGTTCTGGCCGCTGTTTTTGAACAAGCATCCACACGTACGCGTGTGTCTTTCGATGTAGGCATGCGCCAACTTGGTGGCGATACGCTAACGCTATCTGGCAAAGACATGCAATTGGGACGGGGTGAAAGCATCACCGATACTGCCCAGGTGTTGTCACGCTTTGTCGATGTGATTGTCATCCGGACGCTGTCGCATCAATACCTTCTGGAATTGGCTGACTACGCCAGTGTGCCCGTGATCAATGGCCTGACGGAGCGGTCGCACCCCTGCCAACTGATGGCGGATATGCTGACGATTGAAGAACATCGTGGCCCCGTTGCTGGCAAAGTAATGGTGTGGTCTGGTGACGGTAACAACGTGGCCGCCAGCCTGGCACATGCCGCTGTGAAGTTTGGTTTTGAGCTGCGCGTCGCATCGCCGAAAGGCTATGAGTTGAATCCAGATGTGGTCGATTGGGCCAAGGCCAATGGTGGCAATGTCCATCTTACCGAAGACCCGCTAGAGGCTGCCTCCGGCGCTGATTGCGTGTTTGCTGATACATGGGTGTCGTTGGGCGATGAAGACCGAGACCAACGCTTGCAGGCGTTGGCGCCCTACCAGGTGAACGCTGCTTTGATGGCGCAGGCCAAAAGCGATGCCTTGTTCTTGCATTGCCTGCCGGCCCATCGCGGTGAAGAAGTGACCGATGAAATTATCGATGGTGCGCAATCGGTGGTGTGGGACGAGGCAGAAAATCGCCTTCATGCCCAAAAAGCCATCCTGCGCTGGACTCTTGGTAAATAGACGAAGCTGAAAGGTTTCGTGGTGAGCAATCAAATGATCGAGCAATCTGTGTCTGATGACCCGACCCTGTCGCAAGTGCAACCCTTTCAATTGGAGGGGAAGCCTGCCCGCGGTCGAGCTGTGCGCTTGCATGGCGTTGTTGACGAGATTTTGGGCAAGCACAGTTATCCTGATGGCATTGCTGTTCTTTTAGCGCACGCTCTGACCTTGGTGACGATTTTGGGTAATACCCTGAAGTTTGAGGGAAAGTTGATCTTGCAGGCCAAGGGGAATGCAGTCGTTACCTCGCTGGTTGCGGATTACAAAAGCCCCGGCCAAGAAGGCGCTGCTGGTGAAGTGCGTGGTTGGGTGAACTTTGATCAGGAAAAATATGACCGATTGGTCGAAGAAGGCCTTGATACAAACCGTGAAGTTCAGCAGTTCCTGGGAGCGGGACACTTGGCCTTCACCATTGACCAAGGCCCCGATACCGAGCGCTATCAGGGCATTGTCGGCCTGGAAGGCGCGACATTGGCCGAATGTGCCCAGAAGTATTTTGATTCCTCTGAACAACTGCCGACAGCAATTAAGCTAAGCGCGGGCCGATCTGAGGATGGCTGGCGTGCCGGTGGCATTATGTTGCAATACCTCTCTTCTACTGGTGGGTTTGAAACTGAAGATGCCAGTGAGGAAGAGTCGGAAGAAGGCTGGCGCGAAGGCGCTATCCTGATGGCCAGCACCAAAGATGAAGAATTGTTATCTGACGAGCTGTCATTGCAGCAACTATTGTTTCGCTTGTTCCACGAACGGGGCGTTCGTGTGTTCGACCCTTTGCCCGTCGGGGTGTTGTGCCAGTGCACACGTGAGCGAATTGGCGCTGTTCTCAGCCAATTCGACGATGACGAGCTTTCCGATATGGTCATCGATGGGTCCATCGTGGTGACATGCGAGTTTTGCAACAAAAACTTCGACTTTACGCCACCTGCCGAGGCCGCTTAGCCTCTAGGTGGTTAGGTAGAAAGTGCCGCTACCAATTTTCGAATAAAGGCTTCGGCTTCATCTAATTGCGAGACAGCGAGGAATTCATCGGGTCGATGGGCTTGGTCGATGCAGCCTGGTCCACAAACGACAGATGACATGCCTGCTTCCTGAAAAATACCGGCTTCAGTGGCATAGGCCACAACAGTCGCCTCGTTTTGGCCGGTTAGAGCCAGGACCAGTTCTTCGGCGGATGAGTTTTCTTCGCGCATCAGGGCTGGTGCGCGGGCGATAAGCTCTGTGGTGATGGAGGCCTCAGGGAAGTTTGCCTGCATTTCTGGCAAAACAACATCGTTGGCAAAGCAGTTGACGCTGTCGAGCACGTAGTCGATGTCATCATCCGGCAGGGGCCGGTATTCCCAATCAAAACTGCAATGGTTGGGCACAATGTTCAGGGCGCTGCCGCCGTCGAGCGTACCTACATTTATCGACGTATAGGGTGGCTCAAACGGGCTGGATTGATCGGCACCGTCTTTCAGGCCGTCAGCAATTTGGCGCAGATGGTCTACAATCCGTGCGGCTGCGAATATGGCGCTTTCGCCAAATTCGGTGTTGCTGGAATGGGACTCACGCCCTTTTATGGTTGTCCGGTAAGCGCAAATGCCCTTGTGGGCGTTGACGACCTTCATTTCTGTGGGCTCACCAATAATACAAATACGCGGCAGTGGCTCTCTGGCGCGGACTTTCTCAATCATCTCGGCGACACCGCGACAACCGACTTCTTCATCATAGGAAAATGCCACGTGAATAGGCTCGCGCAAAGGCGCGCGGGCGATCTCGGGTGCCATGGCCAAACAGGTTGCGATGAAGCCCTTCATATCGGCAGTGCCGCGCCCGAACAGTTTGCCATCTCGCTTTTCCATGATGAACGGGTTGCTTGACCAGTCCTGTCCGTCGACGGGCACGACATCAGTGTGGCCGGACAGAACAATGCCGGGCACATCTGGTGGGCCGCCAAGCGTTGCGAAAAGATTCGCCTTGTCGTGGTTTATGTTGTAAATGACCTCGCAATTAATGCCTAAATCGCCAAGGTAGGCGGCGATATGATCGATCAAGGCAAGGTTGGAATGACGACTAACCGTGTCAAACGAGACCAACTGTGCCAGTATGTCGGCAGGCTGTTGTGCATTTTTGCGCATGGTATTGATATCTGGCACGTGTTATGGCCTCGGTTGAAGCGGACAATTTAATCATTATGTGCCATTTGGCATAGCAACGGAACAGTTAAGGCGCGCACGTTGAAATACGAAGACTTTACGAATTCACCAGAATCAGGTGCTGACTCGAGCAGTCGCCCTGCGTTTAAAGAACAGTTGTCAGAGGTTAAGGCCTTGGCCCTGATGTTGGCCAAGAAAGTGCCAACGGCGGTGTGGATTCTATTCGGCGCCTATGTGATCTATAAAATTCTTATGGCCACAGCCCCCACTATAACGCCTGCGCCCAATGAAGAGCGCTCGTGGCCGATTTCAGCCACCACGGCAAGTTATGCAGATGCGCGACCAGAGATTATGTTGTTTGGTGAAGTAGTTGCTGGCCGCGAAGTTGAAATGCGGTCACTGGTGTCTGGTCAAGTCGTTGATGTTGGCCCAAATTTCCATGAAGGTGGCCTGGTTGCCGCAGGTGAATTGTTGGTACAGGTTGACCCCTTTGAATATAAGGCTGCTCTTGATGATGCCAAGGCCAAGCGCCGCGAGGCACGGGCGCGCCTGAAGAGCGAACAAGACAGCTTGGTTACTGAGACGTTGCAACAAGACCTAAGCCAGCGTGACTATGACCGAGCCGTACGCCTGCACGAAAAAGGCACTGTATCGCGCAAGTTCCTTGATGACTCTGAGTTGGCTCTGAGCCGTGCCCAGCAGTCTGTTACCTCGCTGGGTAACCGTATAGAAATGGAAGCGGCGCGCCTGCAACAACACGATGTTGCCGTCCGTCGGGCCGAACGCAATTTGGAACACACAAGCCTGCGCGCGCCCTTTGAGGGGTTCGTCGGCCAAATTTCCGCAGAGTTGGGTAAACGCGTCGGGGTGAATGATCGGATTGCACTGTTCAGTGAATCAGAGGAATTTGAAGCCCGCTTCAATGTGACTGATGCCCAATATGGGCGGATCTTGTCTTCCGGCGAAAAGATGGTTGGCCGCAAAGTGGTGGTGACCTGGAAGGTGGGCGGTGCCCCGCTGGAGTATACAGCGACGATTGAGCGCGTTGGTGCGCAGATTGAAGCCCAAAGTGGCGGCATCGATGTTTATGCCCTGTTGGATAACAAGCCGGACAGCACAGCCATTCGACCTGGCGCCTTTGTTGAAATTCGCTTCCCGGATCGTCTCTATCACGATGTTGTAGAGCTGCCTGAGGCGTCATTGTTCGGCGGCAAAACCATCTATGCGGTTGTCGATGATCGCTTGGTAGCACGGCCTGTTACGGTGTTGGGCTATTCAGGCGATAATGTTTTCGTGCGGGGCTCAGACCTGCAGGACGGAGAACCTATCCTGGTAACGCGTTTTGCCGAAATTGGCGAAGGCGTGTTGGTTAACATCCGCGATTAAGAGAACACTAAGAGGAGCAGCGGTTAAATCTGATGGCTAAACCAATCAGCATCATTCGGACCTTCGTCCAACATCCCAATGCGGCCAATTTGTTGATGGGCGTCATGATTTTGATTGGCCTGTTTTCTGCCTTTCAGCTTAATCGCCAGGTTTTTCCGACGTTTGGCCTAGATGCAGTTTCCATCAATATCATTTGGCCAGGAGCAAGTTCCGAAGATGTTGAGGCCAGCATTCTTGAAGTGATCGAACCAGAAATCCAATTTGTCGACGGCGTGACAGAGATGAATGGCTTCGCTAACGAAAGCAGTGGTGGTTTTTGGGTGGTTTTCCGCGAAGGGACTAATATGTCCCGCGCTTTCTCGGCCGTTGAGAATGGCGTCCGACGGGTTGAATCACAGTTACCGCAAGATATTGACCGCCCGGTGATTACCCAGTTTGAAATGGTGGACCCCGTTTCTCGGATCGCCCTTTCAGGACCGTTTTCAGAAGCGGCACTCAAGACGATAGCGCGGGAAATGCGCGATGAGCTTATCGCGCGTGGGATCGATAAGATTACTTTCATGGGTGACCGTGACCCGGAAATTCGCATCAACGTAGAGCCCAGTGTGCTGCGCCAGTTTGACTTGGCCATTAAAGATATTGCTGAACGGGTGCAGGATAGCTCTATCGATATGCCGTCAGGCTCTATCGAAGGCGGGTTCGAGAGAAAAATTCGTGCGTTAGGTTTGGCTAAGACCGTTGATTCAGTTGGTGATATTGAAATCGTGGCGCGCGGTACAGGCGAAAAAACCTATTTGCGTGACATTGCAGATATTGAAGATGGTTACGACCAGGCCCAGCCTGAGGGCTATTTCCAGGGTAATCAGGCCATCACGCTGCAAATTCAGCGGAGCCCGGACACAGACTCCATCGATGCAGCCAATATCGTGCATGACTATTTGTTGGAAAAAATTCCGACAATGCCGGCCAGCCTCGACATTTTTCATTATCAGCAACGTGCTGACCTGGTTGATGACCGTGTGAACCTGATGGTCAAAAATGGTGTGGGTGGTTTGGCGATCGTGCTGGTCATCCTCTACATTTTCCTCAATGGTCGCCTGGCATTTTGGGTTGCGGCCGGTATTCCGGTGGCCATGTTTGCGACCTTTGGCTTTATGCTGGTGACAGGTCAATCCTTTAATATGATTAGCCTGATGGCGCTGATCATGACGTTGGGGATCATTGTTGATGATGCCATTGTGGTGGGCGAACACGCGGCCACACGACGAGAGATGGGCTTACCTGCTGCCGAAGCGGCCGAAAGTGGGGCCATGCGCATGTTCTCGCCCGTCTTGGCGTCGTCGTTGACCACAATTGCTGCGTTCTTGCCGGTGCTCATGATCACCGACCAAATGGGACAATTTATGGCGGTACTGCCCAAAGTGGTCGTCGCAGTTATTATTGCCAGCCTTGTTGAATGTTTCCTGATTTTACCAGGTCATTTGCGGACGGCCTTGAAGCACAGCGAGGTTAAGACCGACGGTTTCCGTTTTCGGTTTAATCAGCGCTTCAACCACTTCCGCGACAATACTTTCAAAACCATGATCGAGAAGTGTTACGGCAAGCGCTACACGACCATCGCGGTTGCTGTTGCTGGCTTATGGATTGGTATTGGCCTTATTAATGGTGGCAGAGTGCCTTTCGAGTTCCTGCCATCTGCAGAAACAGAATTCGTCATTGCAAATATCAAGATGAACCCAGGTACCCCGCGCGAAAAAACAAACGCTGCCCTGGAAGAGCTTGATCGAGCCCTCTACGCCGCCCAGGAAGATTTGACCGAAGGCGAAGGTGGCCTCATTCGTGCTTCCTTCGGCACCCTTGGGAAGTCTATGGCTGGTGCGGGCTGGCAGGAATTGACCGCGGATAACATGGCTGGTCTGTGGGTGGAACTCTCGACCGCTGATGAACGGGAAGTCCGCAATCCGGCGGTGCTTGACGCCTGGCGTAAACATATTCGGCCAATCGCTGGCGTAGAGCGGCTGACGATTGCTGAGCAAATGGATGGCCCTGGGGGTCGGGCCATTGATATTCGCCTTATCGGTGCAGAGGTACCTGTTCTGAAACGAGCAGCCTTGGATATCCGACAGTTTTTGACGCGCTTTCCGGGCCTTCTCGATATTGATGACAATTTGCCTTACGGCAAAGAAGAAATGATCATGGAGCTAACCCCTAAGGGGCAGGCCTTGGGCTTTACAACCCTCAGTGTGAGCCGACAGGTCCGGGGTGCATCTGAAGGCCTAATCGCCAAGCGCTTCCCGCGCGGTGGTGAAGAAACCAAGGTCCGCATTCAGTACCCTGAAGGGAGCTTTAACGCGCAGACCTTCCGCGAACTCTATTTGCAGAGCCCGAATGGGACTGAAGTACCCCTGCTAGAGGTCGTTAGGGTTTATCCAAACCGGGGTTTTGCTCAATTACAGCGGTTTAATGGACAAACCACCGTGGCCGTGCAGGCTGATATTGACCGCGAGCTTGTTAATTTGACTCTGTTGCTTTCCACCCTTGGCGAAGAAGGGCTTGATGCCATCGCCGAAAAGCATGGCATTCAATATTATTATGAAGGCGAGTCCAGAAGCCAGGGTCGTACACTAAGCGAATTGTTCACGGGCGCGATGTTGGCATTGGCGCTTATCTACATCGTTTTGGCCTGGGTGTTGGGAAGCTATAGCCGTCCTACTATTGTAATGGCGATTATTCCCTTCGGTTTGGTTGGCGCGGTGCTTGGGCATTTGCTCCTAGGCTATAGTCTATCGGCCATGAGCCTTGTCGGCCTGCTGGGCCTGATGGGCATTTTGGTGAATGATTCGATTATTTTGGTTACCACTATCCAAGAGCGCAACAAATTGGGCGAGTCTTGGGAATCAGCCGTGGTCACGGGCACGCAAGACCGGCTTCGTGCTGTGGTGCTCACGTCGTTGACCACCATTAGCGGGCTAACCCCGCTGTTGTTTGAGGGGTCATTCCAGGCGCAAATGCTGAAACCCATGGCGATTACGATGGTGTTCGGTATTGGTGTAGCGACGTTTATTGTGTTGCTGGTACTGCCATCACTTTTGGGGATGCTTGATGATATCTCCAAGTTCCTACCAAAGGTACGACCATGGTGCCGCCGAATGGTGTCGCTGGTATGGACGGTGGTTCAGGCGCGCCTATCCTCGCCAAAAGGCGGGGCTTAGCAGCACCAAAATACCAATCAGTTCCAGGCGACCCAAGATCATTCCAATCATCAGGAACCATTTTGCACCGTCGGGCAAGGTGCCAAAGTGTCCTGCCGGGCCAATGATGTCGCCTAGGCCAGGGCCTACATTGGCAATGGCCGACCCTGCTCCGGATGCTGCTGTGATGAAGTCTAACCCGAAAGCGCTAAGGCACAGGGCCAAGCCGATAAAGCAACCAAAGAATAGGAAGAAAAAGTTCATCACGGCATCCCGCACTGCGGGCGGGATGGGTTTGTCGTTATATTTCGGCGTAAACACACCATGCGGCTGCAACAATTTCTGAATTTGCCGTCGGGCTGTTTCGATCAGGACCTGAACCCGAAAGATTTTCACCCCGCATGAGGTCGATCCGGCGCAGCCACCAATAAACATCACCAGAAAGAACAGACCAATGGCAAAGCCACCCCAGGTGCCGTAATCCGTCGAGGTAAAGCCCGTGCCGGTCATAATAGAGACGATGTTAAAGCTGGTGTAACGCAGGGCTTCCATCATGGAAATGTCGGCATCAATAACGCGGTAAATACTCAGCACAACAATGGCGAGGGTTGCCAGGGCGAAGAACCACTGCACCTGGGTGTCGCGCCACAATAAAAGTGGCCGACCGCGTAGGGCCTGTAAATACAAGACAAAAGGCAGGCTGCCGATCACCATGAATAAGGTGATGATGCTGTCGATCAGGCCGCTGTCAAAGTGCCCAATAGAGGCGTCAGATGTCGAATAGCCCCCGGTGGCCACCGATGTCATCGCATGGGCGACGCCCTCAAAAGCTGTCATGCCCGATGCCCAAAGGCTAAAGGCGCAGACAACGGTGATACCAAAATAAAGCAGGGCCAAAGCACCGGCGATTTGCGCAGCCCGAGGTAATATTTTCTCAGAATTGTCGGATGATTCCATGCGGAACAGCTGCATGCCGCCAACTTGCAGCATGGGCATGACGGCCACAGCCATCACAATAATACCAATGCCGCCCATCCATTGCAGCAGTGCGCGCCATAATAAAATGCCAGGCGGTGCATTGTCCAAGCCAGTAATTACGGTAGCGCCGGTGGTGGTGATCCCCGACATGGATTCGAACATTGCATCGGTGATGCTGAGATTCAATTCAGCATAGAAAAAGGGTAAGGCTCCAAAGACGGCGATGGCCAACCACGCTAATGCTGTTAGCAAAAACGCCTGTCGCAGGTTCAGTTCCTGGATGGCCCCTCGGGTAGAGAGAAACATGCCGATGCCGATGAACGAGGTTGTGAGCGAGGCTGCGGCAAATACCTGCCAGTCACGGTGATTGGCAAATACATCGACAGCGGCAGGCACCAGCATGGCGATGCCCAGTGTTGTGAGCAGTAAACCGATGACATGGAAAACAGGGCGAAAGTCTAACACCGACAGGCCCTCCCAATTGTTTCAGGCCTTTGGTTTAACTAACCCCACGGACGCCATTATTGCCGATGAGGCTCATGAATTCGGCTCTTGTATCGTTATTTGTTTTGAAGGCACCCAGCAATGTGGTGGTTACCATCGAAACCCCGTGTGAATGGACACCCCGGGTGGTCATGCAGTGGTGCACAGCTTCAATCAACACGGCGACGCCTTCGGGCGCGAGCGTTTCGTTAATGCAGTCGGCAATTTGTGCCGTCATTTTTTCCTGAACCTGAAGTCGGTGTGAGAATGCCCCAACAACGCGGGCCAGTTTGGAAATGCCAACAACCCGGTTTTTGGGGAGATAAGCCACATGCGCCCGGCCAATGATAGGCGCAAGGTGATGCTCGCAATGGGACTCAAACGGAATGTCTCGCAAGATCACCATTTCGTCGTAACCGTGAACTTCCTCGAAGGTGCGCTCCAGATATTCGCGCGGGTCTTCTCGATAGCCTGAGAAATATTCCTCATAGGCACGGGCCACGCGGGCTGGCGTATCTAAAAGGCCTTCGCGGTTAGGGTCGTCGCCAGCCCATTTCAGAAGGGTTTTGACGGCTTCTTCGGCCTGTTCTCGTGACGGACGGTCGATTTGTGCGTCCACTTTACTCTCCAGATACCTTGCTAGTTGATGCTGACAGCGTCGTAGGGGCTGTCTAGCGAAAAGGCGGGGATCGCGATATCGAACGATTCACCTTCGTCATTTTCCATTAGATAACTTCCCACCATGATACCCGAGGCGGTGGTCAGGGGACAGCCGCTTGTATACTCGAATTCTTCGCCCGGAGCGAGTGTTGGCTGCTCGCCAATCACACCTTCGCCTTGAACGTCCTGATGATAGCCGATTGCGTCTGTAATCATCCAATGGCGGCTGATCAATTGCACGCGTTCACCGCCATTATTGGTGATCGTCACCTGATAGGCCCAGACGAAGTGGTTGTCTTCGGGGTCGGACTCATCCTCCAAAAAAATGGGGATGACATCGACGCTGATATTGCGTGTGGTGGCGTGGTACATCTCGTTAAATACTCTCTGCTGCGCCCTATGCCCTATTTGGCAATATTGCTAAACGCCTGCTCCAGATCTTCAATCAGATCGTCCGCATCTTCAAGTCCTACAGAAAGCCGCAGGGTAGAATCTGTGATGCCCAACTCCAGCCGGTCTTCTTCTGGTAAAGAACGATGCGTGGTGCTAGCAGGGTGCGTTATTAGGCTTTTGGCATCGCCCAAATTATTGGAAATATCAATAATTTCCAGGGCATTAACCGCCTTGAAGGCCTGCTCGCGCCCACCGGGGACGTCCATGGTAATCACGCTACCGCCTGCAGTCATCTGCTTCATGGCAAGGTCGTGCTGCGGGTGATCCGTGCGTCCAGGGTATAGAACCCGGCTTAATCGATTGCTGTCTGCCAGCGAGTCCGCAACCTTGGCGGCATTGTCACACATTTTGTTGACGCGCAGGTCCAGTGTTTCAAGACCCTTTACCAGAACCCAGGCATTGAACGGGCTGAGAATTGGGCCGGTGTGGCGCATGAACTGGTTGAGGTGGTCCTCAAAAAAGGCCTCATCGCACAGCACGCAGCCGCCCATGACCCGGCCCTGGCCATCGATGTGCTTGGTGCCAGAATACACCACAACGTCGGCGCCAAAATCGGCAGGTCGTTGCAAAATAGGTGTCGCAAACACATTGTCGACAACAACCGTAGCGCCTGCCGCATGGGAAAGAGCGCAGACTGTTTCCAAGTCAACAATGTCTAGCGTTGGGTTCGCGGGTGTTTCAATGAACACAGCCTTGGTTGGCTTCGACAGCGCTTTAGCCCACTGCTCGTTATCGGCCCCTGTCACTAGTTCAACCTCAATGCCGAATTGCGGCATCAATGTATCAACAATGTAACGGCAAGACCCAAACAATGCTTTGGAGGCCACCACGCGGTCACCTGCATGTAATTGGCTCATCAGCGCCGCGTTGACAGCTGCCATGCCTGTAGCCGTGGCCTTGGCCACTTCCATATAGTCTAAAAGCGCCATGCGGTCTTCGAACATGGCAACGGTTGGGTTGCCCAAGCGAGAATAGGTATATCCTTCTTCTTCGCCGGCAAAGCGGGCCGCTGCGGTTTCTGCGCGGTCATAGGCAAAGCCAGAGGTGAGATAAAGTGCTTCGGCAGTTTCGCCAAATTCAGATCGGTTGACGCCACCACGTACCAATTTGGTGGCCAATCGCCAGTTTTGTGGGTCTTTACGTTGTGTCATGGTCTTGGTTTACCCTGTTTCTGCCCTTATCAGGCCGTTGGATTGGTTTCGCCAGCCAGCGCCCTGTTTAGTGCGCCGAGAGTGGCGCAAAATAAAAGACCCCGGCCAGAAGCCAGGGTTTTAATCCCGGCCGTTTAGCGAATTATTTAACGTGGCTGCAAGCAGGCCGCTCAAATCACCACGCAGCTTTAATACTGATTCTGCCAGAAAAGGTCAAGGTTTCAGCCCGTATCAGCTGCAGGAGGCACC
>Ga0055584_100001962_pt1 | contig 20184 bp, 16 predicted proteins | sample OSDHelmetaG_FD_58716 | JGI IMG/M metagenome (GOLD analysis project Ga0055584, IMG submission 58716) | Pelagic marine sediment microbial communities from the LTER site Helgoland, North Sea, for post-phytoplankton bloom and carbon turnover... | ecosystem: Environmental > Aquatic > Marine >...
TGTAGTAATTATTCTCCAGAACATGTTGAATATACCTGGTCCTGCATACAAAAGCTGGAAGCCGGAGTTAAAGTACTTTTTACCCAGGCGCCGTTACCCTTTAAATGTCCGGGGGCACCACAGAAAATCGCGTACCTCGCCTCAGATCATTTATCAAAAAAGGGTATTCTTAAAGATTGTGATGTAAATTTTCTTACTCATGGACCGGGTTTGTTTGCGGTGCCGATGTTTGCCAAGGAGCTTGTTAAGGTCGCCGATCGTTATGGTATAAATGTTCACTACCAACATAATCTTGTTTCAATTGATGCGGAGAACAAAAAAGCAACTTTTGACCTTGTCGGTGAAGATCAGGAAGGTCAACAAGTGACGTTTGAGTACGATATGTTGCATTTTACGCCACCACAATCTCCTCCAGAAGTCATAAAGTCTAGTTCATTAGCTAATGAGGCAGGCTATATCGATGTTGATCAACACACGCTGCAGCACAGGAAACATGAAAATGTTTTCGCACTAGGCGATGCTTGTTCTACGCCCAACTCGAAAACTGCGGCTGCGGTCCGTAAACAAGCTCCTGTCGTGGTAAGCCATTTAATGAGTCTGATTGAAGGCGGTACGCTTGACCAGCAATATGATGGTTATGGCTCTTGTCCTTTAACCACAAGTTATGGGAAAGTTATCATGGCTGAATTTATATACGGGGGTAAAGTTACCCCCACCTTTCCGTTGGACCCAAGAAAAGAGAGGTGGCTGAACTGGTGGATAAAAGTGACAGGTCTACCGGTATTTTACTGGAACTATATGCTTAAAGGCCGACAATGGTTTTTTAAACATAATACAAATTATGACGAGACTAAGCTTTAGTTGGTATTTCCTACGGGCACAGCAAAGGCATCACTGATTAGTTCATCAACATTATCTCCAGTCAGGTTTTCAAGAAAGATGACAAGATTACTCATTTCTTCTGTTGAAAGATTGAGTGGATGTATCAAGGGGTCCAGTAACTCGTTTTTTATACCACCTGCATTATAAAACTCTACAACTTGCTGCAAGTTGGATAGTGAACCATTGTGCATATACGGTGCTGTTAAGGCGATGTTCCTGAGGCTCGGGGTTTTGTATTTCCATCTGTCATCTGGAGCACCGCTTATTTCATAATAGCCCAGATCATTAGGTTTTGTTTCCGATGAATTGGCAATGTCTTTGCTATCAACTTCCAACCATGTTCCGGGCGCAACAAGTATTTTACGTGTCTTCAGTCGGGTCTTCATTGAATTTAAAAAACCGACGCCTGTATTGTGTAATTGTTGATCAGTGAAAAGTGTATTTGACTCATTTACCGTATGACAGGAAGTACATTGCGCTTTTCCGGAGAATAACTTGTAACCTGCTTTGGCTTTCTGATTCATCGAGTGTGGCTCATTATTGAAGAACCAGCGGTCAAAGTTACTGTTAGCCGATACCAGCGTTCTTTCATATGCTGCAAAGGCCTCACCAATATTAAGCATATTTGGTATTTGTCCATTAAATGCGATTCCAAATTTCTGTATATATTCCTCAATAGATTTTAATTTATTGATTACATACCCTATAGAAGGGTTTCCCATTTCATTATGTGCTAACAATGGCCCCCAAATCTGTTGTTCTAATTCATCTTCTCTACCGTCATGAAAAAGAATATCAGCATAGCCAACGTTATATATTGTTGGTGTATTTCTCCTTACCGTGCGGCCCTCAATGCCAACAGCAGTAGAAAGTTCATTGCTACTGAAGCCCTGTTCTGGAATATGACACATAGCGCAAGAAAAAGTGTTGTTATGAGATAGTCGACGATCGTAAAAGAGCTGCCGACCTAGCTGTATTTTTGCTTGACTGGTACTAGATACTATATCGTCAGAGAACTTGGGCAAGCCAAGAGGAGGATTGGCAATATTATTTTTTAGATTAGCTTGTGTACCTAATCTCATTTGCAGACTTAATGCATCGGTTTTGTATTGTGCGCTTTCATAGCCGTCCTTATTATCACCGGCACCATGTAAACCAGACATAGTATTTTTGCCTGGCTTTTTTGCACTGGCATTTTGAGCAGTTTCAAGAGCCAGAGTTTTTATGTCGTTGACTACAGTATCTGGATGTAAGAAAGAGGTGCTATAAATATTTCGTATTTGATTTTGCTTGTCGACCAAGAACACCCTCAATACATGAGAAATACTACCTGTTTCATTTCCATTTTCATCTATATCTTTAAGTATGGATTGGCTGTAATTACTTAATATTGGAGATAACTCAGCATCTGAACGCGTAGTTAGAAACTGCCAGTCAAAACCTTCTTTTCTGAAGTTGTCTCCATATTTTGCCATTACATCGGGCGTGTCGTTTACCGGATCAAAACTGAGGCTGATAAATCGTACCTGATCCTGTAAGTCTTTTTCTGCGATGAGTCTGTTTTGAACCCGGCTAGTTACATAGGTAGCCAGAGGGCAGCCGTTAATATCATCACAATGGGTATAGATAAAACTTAAGACAACATATTTATCGCCGAAGAATTTCAGAAGCGGTTCGGGTTTACCCGACATACTCAGAATCTGGCCACCTCCTGCAGTGGATATTACAGGTAGGGTATAACTGCCTGCTGTAGGCGCGTCAAATGAAAGAGACTGATAACCAGGCGCGAGAACTTGTGGTTTCTGAGATGTTTTTTTTGCGTGATTATTGTGAGCTGCAGCAGCAACACATAAAAGGAAAAGAAAAATGCCGGTAAGGCTTTGCCTTACCGGCATTATAGATATGAACAATTTTTGGTTTCTCTTATTTGCTTATTGCGACCTTGATGGCATTCTTTAAGGGAGAACTTTGTGCGTATAAAGAATAGGCGCCAAATCTCATCTGATGCGGCAGACCAAGTTTTTCAGCAACAAAATCTATAGAGAATTTGTGGCTTAATTCTTTGCCATCCCAGTCGTAAGCTTTGAAATATTGTACATCGCCAGTATCAGACTGTTTTTTGTCCCAATTAGCTAATAGTGAAGAGGTAAAATAAACGCGCGTTCCATCCCAGCTCTGAGAAGTCATGTTGATCTGTGCACCAATATTTTTGCTATACACTTCCTTCGGACTAAAAGGATCGGAAATATCAAAAACTCTGGCCATACCATCGTTCCAGGTATCCACCCAAAGAATACCATCGTCTGCTGATATTGAAATATCCACAGGTAGAGGAATCTTGCTCGCGTCAGCGATATCAGCTACGTCTTTAGCCTGCCATTCGCCATTGTCGTCTTCGTAGATTAACCAGATTTTGGATGTTAGAGCTGTTGTCGTAAAACAATAGTTATTTTGAGCGCCCCAGGCACAGCGGATCTCGAGAGGTGCGCCCGGCACATCAAGAATCTTCTTTGGTTTGCGTGTATGTAGATCCCAAATTACAACAGTGTTACCGAAACGCTTCATGGCTTCGCCATCGCCCATCATCTTGCCGAGGTCCATCATGTAATTGTTCCAGCCTGTGAAGGACGAGGTAACCATTACATTACGACGCGGAAGCGCACGTAAGTCATAGCCATAACCATCTGCGAATTGACCACTTTTCACGGCGCCACCTAAATTCTCATCGGTTGGCATCCAGTGGGTTTCGATATAATCCCCTTCATTGGTGTATTCAACCAATCCAGTGCGACCACCATGATCTTTGTCATTTGATAGTCCTGTTACCATCATGCGACCAGGTAGGGCATAAGTAGTATGTGGGCCAACAACGCCACCACTGTTCGCAACAAAATTATCAACAGTTTTATAAAGACTGGGTTTAGCCGGGTCTGTATGTACGTCAAAAATAAATATTTTGCTGGTGTCGAGTCCGCCTGCCCAAAGATAACGCCGGTCATCCGTAAGACCAGAGTGGTGGGCTTCATTGCGACCACCAACAGACAGCGAGTTAATCACTTTTCCGTATTTCTTTGATTTTGGATTGACATCAACAGTGACTAGTTTGTCTTGTTCATCACCGACTCCTTCTACACCGAGGGTCCAAACATAAACAAAATCTTCCTGACCAACGATTTTAGCCATGTATGGAGACATACAGGTTTCGTCCGCAGATAACTGACTAGCCGGCAAAATGGTCATTAGACATGACAGAATCAATGTCGATATTTTGTTTATAGTAGTGTTCATCAATTTTCCCCTGAGTGTTTTAACGATTTGTTAATTAAAGCAGATCAATCGGCACTTTTATATATCGGACGCCATTCTTTTCCACTGCTGGCAAGTTTCCACCGCGCATATTAATTTGTACGGAAGGTATCATCAAAGTAGGCATATCCAGAGTTTTATCTCGAGCCTGACGCATTGAAACAAACTCTTCTTCCGAAATACCGTCGTGCACATGCATATTCTTCTTACGTTGTTCTTCTACACTCGTCTCATATCGAGGTAAACGCTCATTTGACGGGTAGTCATGGCATATGAATATTCGGGTCTCTAAGGGAAGCGCCAATAATTTCTTGATTGATTTATAGAGGGTATTTGCGTCACCTCCGGGAAAATCAGCACGTGCGGTGCCAACATCAGGCATGAATATGGTGTCTCCAACAAAAAGCATATCTTCAAGGTGATAACAAATACAAGCGGGAGTATGACCTGGACTATGTATTACTTTCCCCTGTAATTCGCCTATTGAAAATGACTCCCCATCTTTGAAAAGGTGGTCAAATTCCCGTCCATCGGCTTTAAAGTCTTCATCGGCGTTAAAAATTTGCTTAAATATACTTTGCACATCAACGATTTTCTCCCCAATCCCAACGCGGCCTCCTAATTTGGATTTAATATCCGGAGCCGCCGATAAGTGGTCTGCGTGAATATGAGTTTCCAGTATCCAGTCAAGAGAGTAATTTTCGCGCTGTATGGTGGCGACAATTTTGTCTTCGAGAGTCGTATCTGTTCGACCACTACTATAATCAAACTCCTTTACAGCATCGATAACTGCACAAACGCTTGTTACAGTATCTGCCAAGATGTAGCTATAAGTATTTGTTATTTCATCAAAAAATGGGTGGAGTTTAGCTGTCATTTTATCTTACTAAGTGTTGAATAAATTCATGCAATAAAGTTATAAGATTATAACTCATAGCTATTTGTTGACGAAATCGAATAGTTTTAGAGAAATTTAGTGAACTACTTTTAGTGTAGTATAGCGCGCTCGCTATGCTGGAAAGGCAGTATGGTACTCAATTAATTTTAAGAGTAGCTAAGAGAAATGGGTAACAGACTTTCAAAAATATACACAAAAACAGGGGATATTGGTGAAACAGGCCTCGGAGATGGTTCACGAATAGATAAAACCGCGGCCCGAGTCTCTTCCATGGGAGATGTTGATGAGTTGAACAGTCTTATTGGTGTATTAGTGACGCAAGAACGGGAAACCGAGATAAGCGAGGCTCTGATAGATATTCAGCATGTTCTTTTCAATCTTGGCGGAGAGCTTTCTATTCCGAGTGCGATTATGGTGGAGGAAAAGCATGTTCACATTCTGGAACAGCTAATTGATGCTTATAATGAAAATTTGCCTCCCCTAAAGGAATTTATTTTACCCGGAGGCAGCCCTTCAGCGGCGACTTGTCATCTCGCAAGAACAGTATGTAGAAGAGCTGAACGAAGCATTATTGCGCTTTCTAAAACTGATAGTATTAACTCCCATTCGCAAATATATCTGAATCGTTTGTCAGATCTATTGTTCGTTCTGGCCAGAGTGCTTGCCAGACAGGCTGGCGGCTCAGAAGTTTATTGGCAAAAGGACCGTGTATGAAAGATTCATCTGTCTGTATTTGTTGAGACTTATTCCTGATGTATCTTAGTCGTCATTAATTTATTTATTTTATTTTCCCAATGCAAGAAAAAACAAACCCAAAACTTGAATATCCGCTAAGTGCTACTCCGAATCCGGGTGAGGCAGTGCAAGTATGTCCGGGTGTATTCTGGATGCGATTGCCGATACCATTCGAACTTAATCATATTAATGTATGGTTGCTTGAAGATGGTGATGGTTATACCTTAATAGACACAGGAATATCGGCAAGAAATACGCGCGAAGCCTGGGAGAAAATATTTGAAAATGTGATCAAGGATAAACAAATACTTAAAATCATCGTTACACATTTTCATCCTGACCATTTTGGCTTATGCAATTGGCTTTGCGATCGAACCAATGCTGGATATTTTGCCAGTAAAGAAACACTTGAACGTGTTGATTTTTTATTGGATGTTGAGGATAAAGATAATATAGAAACAAGAATGGAATTCTATCAAAGACATGAAGTGAATGATGTTGAATTCTTTGAAGACTTTTTGAAAGGCAGTCTTTATGCCGCGGTAGTATCTGGAGCGCCTACACAACATAATATTTTAAAGGACGGCGAAAATATTGAAATTGGGGAGAATAACTGGCAAGTTATTATGACCTATGGACATGCGCCGGGACATATTAACTTGTACTGTGAAGCACTGAATATTTTGATTTCCGGTGATCAGGTACTACCTACTATTACAAGTAATGTGAGTGTGCATGCTGATCAACCTGAGGCTAATCCTTTAGCTGAATATCTTCAGTCATTCGGCAAGCTTGCATTTTTACCTGAAACCACAATGGTATTACCTTCGCACGGTAAAGTGTTTAAAGGCGTGCATGTAAGAATTGCAGAAGTAATTGCGCACCACAATGAGACTCTGGACAAAGTATTTACGCTTTGTGAAAAGCCATGTTCTGCATCAGACTTGATGCCAAATCTATTCCGTCGCAAGTTGGAAGGGATAAATAGTGTGCTCGCTTTCGGTGAAACGCTAGCGCATCTCAATTACCTCTGTGAACAGGGAAGGTTAATGCGCACACTTAGCGACGATAAGTACAACTATCAGCATTAATTGCTGAGAAGCCCATCTTTCAATTAAAAATCAATCTACGCGAAGTAATTTACTTTAGGCTTTTCTCAAATTCTTTTAATAAATGTGACAGTGTAAGTGCTGAAATAAACTCGGCGAATTATTATAGGTTAAGCACGTCATCCCTCACAGACTCAACAATTACCGCAGCTTCTCCAATTAAATCAGCAGGAACACCTAGCTCTGTCAGAGCTGCGCCAAGGTTTTCAACTACAGCGTCAAAGTGGGTGTCATTTAGACCAAACTCATCTACCAGGTTTTTGTGAGCGTTGCGCAGCGATTGACCCGGGTAATCAGGTAAGCCCCCAATGCGTATGCAAAGAAACGTTTCTGATGACGTGCTTGTTTTGCCATATCTGTATATTCAAAAAAATGTTTAATCCGATCATCGATTAAGACTTTTTCATAAAACTTATCGACAGCCGCATCCACGGCATCTTCGCCACCAATTTTTTCAAATAGTGAACTCATTGTTTTTCCTTTTTTCTTGTTATTTTAAAGGTGAAAATAAAAGGGCAGAGTAGTTTAATACTCTGCCCTTGAAGTGTGATTATTGTTTCAGGTCGTTATTTCAGTTGTTTTCCTTTTCATATTTTTGGTCAAACACGAAGTTGTCAGGTTTTCTTCTAACCGGGGCTTTCATTTTCGGACGACCTTTTTGTAATTTACCCAGAGAGTAGCCTTGAACCTGTGAGGCGCGAGCAACGATAATAAATTTCATATACCAACCACCAGCTACAGCAAGTAAGGCACCAAGGCAGGAAAGCAGTCCCGTGTAAGAGGAAAGGAACATACTGGCTAACAATAAAACAATCGGCGTGACGTTAGCGCCCCAGAGCATCAGCGGGTTTATTCCATTAAGTATGGATAAGGTATTCTTAGGCGCTTTACTGCCGTTCAGTTTGCCAAGGTAGGTTGACCAGGCATACGCACGAAACGCGAGGAAGGCAATAAAACTGAAAAACACCCAGCCCTGTATTGGCGCCATGTCAATTGCGTACAGCGTCAAGATCAATAAGCCACTGCCTTCACTGAGTCCAGTTGACAGGATCAAGGGCACAATGGCAGGTTCTCGCCATGAAGGAATACCTTTAGAGGCCAGTAGTATGCGACCCTGACAAAACAGGTAGACAAGTCCGAGAATACCAGACAATGCCACTAGTCCGGGGATTTCCATAAACAAACCGGCCAGCGCCAGAGGCATGAGAATCGTGCCGACCGAACCTTCACGAGTCATCCAGGAAGTTTGGGGGTGGAAGAACACATGCAAGGCCCGCCAGGGGCGTCCGATTTCAAGCCAAACCAAAAATAGCCCAAGACCAATAAGCGCCAGGGCCTGTAGTCCCAATGCTAACGGTAGAGGGTTCGGATAGCTTGCCGCAGCGCTCATCAGGATAAGACCACAGCCTGTGCCACCGAACATGAAGTTACCGGCTGCACGCCAGTCCCAGTGTGTTTGAAGCTTACTCCCGAATCTATTCACCTTGCATTTTCTCCTGCAGTTCTTCGGGTAATTCCTTGTCCCACAAGTAGAAAAAGCCTGGTTCCGTGCCAAGTTCTGCATGCATCTGGAACCAGCTGTTCTCAACCAGAAGTTCAGATACATTACTCTGTTCATCTTCAATATCACCAAAGCTAAGTGCATCGGCGATACAGGCATTCACACATCCAGGTGTTGCATCTGGATCTATACCTGGTGTCAGGCCTTGTTCAAGACCAGCATCGACTCGATCCGAGCAGAAAGTGCATTTCTGAGCAACGCCCATGGTGCGTTCATCAAAGCGGATCTCTTCTGAAGCCATCGGTGTTTCGCCATACGCAAATTCAGGCTTATCGACCTTGTAGCGTGCCTGGTAAGGGCAAGCGACAGTGCAATAGCTGCAACCGATACAAAGATCGTAATCAATGGTGACGATTCCATCGTCGCGCTGACCTGTAGCTGTGCTCGGGCATACATGCATACAAGGTGGATCAGCACAGTGCTGGCAACCTACTGGCACAAACAGGCGTTCTACATCCGGGTACTCCCCCCACTCGAGGTCCAGTACTTTACGCCATTGCACACCTGGTGGCGTAGCATTGGTGTGTTTACAGGCCGCGGTGCAGGTCTGACAACCGACACAGCGATTCAAATCAGCAATCATTACATAGCGTGTCATTTAAGCGGCTCCTACACGTTTGATATACACTTTGGTGCCATCAATACTGGCACCTCCACCGTCAATATAATCCTGGTCCATTGGTACCAGCTTGTTCAGGCTTGGTCGACCCATGTCTTTTGCATAAGGTGTTTTCCAGTGTCCAAATTGCGCAAGCATAATGATCACGTCCGGTCTGACTCCCTGTCGCAGGCAGGCAACGCCGCGTGTGGAGTTGACTGGGGAGGTAATTTCGATGATGTCGCCATTATTGATCCCCATCTTGTTTGCCTCTCCTTCGTTCATGATTATGCCGTCATGGCCAAACACGTTATCAGCTACTTCCTTCATCATCTGTATACCAACATTGGCACCCCAGGCATATTGCATGCTACGGCCTGTTAATAACCAGTAAGGATAATCGGCTGCTTTAACATCGTGGTTCTTTTCAATCAGCTCATCCCAGAGCTTATTAAGATCGTGCCACTGGGGTAGTGGTGTGTACTCTTCCAGTTGCCGATCCCACCAGTTAACCCCGGTTTCGTGTAAACGGTTAGCCAATTCTTTACCCATTCGATGGTAACGTTCCTGGTACGGTAGTTCGAAGCGCAGCCCTTTGTCTTCAATGAGCGGATATAAATACCAGTTTAATCGTGAGTAGGGGCGAGTTTTAAAACCATTCTCACGGAACCAGTCAAGATCCAGCACTTCCTTACCACCGGTGAGGTCATGCGTCGCAGCTTTACAAACTGCGTCCCAGACGTCTTCCTGTGAGTGTTCTTTGGTGATATCCAAAGAATAATCATAATCTTCGCCCTGCAGAGGAATACCGCAACCGGCGCCATTTATGACTGAATTATAGGCCTCTAGTAATCCGGTACGACGTGCCAGTTCATTTGCAATCCAACTGAAGTCTCTGGAATCATTTTGCGGAGGTACAACGGCCTGTCGTAAGGCCCAACCTTCTGATTCCCAGTGGTTTTCAAAATAATGACCTCCGCCAATGCGCAGTAACTGATCACTTTCCAAATCAGTTGCTTCAGGGAGGATGACGTCAGCGTAATGATTGGTCTCATCATGAGTGTAGGCAAAGGCCGCGATAAATGGGAATTTCGCCATTGCATCGCCCATCAGTTCCGTTTCGGAAAACGAAATTGCCGGGTTACATTTATATACAAACCAGACATCCGGTGGGTTCGGTTTTGGCCAGCTTTCACAGGCGCGTTCCTGTAATCTTAACCAGGCAATAGTGGTCGAACCAAATAGCTGAGCACCCATATTCTTACCCGCCATCGGTGTCAGAGCATCCTGAGCATGGCGGTTAATGGGAGCGTCGTTCCATTCTCCCTTTTTGGTAGGGGTAAAGGTATGAGACATAAAACCGTCTTCACCTACATCAACTGTCAGGTTTCTATCCCAATCGGTATCGCCCGCCAGATGAGTGGTGCTACCTAGCATGCTGCCTGAGACTTCCAGTGCGCCAACCAGTACCTGCATCATGGTGTGCGCCCAGACACATTCATAGCCACCCCAGCCATTATTGACAGACTTGCCGAGGACAGTACAGACAGGACGAAACGGCACTTCACGACCATCAATAGTTTCAGTTTCACCGATATGGGCATGAGATAAGTATTCATTTGTAATTCGACGGATGGTATCTGCCGGAACGTCGGAGATTTCACTCGCCCATTCAGGGCTACGTTCCGCCACTAGCTGTTTACTAAGCTCCAGGCCAGTGTTGGCTTCTACATTTTGATGAGTCCAACTGTCATCGTCTGCTCCGATCTCAATCGCGTTTTCAACAGTGTAAGATCCCAAAAGCGCCGGATCAGTATCAGCTGTATCGTAAGCAACTGCACTATTGCTTTTGTTGTCCCATAACAGGGGTTTTTGGGATTCAGGATCTCGCAGGTAAAAACCGTTTGGCCCAACCAGATAGGGTGAAGCTGTACGGTCTCTAAGAAAAGCCACATCAAGTTTTTCCAGAGGTGTTTCATGCATCATTACATGCAGCATGGACAGCATCACGGCGGAATCGGTCTTAACCTTAATTGGTACCCACTCGGTGGCGCTGGCACCAGTAACAGAAAGATGGGGTTCAAATTGTATGCGTTTCATGCCGCGCACTCGCGCATCTGCGTGGCGTCGAACACCCGTTACACCACCGGATGCATCAATATTATTACCAAAAGAGATCAGATATTCACAGCGTGGTGTATCCGGTAAAATAGTAAAGGAACGATGCCATAGCTCTCCGAACATGTGCTCTGAGTGATAGCATTTTACAGTACCACCAGCGCCAAGACTCTGATCGAAAGGACCCCAGGCAAATAGCAAGGCCGGGAAACTGCCCATGTACTTAAAAGGTGTTGCGGCACCGCCGGTGGTAAAGGCAAGACGAGGATTGCCGTTTTCGTCCTGTATACCTTTTGCACGCGCAGCATTCATCTTTTCAGCAACGATATCGAGGGCTTCTTCCCAGGACACTTCTTCCCAGCCTGGGTCTTCGTTTCGACCTTTATTAGGGTTAGTACGCTTAAGCGGACCCTTGATGCGACTTGGGTTATATAATTTTTGTATTAGACCAAATGGTTTTACACAGACTTTACCATCAGCAGGGTGTTCATTTTTGAGGTCGTAATTGGGCTCAATCTTGGTGGCTACACCATCAATGACTTCTACAGTAAGTAAGTCAGGTCCGTTAACACACTGATAGCAGTAGGTAGAAACTTTTTTCCGGTCTTGTGGTACTGGCGCGGTTGCACTCATCTAATTCGCCTCTCTCATCGTCAAGTCGATTTATAAACCAAAACTGTCAATAATTTGCACTCCAAGCTTACTACTTTTTGGCGTAAAATACAGCTTAACAATACGGTACCGTATTGACAATTACCGTGCGGGTAACTATTGTTGCCTGATGTCAGACTGGATTGTGCCTGGTGCTAGTATATATCCTGACAGAGACTGTCCGCCAGCTTCCTTTTAGCTGTGCAGGGAGCAGAGAGCCAGAAAATATACACTGACCAAGGCTCTGACATAATCTACACTGAGGAAGGGATACTGATAAGGATAGGGGCAATAAATTCACACGCATCATAGACAGACTGGAGAAATATCGTGGCATTAACCAGCGTACAGTCGTTTTACAGCCCAGAAGACAATAAGACCGTAATAGAGCTTCTGGATAAACACGAAGACAGCGCATTAATAGTTGCCGGTGGCACATTTTTGCATGGCTTGGTATCAAGAGGTTTATTAAGCGGTATAGAAGCGCTTATAAGCATTCAGAAACTTGGGCTCAATAAAATTGATGTTGGGAAAGGCGCTATTAGTATTGGTGCTACGACCCTCCTTGGTCAGTTAAAGGGTTGTCCGCAAGTTCAGCAGGAGTCATGGCTGGGTGCAATAAAAGACGCCATGGAATACCCACCTGTGCAAATCATGAACTCAGGCACCATTGGTGGTTCGATTTCTTCATCCTGCCCATTTTTTGATTTCCCTGTTAGTTTACTCGCGCTTGACGGTAGTGTGCAGGCGGAAGGCGGCAGTGGCAGTCGAGATATACCACTGCAAGAATTTTTTGCCGGTCTTTTTGAAAATTCTCTCGCTTCAGATGAGTTTGTAACCGGAGTCAGTATTCCGGTTCCATCAAAATCAAGCACCAGTGCATTCATCAAGATGGAAACGAATGCGAATGATCTGGCAATCCTTAATGTCGGTGTACGACTAACTATGGGTGATGCTGGTATTTGTGATGAAGCAAGAGTCTTTGTCGGCGGTGGTGTCGGTGAATCCCCGGTTAGAAGTCCATCAGCTGAAGCCGCTTTAACAGGTGGGGCCGTAGATAACGATGCGATTGACTTAGCTGGGCAGGCCGTATTAGCTGATGTTGACCCATTATCGGATCACAGAGCCTCAGCTGATTATCGTAAAGCGATGAGTGGTGTCTTATTAAAGCGTGCGCTGAAAAGTGCAATGCAGCGATTGAGTTAAGGGGAACACGATGAAACAAATCATTGAATTAGATATAAATGACGAAGTACATGAATTAGCCGTAGAACCCTATGATAGTTTACTCCGCACTTTGCGAGATAGGGCGGGATTACAGGGAACAAAAAAAGGCTGTGACTCCGGTGGTTGTGGCTGCTGTACTGTGCTTGTTGATGGTAAAGCCATGTATTCCTGTATGACTATGGTGATGTCTGTGCAGGATAAAAAAATAACGACAGTTGAAGGACTACCTGAGGGCGGTGAGCTTGATCCACTGCAGCAGGCATTTATTGACGCCGGAGCCGTGCAATGTGGTTATTGTACCTGTGGGATCATGATGGCAAGTAAACAACTGCTCAATGAAAACCCGAATCCAAGTGAAGCAGAAATTAGAAAGGGTATCTCGGGTAATCTTTGTCGATGCACTGGTTATCAAAAAATTGTTGAAGCCATTCAATTAGCAGCAGCCGCTACTAAAAACGGATAGAGAGAAATATTATGACTGAACTAAACGTTATTGGTAAAAGTGTTATTCGACCTGACGCTCACGATAAAGTAACTGGTGGGAAAAAGTACCCGGTTAACTATACGCTTCCGGGTATGTTGCATATGAAGATGTTGCGCAGTCCTTATCCACACGCAAAAATTATCAGCATCGATACCTCTGCCGCAGAAAAGCTGGCAGGGGTAAGAGCGGTGATTACTCCGGATGATGTGCCACAGCAATATTTCACGCCGGTATATTTTGTTCCTCATCTGGCAAAGAGTATGCCGCATGATTTTGTGCTTATGAGCGATACCGTTCGTTGGGCAGGTCAACCGGTCGCAGCGGTCGCAGCGAGTAGTGAAGATATAGCTGAACAGGCACTTGAATTAATTGATGTCGAGTATGAAGAGTTGCCAACTGTATTTGATCCAGAAGAAGCAATGAAGGATGGCGCGCCGCAACTCCATGAATCTGCACCAAACAATATTGCCAAAGCCCCTTCTTTTACTTTCGGTGATCTCGATACTGGCTTCGAGGATGCCGATCATATTTTTGAAGGTGTTTATGAAACACAGCGCGTACATACTTGTTATATGGAGCCGCGTGTTTGTGTTGCTGATAGTGATACGCAAGGTAATATAACTATACACTCTTCTATGCAACATACTTTTGGCCTGCGTGAAAAACTTGCTTACGCTCTTGATATTCCTGAAAGTAAAGTCAATGTTGTGAAGCCTACCTATATCGGTGGCGGATTTGGAGGCAAGCTCGATATCGGTTTTATTGAAGGTCTATCTTCTTTGTTAAGTTTGAAAACCGGTAAACCTGTAAGAGCAGAACATAGTCGTGGTGAAGACTTTATTGCAACAACTCGAAACCCAGTTAAGGTTTATTTAAAAACAGGTGTAAAAAAAGACGGCACCTACACAGCTCGTTATATAAAAAGCGTGCTTGACGCGGGTGCTCACGCGACTCATGGTGCTGAAGTTATCATGGTGCATGGACTTTACGGGACTTTCTTTCCCTGGAAATGTGCAAACCAAACCTGGGATGGCTTTACTGTCTATACCAACAATATGATTGGTGGAGGTTATCGTGGCTACGGTGCACCTCAGGGTTGTTTCGCTGTTGAATCTCAGAATGATGAGATATGTGAAACTCTTGGTGTCGATCCGATAGAATTTCGTTTGAAAAATACACACCGTGAAGGTGACCCGCACCCTGTTTTACAAGGGCACACACTATCCAGTTATAAGATTGAAGAGTGCTTGCGTCAAGGGGCCGAGAGAATTGGCTTTGACAAACGCCAGGCCGCTGGTTCTGATGAAGGCGTGAAGAAAAAAGGTATTGGCTTTGCCTGTCACCCTTTATGGGTGAGTGGTTGTGTTGGCTTCCCTGATATCTATGAGCACTCTGGTGCAACTGTGAAGTTAAATCGCGATGGTACGGCAGACGTAGTTTCTGCTTGTGTCGATCTGGGATCAGGTCAAATCACGATGCTTTCTCAGGTTGTCGCAGAAGAGTTAGGCCTAAAAATTGAAGATGTAAAAATTGTTTATGCCGATACCGATACAGCACCATTCGATGCGCCAACACATGCTAGTCGGGCAACATATTCAGCCGGTTTGGCGACTAAAGCTGCGGCAGTGGAAACTAAGAAAAGACTGTTTAAAGCCGCCGCTGCCGTGATGGAAGCGAATGCTGATGATTTAATTCTTGAGAACGGAATGGTAATGGTTAAAGGTGCACCGGATTCAGCTGTGCCGATGGTCGATATTATTGCCCGTGCAGAATCACCTTTTATTCAGGTTACTGATGAAGGCCCACAGCCAACAACCATTGCTGAAAAGGGCACAATTATTGGTACCTCGAGTATGGCACCTCCGACAAATCCATCACCTGTAGGTGCGCAATTTATTGAGCTCGAGGTTGATACAGAAACCGGTGAAGTAGAAATCTTGCGTGTCGTTCATTCCACAGACGTTGGACAGGTTATTCATCCAAATTCTGCTGAAGGACAAGTTGAAGGTGGTTTTCAACAGGGCCTGGGCTATGCTTTGATGGAAAATTTACAATTTGATCAGGAGACAGGTGCGTGTTTATCGGCAGATTTTCTGGATTATAAAATTCCAACTGCGATGGAAATGCCTTCTAAAATTGAAAGTATTTTCATCGACTCGAACGAGCCTTCTGGTCCTTATGGCGCTAAAAGTATGTCTGAAATGTGCCTTATTGTTCCAGCAGCCGCAATTGCAAATGCGGTTTACAACGCTATTGGAGTCCGTATTACAGACTTACCAATTACACCAGAGAAAGTACTCCGGGCACTGGGTAAGCTTTAATACTGTTTCGAAATGTAGCATGAGCACAAAGACTGGATGAGGTAGAGAGGGAAGTCTACCCTAGCTCAGAGGACTGTGACTCCTATGTTTTAAATCCTATTTAGAGTTTAATTTTAATGACAATAACTCAGAGAAAGTTAGTTTTTTGGTTGGCGATGGTGCTTGCACAGCTCGCAGCATTTATGATTTTCAAGGATCTTGCTGATATAAGCCAATGGCTGGTTCAGTCTACCCGCGAATTTACAATGACTATCTGGTACAACCGTCATGTTATTGGAATAATCGCTTTCCTTGCATTATTTACCTCCCTGTTTATTTGGTGGAAAGATAAAGCAATTTGCTCCAAAACATTATTAAGTTTTCTGATCCTGTTTTTTATCTTTAACTATTACTCAGGCATGATTAACCCGAAGTGGATGTTTCGTTCACAACAGCACGCGGCAAACTTTGTGGACGTGACAGAAGCTGAAGAACATATGCAACGCAGTTTACACCTTGCTCACTTCGGTCCGGATTCCTATGCCTCGGTTGATGACATTAACGTCCTGGTATTGGAAACAGATAATGGTGCCTATGCATATTCTGATTATTACCTGTTACAACCGCACGTGGTGCAGGGCGATACCATCGGTGGGGAAGAGGTAATTATGACCTACTGTGGATTGACGAATCTGGGTATTGCTTATAGCCCCGTTATCGAGGATAAAAAACTCGACTTAACTGTAATGACTCAGCTAAAGAATAATCTGGTTCTTTTTGATAAGAACAGCGGTGAGGCTATTCAGCAGATTTGGGGCACCATGGAGCGGGATGAAAATAAACATCAAATGCGCGAATGGCCAACTATTCGCATGCCTTTTTCATCATTTAAAACGCTATACCCAGAAGGGAAAGTTTTTGTGAATGAAATAGCAGGTTTTTCTGAAAACCCTGTGCTGGCGATCTGGGACAGGATTGTGAGACATGTCATGATGCTCTGGGGGGTTGGATTAAATTGGGTGGACAATGATAAACCTGCGTTTCCGACTATTGACTTTACTGATGACCGGTTGCCAATGAAGGAGTTAATCTATTCCATTAGTATCAAAGGTGATCACGTAGTTTATTCAACGGAGTTTTTAAAACAGCAGGGTAACACTGTTAATGTTGTAATTGGTGGTGAGCATATAGTAGTTGATTATGATGAGGAATATGATGCGGTAACTGCATTTTATAATACAACTGAAACACCAATTAATGATGTTAGCGTTTTTGGTGTTAGCGATGAGGGTGTTCAACTAAACCGTGTTAACACGCTGAAAAGTAAATTATTCTGGTTTATTTTTGTTGAGTTCTTTCCTGAAACCGATGTTAATCGAGTATAGAGTTCTGTCCTAATTAGCTTCTACTTGTTCTTTCATGTTAGCAACGAATTCGTTGCCAATTGAATCGGCAACTTTTTGCATTATACCAGAACCAAATTTCCCCAATCTGCCAAGTAAGTTGATCTCAGAGGTGTAAGTCACTTCAGTAGAATTATCTTCTTGTGCTGTTAAGGATAAGGTGCTCGAGGCCTTCAATCGACTACTTTTGGTACCTTCTTCTCCAGTTGTCATATAGGAAGCAAATTCCGGTGGGCGTTCTTCTGTGGTTTCAATAGCGACAACAAAGCGGGTTTTGATTGGTCCGACTTTGACTTTGATGCTCGCCTTATACGTTGAGTCGCTTGTCTTTTCCGCACCTTCGCATCCAGGGATACAGGGGGCGACTTGTTCAGGTGAAGTTATGAAATTCCAGACCGTATCTTGTGAGGCCTTTATTACAAATGTTTTTTCGATTTTCATGGTGTTTGTCTCCACTGATTCGGGATTATATCAGGCGCAGCGTAATACAGAACTTCACCATACGCCTGCGTATGGTGAATTTCAAGCATTTACTTTAGTTAAGGTCTTTGCCAGCTTGGCAAGACTTTCAAGGTTGTGAGCAGGCAGGAAATAATCTAAAAAAGGTAAAGCTGTCTTTATTCCCTGACATAATGGTTTATACAAGGTGTTGCCTAAAAGAGGGTTTAGCCAGATTAATTTATGACAGCGTCTATGCAGGCGTTTCATTTCAGTTTTCAATAAATCATTGTCTCCACGGTCCCAACCATCACTTAATATTATCATTGTGGTGCGTGAACGAAGCATATCTCGAGCATATTTATTATTAAATTCCTGGATGCTGGCGCCGATGTTGGTACCACCAGCCCAATCATGTACATAATCAGAGACCAATTCCAATGATTCTTCAACTGATTTTCTTTTCAAATAAGGAGTGATAGGCGTCATTCGAGTAGAAAAAACGGCAACTTCAAAATTGTTTAATTCTCTATTTAGAGCATAAATGAACTGGATGAAAAACTGACTATAAGTTTGCATCGAGCCACTTACATCACACAGCAACATTAACCGGGTTTTTTTTATTCTTTGGTTCTTATAAGAGAGTTTGACGCTATCACCTGCCATCATGGCATTGCTACGCAGCATGCGTCGAAAATCATAAGTTCTGCCACGTTTGTCTCGTCGATAGCGTCGGCTTTTATGTTCTGCAAAGAGAGCGATAAGAGGCGCAATGAGTTTTCTAGCTTCGTCTATTTCTTTTTCTGACATTGTGCCCAGGTCTCTACGCATGAGAACTTCCTGAGGACTATAAGCATCAGGGCTCGCATCATCAGAAGTGTCAGGTTCTTCCTGGGGAGGCGTATCTGTAAAAACAGTCTCACTATTTGATTCATCCTCTTCACCAGTGTCCGCATCAGCCTCATTTTCATTTATCTGACTTTGTTCGAAGCCTAACTCTTTCTCCCAGAAATGTTTAAAGTAGATATCGAAAGCTTCGAGGTCATTCGCATTTGAGAGCAAGTTGGCGCGAGTAGCAGCGTAAAAATCATTTCTATTGGCTATATTGAAGTGGTTAAAACTATGGCAAAGATCGATCAGGTTGGACGAGTTAATCGCTATGCCACCTTCATGGAGGAAACGTGAAAATGAAACGATTTTATCGAGAAGCTTCTCTTTTTGTGGGAATGAGGAAGGCTTATTCATTCAAATAGATGTCAAAGATTGAATAATTTGGGTTTCTAATCGTTCCAGTTTTTCATTAACTCACCTTCATTGGCCGAAGTACTGTCTGCCGCACTAAAGTTTGAATGTTTGATCAATTCCGCCATTTCATTACCTAAAACCTTATCGATATCGGATTTATATTTGAGAATACAACCAAGGGTTTGTTCTGCTGTTTCAGCATCAATCTCGTCTGTATTCAGTGCTAGCAGTGCTTCTGCCCAATCAAGGCTTTCAGCAACACCAGGTAATTTAAATAAATCCTGTTCGCGAATTACTTTCATGAACTGACATAACTGTACTGCTAGTTTCTGATCAATACCGGGGATCTTACTCTTGATAATTTTTGTTTCACGTTCAATCGATGGATAGTCAATCCAATGAAAAAGACAACGCCGTTTCAAGGCTTCATGCAGATCTCTGGTTCGATTAGAAGTCAATATAACTATAGGTGTTTTTTTTGCTTTTATCGTGCCGAGTTCAGGAATGGTTATTTGAAAGTCCGATAAGATCTCTAGTAAGAAAGCTTCAAACTCCTCGTCAGAGCGATCAATTTCGTCTATTAGCAGAACTGGAGGAGCTTCTTGTTCAGATTGGATAGCATGCAGGAGGGGTCTTTTTAATAAAAACTCTTCACTAAAAATATTTTTACCGATGTCATTTTTTTCCTGGCCACGAGCTTCCTGCAAACGAAGTTCTAGCATTTGTCTAGGATAGTTCCACTCATAAAGTGCAGTTTGAGTATCAAGACCTTCGTAACATTGAAGCCGAATTAATTCAGAACCTAGTAGTTTTGCAATTACTTTTGCAACTTCCGTTTTACCTACCCCAGGTTCACCCTCAAGTAATAATGGCTTTCCCATCTTGATTGATAGGTAAATTGAAGTTGCCAACATGCGATCAGAGATATAATTTTGCTCTGCGAGTTGCTGTTCTACATCGTCAATTGAATTAAACATAAGATATTATTTTTGAGTGTTAGATTTTAGCGGTGAATAACTCAGCCTTTCTTTCGATACGTTTAAGACGCACGCTGCGAGACTCTTTTTTTGTGACATAAGCTTCGCCAAGAACATAGTAATAAAGCATTCTTGCACGAATTTCTGATTCTTCTGCATTGAAGTTTGCGTCATTAAAAAGTTTTGTCAGAAAAGAAATGCGCATTTTATCTACTTTCTCGACATATTTTTGAGCTTTAGGATCGTGATTAG
>Ga0055584_100001963_pt1 | contig 20179 bp, 19 predicted proteins | sample OSDHelmetaG_FD_58716 | JGI IMG/M metagenome (GOLD analysis project Ga0055584, IMG submission 58716) | Pelagic marine sediment microbial communities from the LTER site Helgoland, North Sea, for post-phytoplankton bloom and carbon turnover... | ecosystem: Environmental > Aquatic > Marine >...
CTCATAAACAGCCTCATAACTCTTACCATGATCTTTATATGCCCACATCTTTCGCCATAATGACTCATCATTAGTAGTCACCATACCACCTTCACCGCCAGTGGTCATTATCTTATCTTGACAAAAACTCCAGCAACCAATATGTCCAATTGACCCAACAGGCTTGCCTTTGTATTTGGCCCCATGTGCTTGAGCGCAATCCTCAATTACATACAAATCATGTTTATTAGCAATAGCCATTATTTCATCCATATCACAAGGCCAACCAGCCAAATGAACACAAACTATTGCTTTTGTTTTTTCAGTAGCAACAGGGCGAATGGTTTCAGACGTAATATTTTGAGAGGCTAAATTCACATCAGCAAATATAGGTATTGCTCCAGAATTTACAATAGGTGAGATTGACCCAATAAAGGTTCTAGAGGTTACGATCACCTCGTCACCAACACCTATACCTAAGACCTTCAGCGCAACGTCGAGAGCCAATGTGCCATTCCCCACTGCTACCGCATAATTAAAATCTGACCAGGCAGAAAATTCTTCTTCAAATTTGCGACATTCTTTACCAGTCCAGTAATTAACTTTATTGGATTTTACAACATCACGAACTGCATCAGCCTCTTCATCAGTAAAATTAGGCCATGATGAAAATTTAGTATTTAACATTGCCACCCACTATAGTTTTCCATATGTAGTAAAAATCCTTAAAAAAAGAATAATTTTCAATGTACTCTCGATTAATTCTTATCTTGTCTGGCCATATTATCTCATCATTGTATTTAACCGCATCATCCTGATTAGCCAAAACCTCTTCCTCATTTTTATAAGCAAGTTGAGCAGGGCCAGTTATACCTGGTCTTACAGATAAAATAATTCTGTCTTCACCTTGCAATCTATCTGCATAACCACGAACATCGGGCCTAGGACCGACAAAACTCATGTCACCAATCATTACATTCCAAAGCTGCGGCAACTCATCAATTTTTGTTTTACGAAAAAATGCTCCACTTTTAGAAATACGCATATCATCACAAGTAGTAATAGTTGTGTTATTGCCAATTTCTAATCTCATTGTTTTAATCTTAAATATACTAAATAACTTCCCGTTACGCCCCACTCTTGTTTGAATAAACATGCCATTTGATTTGAGTTCAAAAGAAGATATCAGCCAAGCAATAAGTATCACAGGAAGAAAAAATAGAAAGCCAAAAAGAGAGCATATCAAATCAAACAATCTCTTCAAAATGCTATACATTCTTTATGGTTTTATTTAAAAGCCCTAGTATCGAACCTATTCCATATGAGGTGTGTAGTAAAAAAGTTAGCAGAAGCAAAACTTGTAAATTAAAAAAATTAAAAATCCCTCTCTTAATAAATGAAATCTCTACAGTAACAGCATACAAACACAATAAACTAATAAAAAATATTAAATCTAAAAAGCCTGCACTCATTGTTAATATAATAATGAAAAATAATGGGGCCAAATGCCTCAAATGATAAGCATTGGAATTTGTCACCCAGAACCCATTAAGAAAGCCTTGATTAGCAAACTTTAGTACACTCGTCCTGCTGTAATATTTTGCCTGCATACTAGGAGAGGTTAGAAATTTATAACCCTTATCTATCATTCTCTTATGCATATCTATATCTTGATTTCTTTTTAAGGACTCATTAAAATAACCGCATTGGCTAAACACTTTCTTTTGATACACAGCAAATACCGCCGTATCCGAATAAGTATCTCTGCCTACGCCCACTCTGAACAGTGAGTTACCAACGCCAATTGGACTACTTAGAACTTTGGAAATCATTTTACCTATAAATGTACTTGAGCTTGTTACAAGAACCCCGCCAACTGCAGCTAAACACGAATCTGAATCAAGTTTTTTTATTCCATTCTTAATATAATTTTCCAGTAACTCGGAATGTGCATCGGGCCGAATTACATATCGACCATTAGCGCTTCTAATTGCTAAATTCCAGCCACTAGCTAGCAATTTTTTTTCATTTAATATTATCTTATAGTTTACTTTTCTCTCATCTAAAATATTTTTTGCTTTTTCTAACGTTGAATCATCAGACATACCATCAGATACAATAATTTCATACTGGTCTTTTTTAAACCCTTGGTTGATAAGTGATTCTATAGTTCGTTGAATATGATGCTCTGCATTTCTAACAACAACAATCATAGAGACTATAATACTATTTGTTTCCATAAAACCCTTCAAGCATATACAACGACCTTGATCCATTATGGACACTATCAAAAAATATTTTTTGACCATCTATGCTAAATCTTGGGTGTAAATCACACCTTGTTTCACCATAAAAGTCAAAATTTTCGAAAAACTCGCCTAACTTCATAAGTTGGTTTGATTGCAGATTATATAAATAAAGTCCTTTCATTCTAGACTTGTCAGGATATGTATCAAAAACAATATTTTTTTTAAATATATTAGGGTGTCCATCCCCAAAACAATCTATTACACCACCTCCAATAATAACTTTATTTTTTGAGTATATGTTAATACTGTAATACTTATCCCCAACCCTATGCTGCCTTAAAAATCCAAATATGTTTTCATTATCTATCCAAAAACAATGGCTAACCATATCATCATCACTAATAATGCTGGCATTCTCACCATTAATATCGGCCACTATCAACCTGTCAAACTTCCTGCCACTAAGGAACCATCTATGTAAAAACATAAACTTAGCCCCATCAGGAGATATCATAATATGATTAAATTTGTGCTTTGCGCCATTCATGTTATCTTTCGGATGTAAATTAATAGCATCCTGAATCGATAAAATTAATTTTTGCTCATTACTACTGAAATCTAAAAAATAAATACCATCATTGCTATTATTCCAATCAATCTTAAGGTTTTTATTTTTTATAGTGTAGCCATAATCAGGGCGAAGAATAGACAGTCTATCAAAATTTAATGTTAAGGCATAACAATCTTTAAAACAGTCATAAATAGGATATTGAAAAACTTTCTCCTCTTTTTTGGCAACGTTAAAAATTTTTGATATGTAATTATTATTCTCATAATCGAAATCATTATAAATAAATTCAAACTCATTTAGCCACATTGTTTTGGCGCCTTGTTGCCAATTGTAAGTATTACTTTGGCCGATTATTTCATATACATCATTTATGATGTCGTATAAAACAATATTGATAGGTATTTTATTATTAGGTAGATTTTTTGTATTAGAATCAGTACTTAAAAAAACAACAAACTTATTAGTTGCATTTATTGGGGATTTATCATAATAACCAAAAAATGACTCTGCATGATTGGTTGAAATTTTAGTAATTTTATAATCAGTTTTTATACTATATTTTTTTTTGTAAATAAAAAAATTTATATTTTGATATATTTTCTTTAGTTTAAGCTTTATGAGTGGAAATCTAGATAGAGTTAAAGCTAAAAATCTTTCAAATTTATTAAATTGCATACATAGAAATAAGAAGTTCCGATCTAAATGATGGATGAAATAATACATACAAAAAATAAGCCATTCCACCTAAAAATACAATGCCCAAGATCTCGTTTTTTTTCTTGAAACAATGAATAGACAATGCAAAAATTATAGGCTCAACAATACCAAAAAATAACAAGCTTCTATTTGTAAATGACTCAAATGAAGAAAATAGCATGACAAGTCCAGCAGTTAATATATAAATACAAGTAATAAATAGGAATAACCTATTATTTGTATACATTCTTAACCAAGCAAAATAATGAACTAGTATAAATAAAACTAACATCTTAAACTCAACAGTTGTAATGCCTGTCGTTTCCTTAGATAAGGTATTTAGCTTTTCGGAAATATTGGAAAAACCAAACATATTTAAAATATGAAATATCACCTCAATATTTATTAATAACCCTGTAATTGAGGCGCAATAATAAAAACTAACTAAGCTTAACCCTTGCCAATACCTAAGAAATATTAGGAAAAATACAATAAAACCAAATATTGCCGACTTATGAAATAAAAATGCAACCAATAAGAATATTACAGCCAATGCATTTCTCCTGTTAAACAGAAAAGAATAGGCCATTAAAAGAAAGCTTAGAGATATACCCTGCCTTAAGGCATTAATATTTAAAAGGTAAAAGCTTGATGAAAACAAAAGCAAAACTATAGCTAAGTAAAAAACAGATGAACTCTCTCCTTTGAGAAAGATATAGTAGGAAGAAAAAATAGTCACTGTAGAAATAAAAAATAGAAGAATTAAATATGTTCTGCTATCTATACTAATTGATTTTATAACATATGAAAGATGCGAAAAACCATAATCATCCATATAATAGATATTACGCAAACTTTCATAATCAACAATTCTATCAAAAAAATCGATATATGCTGCAGTATCAGTGCCTCTTATAGGGTTGTCGCCCCTGAAAAAAAAAGACAAAATTATAGCCAATAAGACAATAAAAAGAATTTTTTGATAATTATTTATATTATGCATTTAATTTTTCTGATAAACGACTAGTGTCTAGTGTAAGAACCATCTTGATTGTAAAAATACAAATCATCGAAAAAATTTCCCACTAGAACCATTCCTTCATAAAAGGCATTAGACCTATCAGTATCAATCAACTTTAACATGGAAACTCTTTTAAAATTCTCACGCATGGAGGGGATAGTGAACAAAATACTAGAATGAAAAGCAAACAATAATTCTGGATTTAATTGACAGTGCAGGGCCTGGTATGGGACTCCATTTAACTCTCTTGGCAAAATCCTAACATTTTTATATTTAGCTATTAACCGATTATACTTTTCAACACTATCTCTGTAATGTAGCTTTAGAACTATAATTTTAGATTTATTATTATAAATAACACTCTCAATTACATCCACTTCTTGAAAATTAGCACAATGTCCATTTTCAGTAAAAGGGGATGTAGCTATTAATATATCTATGTTTTTAAACTCTCTTAATAACACCCCCCAAGACTGACTTAAATAAATAGAATTATTATTTAAAATATTACCTAAATCAATATATTCGATATCCGGCCTAAAGTCTTCCAATAAACTTGGAAAAAATACAAAAGCTCTAGAAATATTTGGTGAACTCAATGCAATATCATTTCTTTCAATTCCAAATATTTTTTTTAAAAAATTAGAATTTGAGCGGAATACATTTGGGGATTTCTTATGCTGTATCCTGCCAAAAGCAGTCACACCCTCTTCTATAAAATTTAATATATTATATGAAAATTTCTTCTCAAAAAGCATCACAAAAGGATCTGCATCATTTGAAACATATAAATGATTGAAAGAGCTTTTTCTAACATAAATAAAATTTAAAATAAAAAAAAGTAATTTTTTATACCTTCCTACACCAGTACCACCATAAAAATATCTAGCTACTTTTATATTTTCTGAAACAAAGGAATAGTTTATGTAATAGGGCAAATAAACTGTCACCCTTTTCATTTTTAAATGTTCAATAATTACATCAATTAAAAATACATGTAATGGTGAATATGCAATAAAGCAATTATTATTATTTAATTTCATTAATTATTTTTATTAAATTTTGCACCATTACCTCACTTGATAGCTCTAAAACCGAGCTTCTAACTTCAGCCCTGGGCACAATAAAACCATTATCAACAATCCTAGCTAAATAATCGTACACCTCCATTGTATTTTCTGCAATTAAAGAGTGTCTCGATAGTAGAACTTCTTTTACAGCTCCATTATTAAGAGAAATAGCTGGTAAGCCACATATTTGAGCCTCAAGCCAACTCAGACCAAACCCTTCTTCATGTTGTGACAATAGCCAAAAAATATCTGATTTATTATAGACAGATGCCACACCCTCCTTATCCATTACTCCAAAAAAAGTTACGCATTTACTCAGATTAAGATTACTGATCATTAATTTAAGGTCATGCATAAAAACACCATCTCCAACAATATTCCAATGAAATGTATTCGGAAATTTTTTATTCAGCCGAAAAAAAATATTTAACATTTCAACATACCCTTTTGTTTTGACAACTCTTGAACAACTAACCAAAAAATACTTTCCACGTTTTTGGCTAGAGTTAGCAACGGGACTAAACAAAAGTTTATCAACACCATTTCGAATAACTACCGGGGTTTTATTTATGCTCACTCCATTCTGATTGAAATAATTAACCACCTTCTTTTTAAGAAAAGAACTTACAACAATCATATTGGCTGAATGCCTTAAGGCTCTAGTTACAAAAAATTTATAATTAAAAAACTTTAGAACTAATTTAGGTTTTTTAAATATATACTCAACCTCCGAACCATGAAAAAAACAAATACACTTGCTTAAATTTTTTTTACCAAAAAAAATACCTGCAATATACATTGCAGCAGGATCGTTTAATAAAATAACATCGTATTTTTGTAAATCCCACCTAACTAGCCAATGTGAAAATATACTCAACCCAATATCTAATGAATACTTTATAAAATACCTAGCACTATTTTGTTTATTTTTACCTTTAAACCTTGTTGAAACTGTAACTTTATACCCAACACTTGATAAGCTTTCGGCATACTGCATTGCTACGAACCCAGCTCCACCCACATCAGGTGGAAATTCATCTGAAAATATTAATATACTTTTAGACAATTATCTAAATACTCTTTAAGCCTACTATATGCAAGATCGATACACTCATCATATAAATAGAAGTCATAATTATGACAATAATAGTGAATAAATCTATGGTAATTATCCATATCAATTTCACTAAACTCATCAAAACTAAATGATACAGGGATCAAGTTTTTAATATTGTTCAGCCAAATTTTATTCATCTCAACGCTTTTTTTGAATAAAAAAACTATATATTTATATCATGACTCTGAATAATCCCAGAAATCTTATTTTTTTGTCGACTATAATTAAAGGAGTAGCCCTGCTTAATCTCGAAAATCTCTTTAGATTCTTGCTTCAACACTTCTTTAACTATTTTATTAATTTTCAAGTTCAATGCGACTGATAATCATTAATTCTATTGTAAACTTTTAACCATTTTTCAGCGTGCTCACAATTTTTAGTTGCTCGAAAAAATGGCCCACCTTCTGTATAGTGTATAAGCTTTGGTGTGACAATATTTTCCTGACCTATGCTTTTTACATCACATAAATAATTCCATTCTAATGGGATATCTCCTATCTCTCTATCAATATCTTTAAGCCACTTAAATTGATGAAGATCTAATCCAGGAGCACTGTTGACATATTCAGGAGTTAGTGCCATACATTTAGCATTATTAAACATAATTACACTCGTCCAATTCTTCATATTGTAAGAGGTTTGCCTTTCACCTAAAAACTTAACGTCACTCTCGACTAATTGATTATGCTTAGTACACATAACTGAATACTCATCTGTCGCAAGTCTTCTTAATTCTGCAATGTCACCCTCGACAACCATATCATTATCTATAAACAAAGACCAGCCCTTGTAATCACTTAAATAAGGGACTAAAAATCTACTAATACTAAACTCAGTGCTGTCATATACCCCCCTCTCCCTGTGAAGTATATTTTTCAATATTTCTTTATGCAAAAAGAAAAAATCAACAGGTATCGAACTGTTTTCAAGAATACTATCCACTAGTACGTAAGTCGGCACTCTAATAGACCTATCAAACCCTATAAATACTTTTATTCTTTCCATTTTTTTTATAAAATTCCTTTATTTTTTAAAATAACCTACATTTCATTATTTTTAGCCCGAAGTTAATTAAAACTTAAAAATTACCCTTGCTTAGAGCTATTAGACGAAAAACCTTATTCTAGAGTGATTCAATCCTACCCTTTATCTTTGTAACATACCAATCCATTGCTTCATCTATCCCTTCAGATATCATATATTTAGGTTGGTAATCTAACAATATTTGAGCCTTATTTATATCGGCCTGGGAATGTCTAACATCTCCAGCTCTAAAATCTTGATAGATTGGTTCTTTTTTTTCTAGCCCCTGCGTTCTTTGGATTAGTTTATCTTCAATCATTTGATAAAGTTTATTTAAGCTTGTTCTATCATTGAGTGCTACATTGTAAACTTGATCAGTAGCCTCATTATTATTAGTAGTTGCTGCCAGAAGATTTATCTGAACTGTGTTATCGATATAACAAAAATCTCTACTTGTTTCGCCATCGCCATTAATAAAAACATCTTCTTTTTGTATAATAGCCGCAGCCCACTTTGGTATAACCGCTGCATATGCGCCATTAGGATCTTGCCTCTTACCAAAGATATTGAAGTATCTTAATCCAATAGATTTAAATCCATAAGTTTTTGCAAACACATCTGCATAAAGCTCATTAGCAACTTTAGTCACCGCATAAGGGCTGAGCGGACTGCCAATCTTATCTTCTACTTTTGGCAGATCTGGATGATCGCCATAAGTAGAGCTTGATGCTGCATAGACAAAGCGCTTTACATTTGCATCTTTACTGGCAACTAGTATATTTAAAAATCCATCAATATTTGCTCTATTTGTATTAATAGGATCTTCGATTGATCTAGGAACTGAACCTAATGCAGCTTGGTGCAATACATAATCAACATTACTGCATGCTTGCTTACAATCTTCTATCTCTCTTATATCACCATCAATAAACTTAAAATTACCACTCAAATCTTTGCCAGTAGCGTTATTAGCATCTTGGATTGCTTCATCAATGTTATGTTGATAGCCAGTATCAAAGTTATCCAGACCCACCACCTTTTGATTAAGAATTAGTAACTTCTCTAGTAAGTTAGAGCCAATAAAGCCAGCAACACCAGTCACCAACCAGATGTTTTGATTATCTTTTAAACTTTCTTGTAATTGTTCGTATTTGGTCATTTATAGTCTTCCATCCACTTCATTAGCATCTAGCAAGTACTTAATGTCATAAAGAACATGATTATAATTACCAAAGGCTTTTATTTGATCTAATGAAAGCTCTTTAAATTCTTCATGTGCAACTGCTAATAATATTGCATCATATTTACCTTCTACCGGTTGATCGATTGGCTTAATATCATATTCATATTCAGCTTCATTCATATCAACCCATGGATCATAGACATCTACATTACAATTAAAACTCTCAAACTTTTCAACTAAATCCACTACACGAGTGTTACGAATGTCTGGACAGTTCTCTTTAAATGTTAAACCCATGATTAATACATTTGCATCCACAACATGAATACGCTTCTTAGTCATGAGCTGTGATACTTGATCTGCCACATAAGACCCCATGCTATCGTTCACTCTTCGACCTGCAAGAATCATCTCTGGGTTGTAACCAACTTCTAGCGCTTTGTGAGTCAAGTAGTATGGATCAACACCAATACAGTGCCCCCCTACTAAGCCCGGACGGAATGGTAAAAAGTTCCATTTAGTGCTTGCAGCCTCCAAAACTGATTCGGTATCAATATCAAGTTTATTAAAGATAAGTGCAAGCTCATTAATAAGAGCAATGTTTACATCTCTTTGAGTATTTTCAATAACCTTAGCAGCTTCAGCAACTTTAATACTCCTCGCCTTATGTGTGCCGGCAATAATAATCTCTTGGTATAACTCATCAACTTCAGTGGCAATCTCAGGGGTTGATCCTGCAGTAACTTTTTTAATAGTAGTTAATCGATGTTTTTTATCTCCTGGATTGATACGCTCTGGTGAATAGCCACAGTAAAAGTCTTTATTAAAGACTAAGCCAGATTGCTCTTCAAGAATTGGCACACAAACTTCTTCGGTAGCACCAGGATAAACTGTTGATTCATAAATAACAATATCATCTTTTTTAAGAATAGATCCTATTGCTTCACTAGATTTTTCTAAAGGAGTTAAGTCAGGTCTTTTATGCTTATCAATTGGAGTTGGAACGGTAACTATAAAAATAGTGCAGTCTTTTATATCATCAAGATTAGTTGTATAGCTTAAATGAACTGCATCTTTAAGTTCTTCAGGAGTGGTTTCAAGGGTTGAGTCGACACCATTTTTAAGATTGTTAATTCTAGGTTGGCTAATATCAAAACCAACAACTGCACGTTTTTTACCAAATTCAACAGCGAGAGGCAGCCCTACATATCCTAGTCCAATTAGGGCTATATTCTTATTTTTCATATTTCTTACTTAAATTTACCACAAGCCACTGATTCAGAAAAATTTCTTATTATAAATGTAGTGTAAATTCATGAGAAAAAATTAAAAATATTTTTCATTTCAACCTTCTGTAAAAAAAGCTTTGTGGAAATAACATTTTAATTAAAAGTATTAATCGCTCTTTACTATTTAAGTATTTAAAATATTTAAATACCCTGACTCTATAGCCACTCGTGATAACTCTTGTGGCCACTTTATACCAATAATTGTCACAAATATTTGCTCTAACGGAATTTGGATTAAGCCTGTAGTACAAAAGATATTTTTTTAAATAAAAAAATTTACATCCGTTATTAATCATTCTCAACCACAAATCAAGATCTTCTGCATGGGGTCTTTTTTTTGTATAACCACCAAGATTTATAACAGTATCTTTTTTAAACATTACTGTTGGATGTGGTACAAATGTATTAATTTCTAGATTTAGAAGTGTTTTTTCTAAATTAGGTCGCCAACTTCTGCAAATCACGTCGCCATTTTTATCAATAAGCATGGTGTCAGTATATACCAAATCTATTTTTGGATTATTAGCAAAAATCTTAATTTGTTCTTCAAATCGATTAATAAATGCAATATCATCACTATCCATTCTAGCAATATATTTTCCTTTTGCAATTTTTAACCCATCATTAAGTGCCTCAACGATACCGCCATTTTTTTTATCTATTAAACATATCCTCTCATCTTGATTCTTATACTTTCCTATTGTCACCAAACTATTGTCTACTGAGCCATCATTTATAATAATAAATTCAAAATTATTGTACGTTTGCTTTAAGATACTTTGTATGGCTTTATCAAGATATTTTTCTGCATTGTAGACAGGCATTACTACTGAAATAGTTGGATTTTCATTCATTTTTTACCTTTAAAAAATCTATACACTTTTCTTACGATATTATATAAATGGTATTCTTTTAAAAAAGAGATGCTACGGCGCTCTGCTTTTACTTTTCCATAATATATATTTTGACTCGTTTTATTTAAAAAATTTTTCAAAAAATTATTTTCAATTAAAGCTCCCATCATTCTAAGATCAATTATATCTTTAGCTTCATCTCTGTTTTTTTTCATTTTATAAAGTTGTTCAAAGCTAATAAATTTTAAATCATTAAAATAAAAATAGTTTTTTGGATTATAGATAAGTTCCAACTTCCTTTCATCATGATATTCTAATTCTTCATCATGATATTCTAGATCTTCATCATGATATTCGATCTTAATATTATCATCGACAAAATAATCTATATCGCTCGCCTCCCTAAGTCCATAAGCTGAAAGAACTATTCCACTATCTAAAACTAAATCAATCGTATTGAGATTATTTTTTAAGACAAACTTATTAAATATTTTTATTTTTTCATGAGTAGATATATATATATTTGGCTTTGCATAGTTTAAAAAATGAACGCTATTATCATTAAATACAACCCTTGCTACTCGTATAGCCTCTTCCTTTGTATCTGTAATGTGTACAGAATGCTTTCCTACATCAAAAAGCCCTCTTATTTTATCTTTTATTTTACAAACTTCATCTAAACTATTAGCCTGAAAAGCTACAACTCTAACTGGGTTAAAACTTTTAAAACACTCTACAAGCTTATCCTTTGCGCCCCTGAAGTCGTTTTCCACACTTCCTAACCACTCTTCACCATAGTAAATTTGAGACAGTAAGTTATGAGCACCATTTGGAATTAGCACTATTTCTTTTCTATATACGATATTAGGAATGATACTTTCTAGCTCTTCATCACAACCTTTTGCAGTAGGCCATATAAAAGCTATATATATATTATCTGCATACTCTACAAATTTTGTAGCAACTACATCTAATACTTCACCAGAAACATTACGACCATAAAAAAACTTATAATCATATATATGATTACTTGTCTCTATTTGTACACAATCAACTGTTTTGTTTAAATAAATAGCACTAGCAACTCTATGCGCACCATTTGCTATTGAGCCATTTTTTGAGAGCGGTATAAGAGTTTTACAGCCATCAAATCCATTAGCTTTTATATCTTCAAAAGTTTTATCAAAATCATTAGCAAATTTATCAAAACTATTTTTATCATCATTCCCAGGTTCAGTAAATTTTCCTAAACTAAAAGCTCTGATATGCTCTTTATAAATGTCTTTTGAAAACTCTACATCAAATTTTAGCATTTCTAAATAAAGAAGCTTAAAAGCTATGTCAAATCTATTAAAGGTTAAGAGTTTTATAGCTGGAATAGTTTTTGTTTTATAACTTTCTGATTTTAAATTGACATATAAATGATTCTCTAATAAGTTTTTTAATCTAACAACATTAATATTTTTCACTCTTTTCTTTGTCATATGGGACCATATCTATTAATTTTTTTGGTTTAGATATTTTAGCTTTGGATGAAATATCAGATGAATTCCGATTTAAGACTATAGTAAAAGTTTATTCCTTATTAATACCTTTTCTCAACACATCTCTAATTTTTTTAAAAATTTTTCAAGTTTAAATGCAAGATAGTGAACTAATCATTACTTTTATTTATTTTTATGAAATTTGATCAAAATTCACTCGCTCAATCGTATGATCTTCATTTACTCTAATTATGCTGTCACATTGCTTTAACGTTGAAATTCTATGTGCAATGATAAATATAGTCTGATTGTCTTTCAATTGAGAAATCTGTTGCATTATTTTTTTTTCTGTTTGATTGTCTAGAGCGCTAGTCGCTTCATCAAAAATAAGCACATTACTACCCTTATACAAAGCACGAGCTATACCAATCCTCTGCCTTTGTCCGCCTGATAATTGAACACCTCGCTCACCAACAAAAGTTTTGTATTTATTATTTAAACTATTAATAACTTTTGAAATTTGCGCCTGTTGCGCTGCCTGAACAACTTCATGCTCTTTTGTTTTCTCTAATCCAACACCAAAGGCAATGTTTTCTTGAATAGTAGTATCAGCAAGATAGATGCTTTGAGGAACATGGGAAATATGCATCTGCCAGGCTCTTCTATTTTCTTGTGAAATAACAACACCATCAATCAACATCTCGCCTGATGTAGGGAGCAGTAGACCCATTAAAATATCCAGTAGTGTGCTTTTACCACTACCTGTTACCCCAATAAATCCAATTGTCTCTCCTTTTTTGAGGTTTAAGTTTACATTCTTTAATATCCATGGCGTGTCTTTTGAGTATCTAAAGCATAAATCCTTAAAAACAATCTCTTTTTTAAATGGTATTGGATTTATTAAATCTTGACTAATGTAAGATGGTAACGGCTGATTTAGCAAATTCAACACATCGGAAAAAGAAGATTTTGCACCCTTTATTGAAGTATAAGATCGGTAAGCTTGTTGCAGTAAAGGTAATAACTTCTGAGCACCTACCGCAAGCGCTCCCAATACAGGAATAGCCGCTAAAACGCCGCCTTTTTGAAGGGTTAAAGTATATGCCAGAATTGCTATTAAAGTCATGCCAAGTGCCTCCATTAGATAACGAGGGCTATTGCCAATAAAATTATTTACTCCTGTTGCTTTACGCATTGATTGATCAGCATTCTTATATACCTTACAATAAAATTCTTGAGTGCCGTCAATTAAAACATCACGTATTCCACCCAAACCTTCTTGTAAAGATTTAATCATTTGTGTAGATTGAGTTGCTACTAATTGGCTATTTTTTAGTAAATATTTTTTAGTAAAAGAAGTAATTACCCAATAAAGCAAGGTAAAAAAAGAAAATGTGATTAGTGCCACTTTTGCATTAATCATAAAAACTATACTAATAATACCTATCATGATAATAACTGAACTTGTAAAAGTAAGCGCAGGTAATAAAATTTGACTTACAACTGCATTTGTTTTGATGATAATGCTATTTATAACCTCGCTACTGTTGCGTGATGTATGAACTGAATAGTCCTGATACAAAGTACGTCTGTAAATATCAATACTAAGGTCGGAACCTATAGCATTGGACAATCTAATTAACACATAAAGCAAGAGCAAACGCACAGTTGCTGCAAGAAGTGTTGCTGTGATAAAGATAATAGTTAATGGTAATAATAGTTGAACAGGTTCTGTTATTTCAAAAATTTGAATTAAAGGTTGAGTATATTGATGTTGATAAATTTTATCAGGTGAAGTTAGCACACCTAGAAATGGCACTATGGCACCAATACTTACAACTTCCATTATGGAAGCTATAATCATTATTACTAATAGTAAAAAAAAATGCTTTCTGCGGCGTTTAGTTAAGAGTTTCCAGAGTTTTATAATCATGCTAACTTTGCGTACTTAAACATAAAAATTTAATTTAATAAAATTTTCCAATGATTAGCTTTGAATCTAAAAAGGTCTAATATTGAATTTAGATACTTAGAAACTTTATTCCTACTATGTCTTTTTTTGCCATTCATATAGATACTCTTCGAGAGGATATTACCCTTATATATAAATATTTTTTCATATTCATTTAAATATATTCCGAATGACAACTCTTTCTTCAATTTCTCATCGTTATCTCTATTTACTCCCATACTGATAATTTTATTTTTCTCTATCATAAATCCTTTCTATATCTATCATGAACTCTATTATTCTATTTTTAAAAGTATGCTCTCTTCTAGCTTTTTCAACACCTAATAATTTTATACTTTCTCTTTCTTCTTCATGCTTTAGATAATTGTTAATTAAAAGTGTCACTTCATCAATATCTTTATAGCATGCTATCTCTTTACCTATATCAAAATAGTCTTCTAAACTTGGCACATATTCTGTAAGCTCAAAACCACCTTGAACAGGTATTTCAAAATTTCTAGCTTTTGTTTGGCTAATATTTTTATCTTCGCCTCGCAAAAAATTTAAGAATATTTTAATGTTTGACAGTAAATAGCGTATATCGTAATTTGCACTATTTGATATGTTTAGATTTATTTTAGATGTTGAAAATATCTCTTCCATTTGCTCATAAGATACTCTTCCATTGTCCCAGCCATTGCCAAAGCAATGCACTTTAATGCCTTTTTTACTCAGCTTTTTTACAAACCATTTTCTGTATGAGCTAACCCCACCTATAAAACTAACATCATATTTATAATCTATATTTTTGTACAAGACATTACTTTCTAATGATGCCCATTGACTTCTTACAATATTATTTTGACCAATACTTTTATACCTATCTACGCTAAATTTATCGGTAGTAATACAAGCACTAAAATAAGGTGCATATTTTGAGCTCCATTTATCAAATCTCCATTGGTCATCACCAAAGAAATTAACTATGAAGAACCCTTGCTCTTTTAGAGCTTTAAGAGTGTTTATATCTACCTGATCTTTTTGTAAAATAAAAAATACCAAATCAGGCTTTATCCTCCTTGCTGTCTCTATTATTTCAATTTGCAGATCTTCTTTTGAATGCTCCTCATAAAATAAACCTTCTACTTTATAGCCAAGTTTAATAAAATTTTCATACCAGGCCTTATAGTTTATAGCTAAACCATTTTCCTTTTTGCCATAATCATATTGAAATGCAACATATAGAATTGTTTTAATCATTTATAGTTTTATAACCAGAGTATGTCTATGATAGAAAACTTTATCAAAATTATACTTTTCAAAAATTTCATCTACTGCCTCTATTAAGCCTGAAAAACCCTCAAAATAGTCATCAAAAACCACTATTGAACCTTTTTCTAATTGAGGAAAAAATAGCTCTATATCTTTTTTAACACCATCTTTAGTATGATCTCCATCTATAAATAAAAATCTAATTTTTCTACCTTTGATTTTTTCACAAGCCTCTGTATTAACCATATCTAAAAGGTTGACAGTATCTATTAACCCAAATCTGGATAAATTGTCATTAAAATTATCTTTTAAACCACTTAGACTTCCGTTTATTGCATAAAATTCTTCTTTACCCGCATTTCCACCAAAATGGTCAATTGCATAAAAATTTCCATTTCCGGACTCTTTAACCGCCCTTGCTAAGAATGTTGATGATCTGCCTTGCCAAGAGCCAATTTCTACAACATCACCCTCTAAATCTTGCATATAGCATAGAGAATAAAGAAACTTACCTGCTTCTGGAGTAATCATCCCAGGAATTGTCAATGACATTTTTCCCAACACTTCAACATCGATAATGTTGTTCTTAACTCTACTATATTGACAATATGGATTGTCTGAACATGTAGTTTTTTCTAGTTTTACGATATCCATACCAAAACTATTAACTATTTTTCTAATAATTCTCTTCATTCTATTCCTTTTAAGAAAATTTCAAGCATCTAATTTTCCATTCTTTTTGTACATTAATAAATCCACAAAAATATTAAAATATTTTTTAAAATTGCCTGAATTCTTCCTTACTTCGCCGTTCATATAAACATCTTTTGACAAAATATTATCTCTATATCTAAATACTTTTTCATATTCATCTATATAAGTGCCAAATGAGGAGTTATTTTTAAGTATATCATCATATTGTGGAATAATTACATTTGAGATTTCTCTTGTCTTCCTGTTAATCAGAGTTACTTTATCCAACCCCCTTATATAGATAAAATCTTTATTTACTAATGCCCATAATTCAATATTTTGGTTTATTGATGGCGCAAAATTCATATGGTCTTCTAATACAATAAATTTATGCTCATTATCTGACAGCAATGAAAAACTTTTTGTTTGGTTAATGCCTAGGATTTCTTCATAAGTTGGATATAAGTCAACTAATGAACATAATTTATCATTTTTAATTAAATTATCTTGCCCTTTTTCTCTATGTATCATAATACTGTTCGTTCTGTCTTCATCAAGCATGTATGCCTTAGGCTCTAATTTTCGCTCAACATTAAACTTAAAGCCATGGTCTGAAAATATAAAGATATGGTCAAAATCATCTTTATTCAAATTTTTAAATACTACATCCCAAACACTTTTTGTTACTTTGTAAGCTTTTTTTTCTCCAGATACTGAGTAACCAAAATCATCAAAAGCCCAATGATAATCAGGTATAGATAGAAATAAGAAATGATCGTTTTGTAATTTCAATTCAGATAGATATTTATCCAAGTCATAATCTTTATTATGTACATTCATATCATTTATATGACTTGGGTACAGTCCAGTATCGCGCTCTTTAGGAGATGCAAAACAATCGATTTTAAATTCTTCTTCGATAAATATATCAAATATAGTATCAAACTCTTTATTTAAAAAATATTGTGGCCATTTCAACCTTGTATTGCAGCCATTTTTATATGGATTAACCCCAGTATAATATGCTGACATTCCTCTAGGTGTATCTGGTCCAGGAGTAAAACAATTTGTATAAGCCGTTCCACCCATCTCTTTAAAGGCAATATCTAATGGGGTGTCTTTTTTTACATTACCATTAAATGTTGATAATCTATTTGCTCTTATCATATCAATAAAGATTGTTAATACTTTCATACTATATATTCCCCCTTAAGCTGTGCTGATGAAAGAGCCATACAGTAAATATGAAATATAGTCCAAATACAGATACCACTAATAAATTTAAAACCAAATTTATATCTGTCAAGTCTACAGAGTAAACCATAAGAAACGGCAGTGAGATAAGTATAATTTTCACTATATTAATATCGTACTTTATGTCTAACATTTTTTTCATGTTTAAATACATATAAATAAAAACCAAAAAATAAGCCAGACCCAAAACTAACGGAATCATAAAGTAATTTGTTCCGAAATCTATACTACTTAACAAGCCTAAAGATATAATAAAACCAACTAAATATGGCTTAATTGTATCCGTTGTTCTGTATTCTGACTGTGATACATTATTAAGCAAATTTGTCATTACTCTAAAGAACTCAATCCCCACCCCAACCATAATATATATACGCATCATGGAACTTCTTATCTGCCAAAATACATACCAGGAGGATTTAATAAAACCAAATTAAAAAAAGCAAGCAATGCTAAGATAATGTAATAGTTGCCAATCTCTTCTGGAGACAAGAAAGTCGTCAAAACTCTTATGGCTACAAGTGCTACTAAAACTTGTAACACTCTACCCAATACTATTATCGACAAATCTCTATTCAAAACTTAATTGTTATTCTATTGTTAATATTAACGATATTAGTATGAATTTCACCAAAATGACAAATCACCGAACCGCTTAATTCAGAACGAGGTGAATATAAGACAATATTGTCGTCATTTGACACTACTTCGCCCTCTAAATAAGTGCAAAGCAATGGTTGATTACTCTCACGAACAATATCTTGGTATTTTTCTAAAATCGTATTTTTACTATTAACTACACGCTGTTTAAAGATATTATGCTTTTCAATAACGCCATAAAGTGAAGCGATAGCATGGTAAGGACCTGTAGTCATTTTGTTTTTATGAGTGTTTAAATTAAAATAGAAAGCATCAAGGTCCTTAGGGTTTAAATCAGACTTATACGCGACAAACCCCGCCCCCGTTAAACCAAATAAACCCTTACATGAACTAAATGCCATTACATCAGCTAATTGATGATTATCTTCCAATCCAATTGATCCTGTAGCATCAACATACAATTTTGCCTTACATTCATTTGCCTTATTTTTAACGCTTTCTAAATCTACTTTGAATGCTATTGAAGTTTCAGTATAAGCACATAGAACCCAGTCAAAATTACCTTTTATACTATCCAGTTCTTCATATTCGCAAATTGTTAACTCACAATCATTAGGTAATAATTTTTCTAATCTATCACTATAATAACCTGTTGAAACTAACAAAACCTTGCCTGTAACAAAACTGTGTGCAGCAAGTTCTAATGCCAAAGTTGCTGATCCCTGCATTGCCACCACTTCATCTTGCCCACTCAGCCTTTTGATCCAATTAATAACAGATTCTGACATAGAAGCGTACTCATCATCACCTCTACCAAATAAAGGCTTTAAATATTGTAAGTTCTCATACAAAACAACCGCAGGCCCCGGTGTTAGCATTAGTTTGTGATTGTTTTTTTGTGTTATCGACCTTTGTGCCTTACCTCTTATCTCTGTACTGCTAACGTCTTGTGTTCTTGGTAAGATTAAAAGCCTATCTTGGTTAATGTCATTACTATTGTCATCTCCATGCACTAAAAAATCTATATTAAATTCATCTAAAGTGTCCTCGGTAATTTGCCAAGGAGTGTCTACTACCTCATCAACATATTTAATGGCTTCCAGTATTTCTTTTCTTTGGGTAAATTCTAATTCTACTTGATAACCTTTTTTTCTCAGAATTTCTTCATCAGTAGTTAAGCCAACAATAACTTCCCCGAACTCAGATGCCTTTTTAAGTAATCTTATATGTCCGTGATGGATTAAGGTTGCAGACATATCTACCATTATTCTTTTAGTCATAATTTCTCCATAATCATATTAAATCTCAAACTTGAATTTGAATAATTTTCACATGTTTGGTCAAAAATTGAAACTTCCAATCCAAACTCTTTTGCGATTTGTTCAAACCAGCTCTTATCAAAGAACAAATGCTCTTGTGTATATTTTTTCCAGTCTTCCACACTAAAACTTCCAGCACCACTATCAAATCCATCTGCTTTTATTAAACATTCAAGGATGATTTGATTGATCCTATCGTCCTTATTCCATATTTTTTTCCAGTTATTAATTGTTAAAACTCCTTTACTCTAACAATGCCTAAAGGTGGTCTTGGTATTTCGTTATCAAGTCCACATTTAACACAAACAAACTTCAAACCATAAATATCTTTAACTATTGACTCAAAATCATCAATCGCTTTAATTACATGATCAATAACATCAAAACCAGAGCTTTTTGCGATATTTATATAATCCAAATGCGCTTGATAAGTGTTCTGTCCGCCAGTTGATTTGTTTTGTTCGTTATCAAACAGAATATAAGTTAAATCGATTTCATCCGCATATCTACCAGCTGTAGTTAAGCCTCCCATATGCATGACAAATTCAGCATCG
>Ga0055584_100001964_pt1 | contig 20164 bp, 1 predicted proteins | sample OSDHelmetaG_FD_58716 | JGI IMG/M metagenome (GOLD analysis project Ga0055584, IMG submission 58716) | Pelagic marine sediment microbial communities from the LTER site Helgoland, North Sea, for post-phytoplankton bloom and carbon turnover... | ecosystem: Environmental > Aquatic > Marine >...
CCAATATTTGAAGCATTAAACCTTATAAATGGATTCAATTATAATGGTTCCATTTTTGATGCCATCTCTGCAGCTAATCTCATTGATGGTTCCAGCCTGATAGATGGCTCAAGTTTAATAGATGGTTCTAACTTAATTGACGGCTCGGGTAATCTGATAGATGGAGCAAATCTAATAAATGGCGCCTATCTCATTAATCGTCTTCAAGCTGCTAATCTTATAAATGGATCGGCAAATCTTATAGATGCCCTGAATTTAATCAATGGATCTAGTCTTGTTAATGGATATATTCTTGATAATGGATATGTATTGATCAATGGCTCCTCTCTAATAGACAAAATCGGTTCTACTAATTTAATCGATGTCTTAAACCTAATAGATGCGGCATCTTTAATAGATGCTCTTAATCTCATAGATGGTGCTGGTAATCTGATAGATGGAAGCAATCTTATTGATGTTCTTTCTTTAGTAGATAACAAATTAGTGGTAGATGCAGCATCCCTTATAGATAGACTAGGTTCTTCTAACCTTATTGATGCCCTCAATCTTATAGACGGAATGGACATCGGTAATGGATATGTTCTGATTGATGGTTCTTCATTGATAAATACATTGTTTGCAAGAAATCTTATTGATGGAGCGGGAAATCTTATTGATGCAGCGCTTAATTTAGTAGACGGTGCATCTTTAATAAATGAAACGAACATTGCTGATGCCCTAAACTTGATAGATGGTTTTGACGGAAGTTTTAGTGCAGTAGATGCCGCAAACTTAATAAATGGATCAAGCTTGATTGATGCTTCTAATCTAATAGATCATGTGTCTATGGTAGATGGAGCATCATTGATTGATAGACTTCAAGCCGCTAACTTGATCGATGGCTCAGCTAATCTGATAGACGCTCTCAATCTCATTAATGGTTCGAGTTTAATTAATTCGGTTTACGAAGATGGTAACGGTAATGCACTGATAAACGGGGCAAGTTTGATCAATAAATTAGCATCTGCTAATCTTATTAATGGATCTGGAAACCTGATAGATGGTGCTGCTAACCTTATAGATGGCTCTCCATTCCAAATAGACGGAGCTGGTAATCTGATAGATGGAGCAGGCAATCTGATTAATACATCTGGATTCCAAATAGATGGAGCAGGCAATCTTATTGACGGAGCTGGTAATTTGATAGATGGAGCAGGAAACCTTATTGACGGTTCGGCCAACCTCATAGATGCCCTTAATTTGGTGAATGGTGCTTCACTAATAGATGTAGAAGCACTGGCAGATGGATTTGCATTATCAGATGGTGCTTCATTGATAGATAGAAGTAGTATTGCTAGTGGATCTTCATTAATTGACAAATTGCAGGCTGCTAATCTGATCGATGGCAGTAACCTGATCAACGGATTAAATCTAATTGACGCACTAAATTTAGTAGATGGAGCGTCACTTATAGATGGATCTAACCTAATCAATGGACTAAATTTAATAGACAGATTAGGATCATCAAATTTGATTAATGGAAGCTCTTTGATCAATGCAGCTAACTTGATCAATGGGTCTTCAAACTTAATAGATGGGGCAGGAAATCTTATAAATGGGTCGAGCCTTATAAATGGAACAGGCCTTGTCTCCGGTACTAATCTGATAAATGGTTCATCCCTTGTAAATGGCAGTAATGTGCTTGTAGATGGGTCTTCGAACCTGTTAAATGGGTCGAGCTTAGTTAATGGCGTGTCTTTAGTAAATGCAGATACAGGTCAACCTGATGAGTCATTGAATACGACTATGGCAATTGTAGCTGCACCTGATACATTAGCACCAATAGATACATTGGTGTCGCTATCTATTCTCACAGGCTATAGTGCAGGATGTCATTGGATCGTACCAGGCTCATTCTTCTCTGATAATTTTGAGGCAACTTATTTACCTGGTAAGGTGAATATCACTCCCGCTATTTTAAATATAGTCGTTGACGATATGACCATTGAAGCTGGTGATCCAGAACCTCAGTTTTCTTCAACAATAACTGGAACAGTACCTGGAGATAGTATTGAAATAGAATATGAAGTGCTTGGTGATATAAGTATAGAAGGCGCATATACTATTGTGGCATCTGTCAATGATCTTAATTATAACGTTACCATTGATTCTGCAACACTTACAGTAGAATGCCCTAGTAATACACCACCGATTGCTGTTTGTCAGCCACACACAGCTATTTTAGATGTAGCTGGAATGACAACAGTTACTGCTAATGATATTGATGGCGGTAGTAGTGATAATTGTGGAAATATAAGTCTTGCCCTCTTAGCCGGGTCTGGTGATAATGGTGGGCAACGTGCTGTGACTGTAAATAGCGGATCAAGATCTGGAAGGACCATTACGGGAATAGATTATACATATAATGGTGAAACCAAAACCCTCAATGCTGGAAATGCGATCCGATCTACTTTAGTGCTTTCTACATTGGTGGCAAATGACACTTCAGGAAGTGATGCTAATAGATTCTGGGATGCAGATGTTACGACCATGAATGAGGCATCTGCGCTCAGAGTTTTGGGAGATCTCGACTTAGGTACTGCTTTGCAAGACTGTGAAAACGGAGGAGTAACTAATCAACATGATGTAGTATTTGATACACCCATCATACCGGGTGAAGGTCCAGAAATCTTTATTGTACATGGAGGATTGAGTATTGGTGATGGTATTCAAATATTGGATCCTGATGGTAATGAGGCACTTAGTTTACCTAATAGTGTAATAACAGATAATAGCTCAAATGTTACCATTGGTAATAGCAATTATATACCTACAACATTGCCAGTAGGACGATTCTATGGGTTCTATTTAAGGAACAATGTTAATTTCGAAGTAGAACAATTAGGGAATCATTTTAACTTACAGAATAGAGTATTAGCATTAGATATAAATTTCAGTGAGGTACCACTAATAGGAGGTATTCGTTTTGGCGGTGGGCCAAATGGCGTCTGTAATTATACATACGAGATTCTGGGTTTCCAACCGGGCGAGTATACCAATCAGGTTGATTTTGATTGTAGTAACATTGGCGAGAATCCTGTCCTATTAGAAGTAACTGATGAGGATGGAAATAAGACTACTTGTTTAACATCTGTGAATGTTGAAGACAATGAAATACCAGAGGTAATTGCAAACGATATTACTGTCTATGTGAATGAGACAGGTACCGTTGCTATTGATGCTGATGATATTAATGGAGGTGCTACGGATGTTTGCGGTGTGCAAAACCTTTATGTCGTTAATGGAGTACAAAACACAGTTTTCTGTTGTGATACCTTAGCACAAGTGACATTATATGCCAGTGACCCTTCAGGTAATCTAGACTCAGCCGTAGCAAATGTTACTATAATTGACACTATAGCTGGAGTATTAGAATTGAGACCTGATACATTGGTTATTGGCCCTAGTGGTACAGTGGCATTGGATGTTTCTTCATTCGAACAGGTATTCTTCGAGAACTTTGAGAATGATGTCGTTTCAGATATTGCCACTGGCACGACCTCATTAGTAGACTGGGACGTTGTAGCAGGAAATGTAGATGTCTTTGGTCCTAATCAGTTTGGTTTGGGCTTTTGTTCCAATTCAGTTGATTTAGCTGGTCAAGATGCATCTGGTACTATAAAGCTTAAGGTGCCAATTGAACTGGGAGATGGTGATTATAGAATTGAATTTACAGCCATAGGCAATGATGGTGATTCAGATGTAGGACTTAAAATCTACAGCAGTGATTCAATTAGAAACTATGTGAATGAACGAGATACTTCATTCATCGGATATCCTAATGCTCAGTCTTTTGTCACTGAATTTACTCTTGATCAAACGGACTCTATATTTATTGAGTTTTCAGAGAACAGTGTAGATGGTTTCCTTTCAGGAGGGACCACAATTGATGACATAAGAATCACTAGAGATGGGTCAGGAATTATCTCTTATTTTAGGACTATATGTGATTCGAATGGTATATCTACGGATGCCCCTACAGAGTATACATGTAATGATTTGGGAGATCATGTGGTAAATGTGACCATGCAGGATACCAGAGGTAATGTATTACAAAAGTCAACAATAGTGACAGTGACAGATGCAAATAGTATTTGCATAAGTGCTACTCCAATTGCAATATGTACGAATAACATATCCGCAGCAGTAGATGTAAATTGTCAATTTATCCTTACACCTATGGATGTTGATAATGGCTCATACGATCCAGATGGAACAACACCTGTACTCAGCTTAAACGATAGTGGACCTTTTAGCCCAGGAGTATATAATATTACACTGTCCGTTTCTGATGCAACAACTACTGCTCAATGTATGACTACATTGACAGTACAAGATAATATTAACCCTTTTGTATCATGTCCGTCTGATATTATGGTAAATGTAGGATCAGGTCAATGTGATACATTACTTACTATTGCTCAGCCAACAATTGTAGAAAATTGTTTTGATAATGCATTGGATTTTGATTTTGTAGATGATCAGATAGAAGTTCCGGCAGACGCTTCCTTAGAAGGCCTTACAGCACTGACTTTAGAAGCATGGGTTAACAAACCAGCTTCTGATGGTGCATGGCATAATATTTTGGTCAAAGGAAATTATGGGTATGGATTTGGTATTGTTGATTATGGATTTGGTAGCAATAGCAAGATTAGATTCTGGGATCAAAGTGATGGAGGAGCCACTCCTTCATCTTTGGATGATATACCTGCTAATCAATGGGTTCACGTGGCTGTGACGGCTGCTAATGGAGATAGTGTGAGGTTTTATATAGATGGTGAAGCTAGTGGTGTATTTGAGTTAAGTACTCCTATTAATAATAGAGATGGAGAATTACTTACCATAGGCGAGCAAGGATTAGGATGTGGACCAGAATGTAATCTATGGAAAGGTAAATTGGATGAAGTAAGGATTTGGAATGTTGTTCGTACTCAGTCCGAAATTCAAGCTGCCAGAAATTCTAAACTATCAGGATCTGAAACAGGTCTTATAGCATATTATGATTTTGACCAAGGTTCTGCTGATGGCACCAATTCTGGGCTAGATAGCTTGATCGATAAAACATCAAATGGAAATAATGGAGTCCTTCAAGGATTCAGCCTATTGTCCACTGCTTCAAATTGGACAGATGGGAAAAATGGAGGTATAACTTATTCTAATGATTTTAATAATTCTATCAACGCATCAGATAATTATCCTGTGGGAATAACAGAGGTAATATGGACTGTCTCAGATGCGTCTGGAAATACATCGTCATGTACTCAGAATATAATGGTGGTAGATAATGATTCACCACAGATAGCACTTTGCCCTTCTGATATCGTTGTGCCGTTTGATCCAGGTTCATGTGGCGCAGAAGTAATGGTACCATCGCTCATTGTTAATGATCAGTGTTATAGCTACTTTGGTGACAACTTTGTTTATGTTACTAATAGTGGGTCTGACGATGTCTATGTTATCAGTACAGCTACCAATACTGTCATTGATACTATACCTGTTGGCACTTATCCATATGGAGTAAGTGTGAGTCCTGATGGATCTACCGTTTATGTTGCCAATTCTAATTCCAACAATGTCTCTGTTATAAATACTGCTAACAATCAGGTAACAGCTACAATCCCAGTTGGTAATTTTCCTCAGGGACTAATTGTAAACGCTGATGGATCAACAGTTTATGTCGGAAATGATAACTCTAACACTGTTTCTGTGATCAGTACGGCTACTAATACGGTTACTGCTACTGTGAATGTAGGAGTGAGCCCTCAAGGGATGACTATAAACCCGGATGGATCCGCAGTATATGTTGCAAATTTCCATTCGAAAACGGTCTCCGTTATTAATACAGCTACCAACACTCTTACCACAACAATTCCAATAGGAACTGATCCGCGAGGTGCAAGTGTAAGTCCTGATGGATCTGCAGTTTATGTTGCAAATTCTGGTGACAATACTATTTCAGTGATCAGTACAGCTACCAATACCGTTACTTCAACTATATCTGTTGGTACGAGCCCACGAGGTGTAAGTGTAAGTCCAGATGGATCTGCTGTTTATGTTGCTAATCTTACTTCAGATAATGTTTCTGTGATAAACACGTCTACTAACATGGTTACTGTTACAATAAATGTTGGCACTAATCCTCAGGGTGTGAGTGTAAGCCCGGATGGATCAGTGGTATATGTTGCCAATGCTGGATCGAATAATGTTTCGGTTATCAATACGGCTACTAACACAGTAACAGCTACTGTTAGTGTGGGTACTGAACCTCGAGGCTTTGGAAATATGTTAAGTCCGGTCTATCCTTCTCCATATGGTTTCTCATTTAATGGAAGTATATCTGATTCTATAAATGGTCAGAATGGAGGAATTACTGTGACTAATGACTTTAATAATACTTCGGATGCTAGTGGAATCTATCCAGTAGGAGTTACTGAGGTAATATGGACGGTCACGGATGCATCTGGGAATTCAACGACATGTGAGCAGACCATTACAGTTGAAGACAATGAAGCACCTTCAATAAATTGTCTGGCAGATATTACAATCGAACTTAACACAAATGATTCAGCAAGTATTACGATAGCAGATGTGGCTCCTAATGTATATAATGGCTTTACGGATAGTGGACAGACCCTGGGTGCCTGGAAGAGCGAAGAAGTAGCAATGGGCGATCTGGATGGTGATGGCGATCTCGATGCTTTTGTAGTTAATGACACTCAAGGTAATAGAGTATGGCTAAATGATGGTACTGGCATTTTTACCGATAGTGGCCAATCTTTAGGTACAGCCAGAAGTTTTGCTATTGATTTAGGAGATCTGGATGGTGATAATGATTTAGATGCATTTGTAGCGAATGATTTTGGTGAACCTAACAAAATATGGATTAACAATGGTTCTGGTATTTTCACAGATAGTGGTCAATCACTTGGTACAGATAATAGTGAGGATGTAGTAATAGGAGATGTGGATGGAGATCTAGATCTAGATGCAGTTGTAGCCAATATTGGAACTAATCGCATCTGGATCAATAATGGAAGTGGAGTTTTTACCAGTGGTCAGGCAGTGGGTGGATTCCAAAGTTATGATGTTGATTTAGGAGATTTGGATGGAGATTTGGATTTAGATTTGTTTGTTGCAAATGATTCAGACCCTGACGAAGTTTGGCGTAATGATGGATCTGGTGTTTACACACGAATCCAAACCATAGGGGGTAATCTACGTAACCATGCCGTAGATCTTGGAGATGTAGATGGGGATGGTGATTTGGATGCATATACTGGACATCTCCACGTCGGTCACTCGCAACCTATTGGTAATAGAATATGGCTCAATGATGGCAATGCATTATTCACAGATAGTGGGCAATTATTGGGTACTCGACAAACAAATTCTGTGATTTTAGCAGATTTAGACGGAGATGGTGATCTTGATGCTATAGATGGCAGCGCGGCATACGAAGAAGAAATCTGGCTTAATGACGGAGTAGGAAATTTTACTAGTAACCAAAGTATATCCAATGCCAGTATTACCAAAGGACTTGCAGTAGGGGATGTTGATGATGATGGTGATTTGGACATTTTCTATGCTAATAGTTCGGGTTCGGCAAATGAGGTATGGGTCAATGATTTGCAATTATCGATTTCAGACAATTGCAGTATTGCTTCTACTGATCTTGACAAAACAATTTTTGATTGCGACGACATTGGAGCTAATACGGTCACTCTTACTGCAACGGATTTATACGGAAATGTAGAAACTTGTCAAACAATAATCACAGTGAAAGAGGATCTCATTGCCCCTTTTTGCGATTGTGTAGTTCGGGATTCACTAGCCTTAGTGGCTCTTTATAATTCTACTAATGGAGCAAGTTGGACTGGTATTAGTTCTCCATGGCTCACTAGTGCTCCATATACTACTTGGGAAGGTGTAGCCACAAATCCTCAAGGCTGTGTTACTTCTATCCAATTACTTGGTAAGAATATGACAGGAACCTTGCCATCGGAGATAGGTGATTTTTCAGAGATGACATTATTACTTCTAAATGGTCATAATATCGGTGGAACAATTCCTAATGAAATTGGAAACTTGACCAAACTTGATATTATTAATCTTGGAAATAATGCATTTACTGGCAGTATCCCAGATGTTTTCGACCAATGGCCAAGCATGAATTCTGTTACTTATAGCAATAATCAGTTATCAGGTAGCATTCCATTGTCCATTGGGTCTGCAACTACTATCACTGGCATAGGTTTTCAAGGAAATTCCTCGTTATCAGGATCAATTCCTGATACTATGTCTAATTTGGTAAATCTTCAGGAGTTATACCTGAATAGTTGCGATTTCTCAGGAACACTGCCTGACTGGCTTTCTAATCTTACAGATTTATTTGTACTAACTGTAGCAGATAATGGTTTTAGTGGTGCTTTGCCTCAGAATTTGCCAAATCTCGTAAATCTTACAAACCTCGATTTACAGTTTAATGACTTTAGTGGCTGTTACCCTATTGGTTACGATGCATTCTGTTCTGGAATTACCCCGGCAAACCCTTTCAACGGAAATGCTGATCTCGCAGATTTTACAGCATATTGTAATTACGTTTCTAGTGGCCCAACATGCCCAATGAATGGTGATATATCTGTTGATCTAGGCGAATATGATCTAGGTGATGGTACGACAGTAGCACAATTATCTGCGTCTGTAGCAAATAATAATGATGTAGTGCTTACTCTGACTGGAGATTTGCCTATCCAGGGTGATCCTGTTGTAACACCAAGTGTTTCATGCGATTGCCCTACCGGATATGCAGTAATAGGATATGAAGGATTTGCTGGAAATATTCTGGATCGTTTCAATCTTATATGCGCAAATATTCTTCAGGACTCTACTATTGGAACTGATACTATAATTACTTGTACCAGTGGTTCTAACCCTTCCGGTAATCCTACTGGACCGATATACGCTGATCCAGGAACATTAATGGTTGGAGCTGATATTAATCATGGTTTCTATAGTGCACAAACGACCAGAACTCATGCGAATGTAGTGGGTAAGACCAACTCCATAGCATCTATTTTAAACGAACAGGATAATGTAGGTAGTGGCACAAATGACATTCAGCGTATTGGACCGGCATTTGGAATTGTTACAGATAACCAAGCTAGTTTGGTTTATGCACCTCCTGGCAGTGTGATAGTTGGTATGACTGCGAAAACTACTCCTTTGTCAACTTCGGTTCAATTTAAATTCCAGCGTCTAGAAGATGTTATAACACCTCTTTTTAAAATATCTGGAGATCCTAATTGTGGAATAGCTTCTGCTGTAATTGACAATCCAGTGATTGATTGTGCTGATATACCAAGTTCTAATATAAATCTTACAATTACAGATGCTGCAGGATATCAGAGCATGTGTAGTTTTGATATAAATGTGGCAGATAATCAGGCACCTACAATTGTCCCAATAGTAACTCCTCTGAATATTTATCTGGATGAGAATGGCAATGGGCTATTTGATCCTCAGGATCTGGATGCAGGTTCTACTGATAATTGTGGCGTGACAAGTTATACATCTACATCTACATTTGACTGTAGTGATTTAGGAGTCTCTTCTGCAGTATTAACCGTGGAGGATGCAGCAGGAAATAGTACATTTGATTCTGATGTGCCTGTGGTTATTGTCGATACGATTGCACCAGTATTAACTTTTTGTCCTAACGACACTATTTTAGTTAACGACTCAGGTCAATGTGGAGCAATTCTTAATTATGCGATGCCTACAGGTACTGATAATTGTACAAGCAGTCTTACTGTAAATATGGTAGAAGGGCTGGCTAGTGGATCTGAATTTCCAGTAGGTATAACATTAGTCTCCTTATCAGTGGAAGATGATGCTGCAGCGACTAATTCAGTGGTTTGTAGCTTTAATGTAACAGTTACTGACAATGAGGCTCCTGTAGTGGATTGTCCAGCCAAAATTACTGTTGATACAGATCCAGGATTGTGCGAAGCTGTAGTATTTTTTGACCCTCCTACTGCCACTGATGTCTGTATAATAGACACCACAGCATTAGATTTTGATGGCGTTAATGACCATGTGACTATCACAGGTTATACTGGTGTTGGTATCGCAGGAAATAGTGAAAGAACTGTGGAAGCTTGGGTGAAAACTAATAATGCATCTCGAACTATTGTAGAATATGGTGAGCCGTTGCAAACTCATTGGTTTAACTTCCTGATAAACGGTAGCGGAAATCTACAGTTGGCGATTTCTGGTAATAACGTAACTAGTACTGGTAGTATAATTAATGATGGCCAATGGCACCACGTAGCCGTGGTAGTCCCTGCACCTGCTAACCTGAATACTGTCGAATTCTATATTGATGGAGTTCAGCAAGGTACAACGATTGCCAATGGAAATCCGGCTAATTTAGATACACGCACAAATACAGAACTTCGTATTGGATTTTCTCCTGGCCTCAATAATTATTTACAAGGCCAAATTGATGAGTTGAGAATCTGGAGTAGTGCCAGGTCTGGAACAGATATTAGCGATAACAAAGATATTTGCTTACAAGGTGATGAGGCGAATCTAGAAGTTTATTACAAGTTCGAAGATGGAACCAATAGTTCTACTGTAACAGACTTGTCAGGCAACAATCGAAATGGAGCCTTACAGAATATGGATGTTGCTAATGATTGGGTAACATCCGGCTTTTCTTGTCCTTCAGTTTTGACAGGAAATCAGATATCAGGATTGGCAAGTGGATCCAGTTTCCCTGTAGGAGTAACGGTAAATGAATTTGAGTTTACTGATGGAGCCGGAAATGCGGATACTTGTAGTTTTAATGTCGAAGTTTATGATTTTGAAAATCCAGTCGTTGTCCCAATTGTCACTCCGTTGACTATATACTTAGATGAGAATGGTGATGGTCCATTTGATCCACAGGATTTAGATGGTGGATCTACTGATAATTGTGGTGTGACTAATTATACATCTACTTCTACATTTGATTGTAGTGATATAGGAGTGTCTTCAGCTGTATTGACAGTAGAGGATGCACAAGGAAATAGTAGCTTTGATTCTGATGTGCCTGTTGTTGTGGTAGATACGGTAGCTCCATCTACCAATTTTATTCAGAATACACTAATTAACGGGCCGTCAGCGGGTAATAGTCAAGGTTCTAATCAAATTGAACTGTTTACAACAACTCAAGGGTTTTATTTGGAAACTCTTCAAATTGATATGAGCCGAAACTTTGGAGTGGGAAGCAATTACAACGGATTGCCTTTTGCGGCGAGTATTGAAAGCTTTACTCCGGGTGTTGGTTTTACTGAGTTGGTCAGTGTTACTGATAATGATTATTTTTCTGGAGAACTTTTCGATTTTAGTTCTGAGAACTTTTACTTGCCTGCAGGATCCTACTACATAGTGTTAGACGGTTTTGGGACGAATTTTGCTTGGGATTTTAAACGAGAAAATCCTGGTGATCCAACAATCAATCAATATGAGATTAAAGGGTCTACATGTCCAATAGATGTTACAATTGCCACAGACGCTGGAGTTTGTGAAGCGGTACATACTTTTGGTACACCGGGTGGCATTGATAATTGTAGTAGTGTCTTGATGGTTTCACAGACTGCTGGATTGTCAAGTGGGTCTACATTCCCAGAAGGGGCGACATTGAATACTTTTGTAATAACAGATGATTCTGGTAATACAACTTCATGCAGCTTTACGGTGACTGTAGAAGATGGTGAAGCTCCGACCATACAAGATCAAAGATTGGATCAAAGAGCTTCAACAGTAGGAACAACTTTTGCAGATAAGGGAGTGGCTATGACCTTTAGACCACAGATTTCAGGGCCTTTAGAGAGGCTATTGATTAATGCAAGAGGTTCTGGAACTTATACACTTGAAGTTGCTCAAGGTGCATCGCCAGGAACAGGATTGGTAATAGCTACAGAGACTATTACTCCATCGGCATCTATGGGGCCAATTGACTTTTTATTCTCAAATCCAGGAAATGTAGTGGCTGGAACTAACTATCATATCCGAGTTACTGGAGCAGCAGATTCCATCTTTTTAGAAGGAACCACAAGTAATTCTTATCCTGATGGAAATGTTTATACCTCTACGGATGGTGTTACATATAATACTGAGCCTGCCAACTTTGATTTGTACTTCTGGACCTTTGTTACCGTAATAGGTGAATGCAGAGAAGATATAATTGTAAATGTAGATCCTGGCTCATGTGTAAGAGATCTTACATATGCCACACCTACAGCAATGGACAATTGTGATGGATCAATCAGTGGTCTATTGATATCCGGGCTTCCTAATAGTTCAGACTTCCCAATTGATACTACAGTTCAGGTTTATGAATTCACAGATTTAGCAGGAAATTCAGACACCTGTAGTTTCAATGTCGTTGTCAATGATAATGAGGCACCATCAATTGTAGAAACAAGAATCCTTGATCAATCTCAAACCTCATCAACAGGTGGATTTGGTGGAGTATCAGGGGAAATTGGCCTTGCTATGACATTTGTGCCGAGTACCACAGGGTATTTAAGTGAAATTCGTTTTAATCAAAGTTCTACTAATAACTTCCAACTGAGTATAAGGGATGGATCACCTAACGGCACTGAGTTAGCCTCACAGTCTTATAATGCTCAGAATGGTTTGACTACAGTCTATTTGAGATCACCTGTATTGGTTTCTTCAGGTAATACCTATTCATTTAATATTTTAGGATCTCTTGGGACAGAACCTATTCTGTCGGGGACTACTGCCGGAACATATACAGGTGGTAATCTTTGGAATAGTACCAATGGAACGTCTTGGAGCGATTTAGGTAATTCATCATGGGATTTAGTGTTTTATACCTATATGTCTGAGGATCCACCACTTGAGGTTACTTTGGATAACATGGGAAATGCTCTGCTTAATGCCATAATTGATAACAACTCGGTGGTGATTACCAAGACAGATTTCCCGATGACTGATATTGTAATAGATACAATTATGGTAAATGATAATTGCAGCATATTAAATTCTGCGACTATTGTTCCTAATGTCTTTAGTTGTGGTGATCTTGGGCAAAATGTAGTTAACATTACAATTTTCGATAATTTTGGCAATTCGGATTCCTATGATATTCCGATAAACATTACTAATGGTGGAGGATGTTTCTCATTAAGAGAAAATGATGAAAGTGCTGAATCTAGATCGAATGAGACAAATTTAGAGAATAGAGTTGCGAGTATGGAAGTATATCCAAATCCAACTAATGATTACATAATCGTGGACATTGAAGGATTGGATCACAAAACCGAATTAAGCGTAATAGATCTTTCTGGCAAATTAATCCATGATCAGATTGTCAGATCAGATTCTCGAAGTGTGCGATTAGATATTTCTGATGCAAAGTACCCATCTGGTGTTGTCATAATACAGATGGTCATTGATGATCAAGTATTTGCTAAAAGAGTGACTATTATGAAATAGTATTGAGAGATACGGAGATGGATTCAGCGTTGTGCTGATTAGAGAATATTCAACAAAACACGACGCTTTATCCATTTCCAGCAAATAATGTGATAATTATTGAAATAATTGGGTCGTTTGAAGATTCAAATTTGAAAATGTTTGATTTTTCTGGTAGATTGAGATATGAGGCCCAAGTTGTGACAAGTACCAGACGGACTAAGATTGATATAATGGATCGAGATTATGATCCAGGAATGTATATAGAAGAAATGGTTATTTATGGTCAAAATTTCATCGAAAAAATATTAGTCGTAAAATAATCAGAGTATATATAGAATTATTTTGTTTTCAATTGGTTTTAAAAGAGCCCGAAAGACTTATGTTTTTCGGGCTTAGTTTTTTTATAGTGATTTTATGTTAAAGGATAGTCATTAAAAATGATGTTCTGTAGAATACTATACTTACCCACCTTTACTTCATGCCTATTACTTATTAACTTGTGGTTAGTTTTGATGAAGGATTTGTCTTTGGTATAGGCAGTTCCCGTTTTAGAGCAACCCCAATAAGGTATAGTAGGAAAATTCGAATCTTTGGATTCAGAATTTCTTGGTAAAACTAGTTTATGAAACCTCTTGTAGAATATCTATCAGCAGTAGTGTTGTTACTGCTATTGCCCATTTCTTTGGTAGCCCAAACTGATTGCCCTTCCGATGTGTTAGTAACTGGAGAAGGAGTTTTTCAATCTCAAATAGGAGTTGGAAGTTTTCCAGAAAGAGCCGGAGGTGCTCCAGATGGATTGACGACTGGAACTGTATCAGGTTCAGATCTTCTGTCCTTATCATTTCCAGAACTGAAAGCTGGTGGTGAGATCTGTGTCACATTAGGATTCAGCAGCGGCTTTGGTAAGGTTGATTTGCGACTAAATGGACAATCCAATCTAATCTCCAATCCAAATTCTCTTGGAGATTATTCTCTCCAAACAATATGCATAACAGTTGATACAGATGGGCCTCAGTCATTAGTGATTAAGGATGAAGGGTTTGGTAGTCTAAGAGTTGATGGTTCTTCTTTTTCATCATGTCCCTCATGTGTAGTTTCTAACCCTGCTGATGATTGTGATCAGGACGGGGTACCAAATGGCGAAGACGAATTTCCTTCTGATCCTTGTTCTGCAGGAAGCCCTACTCCAAATGGCTTCATAGCTTTAGAAACTAATGATTGTGATAATGACGGCCTTACAGTTGGGGATGGTGATCTAGATGATTATAATGATTGCATTGGAATTAATGATCAAAGTTCAGCACCATCATGTGATTGTCCGGACAATGTAATAGATGGAAATGGCATCTTGCAAAGTAGTGCAGGGATTACAAATGCTTCTAATGCAAACGGAGCTCCAGATGGTTCATTTACTTCTAATATTTCAGGAAATAATGATGTTCTCATTTTCAATATTCCAAATATCAATGAAGGAGGGCAGATATGTATCACAATAGGTTTCAGCAATGCAAGCAGCACTGCTCGAATAGTTTTAAATGGTACATCTCATGACATAAGAAATATCACAGGTACCAGTTCTTATACTGCGCAGGAGATTTGTATAGATGTGATAGAATCTGGTGCCCAGGTGGTTCAAATTAAAGATGGGGGAGTAGGAAATCTTAGGGTAGATGGACTGACCTACTCCTATTGCCCACCGTGTGATATCAATAACAATTTTCAAGACTGTGATGGTGATGGAATAAGAAATGGTGTAGATACAGCACCAAATAATCCATGTACAGCAGATGGGGTTGTAGATGGAGAAGAGCCTTCAGGATTCATCGCTGCTTCTGATTTGGATTGTGATAGTGATGAGCTTACTGTTGATGATGGAGATCAAGATGATTTTGATGCATGTATCGGTTTTAACGAATCAATAGCCTCAGTAGAATGTAATTGTCCAAGACCATTAATATCAGGTGCAGGTAGTTTAACTGACTCAGAAGGAGTTAATTTCGCCAACAAAGCCGATGGAGCTCCGGACGGAACGCTGTCAGGAGCGATATCTGTCATTGATATCATATCATTTTCATTTCCATTCGATAGTATTCAGGAAGTAGAAGGAGAAGTCTGTGTGACTCTAGAATTTACTAATACGCAAGGTGAGGTTCGATTTGTTTTGCCAGGAAATGAATTCTATTCCATAAAAAACAATAGTGGCTTCAATCTTCACGAAATATGTATTCCAGTAAAAGGTAAAGGAGACATCCATTTGGAAATCAGAGATGTACGAAGTGGTATCATTAGAATTGATGGAACGTCATTTAGTTATTGTTCTCCTGATGATAGTAATATCATACCTACTTTTGATACCCCTGGCAAAGTAGATAGTGTGCTCAACCCTGCACTGTCCTCTTTAGCAGATCAACCTATCGATCCGAATTTTTTGACATCTAATAACGTCTATAGATTTAATGATGATAAAGTTTTAATTGAAGCTATTGTTTTAGCAGACAAAGTTTCATTGGCGTCAAATGTCTTGGATAGCCTTGGACTGACAGGAAGAATTGATAATGGTGAAAATAACTTGATCATTTCAGGCTTTCTTCCAGTAGAAAACCTACATGCTTTAAATCAATATGGCGACTGTATCAATTTTGCAAGAAATGTATACCGACCTGTTGCAAATAAAGGATTAGTCACTTCTTTAGGAGATAGAGCTCAAGGAAGTGAATATGTAAAAGGAGGATATGATATTTCAGGAGCTGGAAGTAAAATTGGTATTATATCAGATAGCTATAACGCCCTTCAAGTTGCTCAAAATGATATAAATAATGGAGACCTACCACTTGAAGGTGTAGATGTTTTATTGGATGGGGATTTTATTCCTGGTGTTACTGATGAAGGAAGGGCTATGTTACAAATCGTACATGATGTGGCCCCAGGGGCAGAATTGGCTTTTAAAACTGGATTCATAAGCGCAGGATCATTTGCTCGTAGTGTGGTGGATTTGGCTGATGCCGATTGTGATATCATAATAGATGACGTGACTTATATCACAGAACCATTTTTCACCGATGGACTTGTAGCACAAGCAGTGGAAGAAGTAGCAAGTAGGGGAGTGACATATGTGTCAGCTGCCGGGAATTATGGGGAGAATGCTTACACTAGCAGGTTTAGGGGAGCTCCCGCACCCCTAGGATTAAGAGGAGTCGCTCATGATTTTGGAAATGGTGATGTATTTCAGCGTGTAACTTTTAAACCCGGGAAGTATACCATATCTCTTCAATGGGAGGATGATTTTTACTCTATAGGTCAAACACTCAATGGCGGTGCTCAGTTAGATTTAGATGTATACCTAATAGATGATGACGGATCAATTAGATATAACAGAAATTTTAATAACCTAGGTGGAGATCCATTAGAAATAATGGATTTTGAAGTTGTGAATACTCCAGCCACAACCAATTTTGTGGTGGTAAACCCTGATGGAAGAAGTATCCCTGTTCAATTCAAGTACATTTTCTTTAGAGGAGGGTCTGATGTGGAAATAGAAGAATACAGAGTTGGTACATCTACTTTAGTAGGACAAGCTAATGCAGATAATGCTATTGCTGTAGGTGCAGTTCTTTATCTCAATACACCAAATTTTGGATTAGACATTCCAACTGTTGCATCTTTTTCTTCAAGAGGAGGAACTAGAGTAGATGGACAGTTGAGAAATAAACCAGATATATGCGGGCCTAATGGAGCCAATACAACAGTGGATTTAGGAGGATCTTCTGAAATAGATAATGATGCTTTTCCTAACTTCTCAGGTACTTCTGCCGCCGCTCCACATGTCGGTGCTGCCATTGCTTTGATAAAAGAAGCGAGAAGTAAGTTTTTGGGACTTAATACAAGTCCCTCTCAAGCTAAAAGTATAATTCAGCAGAGTGCAATTGATATGCATAGCATGGGCTATGATGTGCTTTCTGGTGCTGGATTCCTAAGAACAGATCAAGCTCTTTTATCTTTTTCAAACCCAAAACCTGAGATTACAAATTTCATTCTTCCTGTAGGAATAACTACAGAAAATATAGGATCAACTCCTTTTACTTTCACAATAGAAGGAGAGTACATTACTTCTACTACGGTGGCGATGATGAATGGCCTAGAATTGTCCTCTTCAGTCACTAGTGATACTACGATCATAGTATCAGTACCACAATTTGTGTTTACATCTAACACTGAAGTGACTCTGGTAAACCCAGCTTTAACAAATTCAAATCAAGACGGAGGGATCTCTGATCCTATAAGTTTTGGCCAACCTGTGAAAACAAAAATTACACTTACAACGAAATCAATAAATCGGAAATACGGAGAGGCTAATCCTGTTTTTGAAATTGCCATTGAGGGATTGCCAAGCGGGATTGATTTAGCCTCAAGTGGACTTCTTGACGTTCCTGTTTCTTTTAGTTCTGAAGCTAATGATCTCAGTAATCCTGGAATCTATGCGGTGAATTTGTCATTAGGTCAATTGCCTATCCAAATTGAAAACTTATACGATATAGAAATCAAAAGTGGTGCTCTTATCGTAGATAAAATACCACTTAGAGTACAACCGGATTCAATTGTGATTACTTATGGAGATACTCTTCCAGATATAAGCTTTGAATACACATTTGGAGGAAACGTCCAGAATGTAGAGTCCTTTACAGGACTAGTAGACTCCCTTCATAAAAATACTTTAGTTGATGGTGTTGCTTTAGTTGATGGCTTTTCTTTAACCAATATTTTGATCGATGCTTTTTCATTTTTAGATAGTATATCATTTGTTGATGCAATAGCACTAGTTGATGGACTAGCCTTAGTGGATTCTGAAAAGTTAGTAGATGAACTGATAAAAGCAAATAGATTGCCATCAGGTTCTTCATTATTAGATGCTTTTGCCTTGGTGGATGGATTCGCTTTGGTAGATGGCTTTGCTCTTGTAGATGGATTCGCCTTAGTGGATGCCTTTGCTCTAGTAGATGTAAATACAATAGCTGATGCACTTGCACTTGTAGATGGCTTTGCCTTGGTAGATGGCTTTGCACTCGTAGACGCCTTAGAACAAGTTTTAAGTGGAGATGCTTTAGCTGATGCTCTTGCACTTGTCGATGGTTTAGCCTTAGTAGATGCAATAGCCTTAGTGGATGCATTGGCATTGGTCGATGTCTTAGCCTTAGTAGATGCATTAGGAGTAGAAAATGTAGCTGATGCACTTGCATTAGTGGATGGAATTGCTTTGGTAGATGGCTTTGCATTGGTGGATGGCTTTGCACTTGTTGACAGATTGAACACAGCTTCTCTTACAGATGCATTGGCTTTAGTGGATGGATTGGCACTTGTGGACGGTTTGGCTTTAGTAGATGGATTAGCACTTGTGGACAACTTAGCTCTGCTTGAAGGATTTGCTTTAGTTGATGCATTAGCACTGGTGGATGGACTGGCCTTAGTAGATGCCTTTGCACTAGTAGATGCATTAGGAGTAGATAACCTTACCCAAGCATTGGCACTTGTAGATGGATTAGCACTTGTAGATGGCTTGGCTTTGGTCGATGGTTTTGCACTTGTAGATGCACTAGCTTTGGTAGATGCCTCTATAATGAATATAACGGACGCATTGGCCTTAGTAGATGGTCTAGCCTTAGTGGATGGATTTGCTTTGGTTGATGCTTTGGCACTTAAATTAAATGGTCAGCAACTTGCCGATGCTATAGCTCTTGTAGATGGCTTCGCCCTGGTAGATGGCTTAGCCCTAATAGATGGCTTAGCACTTGTGGATGGATTTGCTTTAGTAGATGCTTTGGCACTTGCAGATGCTAATATTGATAATCTTATTGACGCCATTGCCCTTGTGGATGGCTTAGGCCTAGTAGATGGAATTGCTCTTGTGGATGGTTCAGCATTAGTGGACGCATTAGCTCTAGTAGATAAGACAAATATTACTAATGCATTAGCGTTAGTAAATGGCTTAGCATTAGTAGATGGATTAGCACTTGTAGATGGCTTTGCTTTAGTGGATGGTTCGGCTCTTGTAAATAGTAATGGATTAATTAGTCAAGATGCTATTGCAAATGCATTGGCATTAGTAGATGGCTCAGCATTAGTGAATGGTCTCGCTTTGGTAGATGCACTGGCTTTGGTGGATGGAATCGCCTTAGTGGACGGCTTTGCTTTAGTAGATGCATTGGCCTTAGTAGATGGTCTAGCATTGGTGGATGGTTCTCCTCTAGTAAATGCTTTAGCTCTTGTAGACGGGTCAGCATTAGTCGATGGCTCCGCTCTTGTCGATGGCTCTGCTCTTGTGAACGGATTAGCTTTAGTAGATGGTTCTGCATTAGTAAATGGTTCCGCATTAGTGAATGGATCTTCTGTATCTCTAGCCAATAGTTTTGCATTGGTCAATGGTCTGGCATTAGTGAATGCAGAAGGAGATAACAGCAGTGCCATAAATGAATCTATTGCCATCCTTTCTGATCAAGAAACTGTTGATGAATTAATGTCAATTAATATTCTTACAGATTACAATGTGGGTTGTCATTTCTTAATTCCTGGCACTTTCTTTTCCGATAATTTTGAAGTGAGTTACGCTCCAGGAAAAGTAACTATTGCACCTAAGGATTTA
>Ga0055584_100001965_pt1 | contig 20158 bp, 15 predicted proteins | sample OSDHelmetaG_FD_58716 | JGI IMG/M metagenome (GOLD analysis project Ga0055584, IMG submission 58716) | Pelagic marine sediment microbial communities from the LTER site Helgoland, North Sea, for post-phytoplankton bloom and carbon turnover... | ecosystem: Environmental > Aquatic > Marine >...
CGATTAGTCGTCGATGTTGGGTCTATTCTGGAGGACGACGACCAGCTTGGTCTTGCCCATTTTGTAGAACATATGGCCTTCAACGGGACGGCTAATTTCGAGGAGCAGGCTCTTGTGGAGTACCTCGAAAGTGTGGGTATGCGTTTCGGACCCGATGTGAACGCATATACCAGCTTCGATGAAACGGTGTACATGCTGCAATTACCCACCGACGATCCAGCCATCTTAGATACGGGCCTCCAGATTCTAAGGGAGTGGGCGGGCTCGGTGTCATTTGATCCGGAGGAAATCGAAAAAGAACGCGGCGTGGTGCTCGAAGAGTGGCGATTACGTCAAGGAGGAGCCAACAGAATCCAAAACAGGCAACTTCCCATCCTGCTCAATGACTCTCACTATGCGGTGCGCCTTCCCATCGGGACTCCTGAGAGTCTGAGAGGGTTCGATCCGCAAAGACTCGTTGCTTTCTATCATACATGGTATCGCCCGGAATTGATGACGGTGATTGCCGTGGGTGACTTCGATGAGTCTCAGATGCAACAGCGAATCGGCGAGTTGTTCTCGGATCTTCAGCTGGTTCCAGATGCACGAGAGCGAATATGGTTCGACGTTCCAGATCACGACGAGCCGCTCTACAGTATTGAATCCGACCCAGAAGCAGGGTTCGCCGTCGTCCGTGTTACCTTCAAACATGACTCAGGAGATGAAGGTACTCGATCCGAATACGAGGAGAGCCTCAGGAGGTCACTCTTTGCCAGCATGCTAAACCAACGCCTTGCGGAGCTCACGCAAGATGCGGACCCTCCATTCATTGGAGGTGGGGGTGGAGATGGTTCGCTAGTGCGAACCAAGTCGTCATTCAATTTGAGCGCAAGCGTCAAAGATGGACAGTACCTACGAGCTCTTCGCGTGATGTTAGAGGAAGCAGAACGCATTCGCCGACATGGATTTACGGCATCTGAGTTTGATCGTGCACGGACATCTCGATTGCGTCGCATGGAAGTTGCTTTCAATGAACGCGAAAATGAGCGATCAGGCTCTCTAGCCTCTGAATATGTAAGACATACATTAACGGGAGAGTCGGTCCCCGGCATCTCCAGAGAATTCCGTCTATTTCAGGAAATGCTGCCGGAAATTTCCTTGGAGAGCGTGAACGAACTCGTACCAGCGTTGATGACACGAGGCAACCAGGTCCTTCAGATTTCAGGCCCGGGTGGCGAGGAGCACCCAATGCCGACAGTAGCAGAAGTTCAGAGCGTGTTTGAAAGTATCGGTACTACGGAGCTGGATCTCTGGGAGGATTCAACCAATGACGTTCCTCTTTTGGCAGAGATTCCTGCGCCCGGCACTATCGTTAGCGAAGAGACCAATGACGAATTGGAATTGACGACCTGGACATTGTCCAATGGAATAACGGTTGTACTCAAGCCAACCAACTTCCAAGCTGATCAAATTCTCCTTTCTGCAACAAGCCCTGGTGGGGCGTCTCTTGTTCCGGATGAAGACTATATGTCCGCATCATTTGCTACCAACATCATCGGAGGGAGTGGTGTAGGTGTATTTAATGCTATAGAACTGTCCAAGAAGTTGACAGGGAAAGTGGCCCGTATCCGGCCTTACATAGCCAATTTTGACGAAGGTTTTTCTGGTTCAGCATCGCCACAAGACTTGGAAACACTATTCCAACTCGCATGGCTCTATGGAACTGCTCCGAGAGCGGACAGCACGGTTTATGCCTCATTCATGGGTAGAATGAGCAGTATGCTCTCTACCATAAAGGCGAATCCTCAATCAGCCTTTGGCGATACACTAAACGTTACCCTGAGTGACTATCACTACCGCTCTCGCCCGATTAACGAGCAAGTGCTGGCTGAGGCACAACTTGATAAGATGGTTGATATTTACGCCGATCGATTTGCAGACTTCTCTGACTTCACCTTCTATTTAGTGGGTTCATTTGATCTGGAAACCCTACGACCATTGGTTGAGACGTACTTGGCTTCTCTTCCCTCAACCGGACGTGAGGAATCATTTCGCGATGTTGGCATACGAGCACCCGGCGGTATCATCAAAAAGGAAGTGTTTCGTGGCATAGAGCCACAAAGTCAGGTCGCCATTGTGTTTTCTGGAGAAACCGACTGGTCGATGGAAGAGCGTCGTCGCATCGCAATGCTCTCTGAAGTATTAGATACTCGGCTCCGCGAAATTCTGCGCGAAGCCATGGGTGGCACCTACGGTGTTTCTGTGAACGGCTCATTGCGCGACCAGCCCGCCGGGATCTATCAGTTCGTGATCTCCTTCGGCTGCGACCCTGAGCGAGTGGACGAACTTGTTGCGAGCGTATGGGCAGATATCAAGCTCCTACAGGAAGAAGGACCGTCTGAAGAACACCTTGCTAATGCACGGGAAGCATCCCTTCGGAGCTGGGAAGTTGGCCTTGAAGAAAATGGCTCTTGGCTTAATTCACTAGAATTCTACCTCTCAAGAGGAATGGATCCATCCCGGATTCTTGTTGATCCAACGACTTCACTCGAGGAGATTACTCCCTCCGACGTGGCTGACACAGCTGGCAAATACCTACGCGATGATCAATACGTACGTGTTACTCTATACCCAGAAACAGAGGGGTCGTGAACGAGGACAAACTAGAGATACCGAAAGAGAACGAAGGCCCCGATGTAAGCAACGACGCTAACATCGGCGAAGACGCTGCTGCCGGCGAAAGCCCAATTGCTTCCGATGAGCATTCTATGCCCCCAATGCAGCGTCTCGAGGGAAAAATCATTCGCCTGCTCTCTGACGACGAGATCGGTGATCGGCATCAACGCTTCGTGATCGAGCTCGCAGGAGGCAGAACTGTGTTAGTCGCCCACAATATCGACGTGGCGCCTAGGGTCGAAGGCCTATTCATTGGCGGCCATATTGTGGTGTACGGTGAGCTTGCCTCGAATGACTTGGGAGGTGTGATGCATTGGACGCACGCCGACCCTGAAAACGACATCCCAGGCGGTTGGATCGAGTTCAAGAACAATCGATATGCCTGATATTTGTCTCTTTGTGTAGACGTGAATAGGGCCTGCCGCATTACATGCGGCAGGCCCTATCTCATTCTTAACACAGCTGCCGAGCACTCAGCGCTCGTCAGCTTGCATCTCTGTTTCGACCAGTATGCCAGAGGTGAGTTCAAGAACAATGCGATCCATGTCATAAACCTCATCGAGCGCTTCTAGCATGCCTCGGCTGTCTGCGGCAACTGATCTTGCAACCTCGGTCTGATAAATGAATGCTGACGGTAGGGACTCAACGTTGCCGTCGAAAATTAGCCCGACCACTTCAAGGTCCTTGTTTACCATCGGTGAACCAGAATTCCCGCCAATGATGTCGTTTGTCGTCACGAGATTCATGGGTGTGGAACGATCAAATGTTGCCGGTGCATTAATCCACCGATCGGGTAGTTGCCATTCTCCGGTGCCATCTACTTCCATTTGATGGCTGAAGTATCGGTTATAGAGCCCGTGGAAGGTGGTAAAAGGTGGTGCCTTCGAACCATTGTACTCGTAGGAAGCCACCACACCGTCTGCGATGCGCAGTGAAAACGTTGCGTCTGGAGGACGTGATGTGCCATACACCTCAAAACGTGCTCGTCCATGCTGCGCGTGCAATTCCTGCTCCTGCGAGGCCAGTCCGCTGAAGGCGCTTATGAAGTCAGCCCGCTCGCTCATATAGGGAGCAACAGCAGCAATAGCCGGATCATCCGCAGTCAGCGCTGCCACATCTAGGTTTGCCATGTCTACGAGCATCGAACTATCCCACACTTGGTCAGATATGCCTTCGGCTGTTTGTTCGGCCATCATCCCACCATCTCCGAGGAAGCGGGAGAAATCGTTTAGTCTTGCTTCAAAAAATCGACGATCAATCGCTGAATCCTTATCAGGTACACTCATCAAGGCAGCTTCGTAAGGCGACGTGTCTTCGCCGGCATCCTTCGCGCGCAACAGTTGCCATGCAGCAGCAGCGCGCTGCATGGTAGGCGAAGACAGACTCGACATCGGATTGAATGAAAGGAAGGCCCCATATTCAGCTGCGAGTTCTCGTTTCTGCTCCTGTATGCGAGCCAAATCACTAATTATGCTGGAATAGGGTGCATCGATATCGGATGTCAGACGCTCGCCATACTTTTCCTCCAAATCGTTGAGGAATGTAGTCTCGGTGTCTAGGCGTTTAGCCATTATCAGTGGATCATTCAGCCCCTTAACCCGGCCTCCGTAGAGCTTTTGCGCATTCTTGAGCGAGAATACTTGGTTGAGCAAGGCATCGGAAGGCTGCTCTGCATACACCATTTCGAGAGCGGCAATTCTTGAATCGAGTAACTCAAGTAGGTATTTCTCTTGGATATCCCGCCTGAATTCTAACTGTGCAACCGTCTCTAATCGAAGCGTCGAGCCAGGATTACCTAGTACAAATACTGCGTCACCTTCGGCGGCACCATCAGTACTCCAGGTAAAGTGAGCTTCCGGTTCTAAAGGCATATCATTTTCGTATACCCGGAAAAACGTCATATCTAGCGCGTAACGGGGGTAGGTGAAGTTATCTGTGTCCCCTCCGAAATAGCCAAGTTGAAGCTCTGGTGCCATGACCAAGCGCATGTCACTATAGCGCCGGAACGTGTAAGCGGAGTAGCGGCCACCGTTGTACATATTAATGACTTGCACAACATGATTATCGTCTAGACCCGTCTCAATGCGAGCTTGCGCCGCCGCGATGGCTTCTTGCCTAGCTGAAGCTTTCTCCGCATCCGTTTCCATTCCTTCGAGTGCAGCAAATACTTCGGCCGTCACATCTTCGATCATAACCAACTGATCTACATATAATCCCGGTACGGGACGTTCATCGGCTAGATCAACTGCCATGAATCCGTCATCGAGCAGCGACTCCCCTGGCTGTGCCACTTGAGCGACTGCCCCCCTACCACAGTGGTGGTTCGTCATGACCAACCCGTAGGGTGAAACGAAGGAAGCACTACAGTTTGGCAGGCGAAGAGCTCCAAGACGGGCCTTCGTGAACCAAGCATCATCCGGCGTAAAGTCGTACGTGGCCTGAAGCTGTTCCACCGGCGGATAATCAAACGTCCACATCTGTCCATTGTCGTACTCGCCGGCTTGACCAAAAGCAGGCTAAATCAACAAAAGAAGAAGGGTAAATAGGGAAATAGTACGTTTACAGACCATGTCAGGTCACCTCTGTTCGTTGGACAATGAGTGGACAAATAGTCTGAACAAAGGACGCATTCCCCCTGACAATCGCCGAAAGGCTTTCCTTTGGCTTCGTGTGATCCGGCGACCAAGCAAGATGTCAGGTATTCCCTGAGAGGGATCTACTCGTACGCTATCGCCATGAGCGGATCTCCTGAATTCATTGCCAAAGATGTGACAAGAAACAGGATTTCACCGCTGACGGGTGATGTAGATGACTGCAGCTCTTCTCCAAAAATGTCGCAGATGTTGCCCATATCCTGCCCTTTTTCCACCATATCCCCAATCCCAACCGTAGGATAGAAAAGCCCGTCAACTTCTGCGCGAAGCCATCCCCATCCGCCGAGACGCTGCACTGTCTCTCCTGGATCGTTGATGGCCTCGTACATGTCGAATGCCGACATCACCCGACGCACTCCATCCTGCAATATGTCGACCTCGTGCTCGTGCCATACACCTTGCCCTCCTGCTTCAGTAAGCAGCGCAGGAACGCCCGCTTGTGCCGCAGATGCCGTCGTCGTGCCTCCAATCGGACCAGCGCCTTCCTTGACGAGCATAGCTCTGATTCCGTAGGCCCGGGCCATTTTTTCAGCCGTCTCATTGGCTGCTTCATTGTCCGTTGTCGTGATAGCTACGAAAGGCACTAAGGCCTCGATCATGTCTCCTCCGTGCATGTCGATGTACATATCTCCAGCAGTGATCACGTTTTGAAACAACCAATCAGCCCATTGCTGCGTGAATGTCCCGTTCGGGTCGCCGGGAAACTGCCGGTTGAGATTCAGACCATCTGGAGGCGTGATGTAGATGCTGCGAGCTTTGAATGCCACCGGGTTTGCGGATGGCACGATGATCATCTGGCCCCTCAACTTGGTGGGATCGACGTCGCGCCCCAGTCTCGTAGCTGCCTCTACACACGGGTACTCCCCTCCGTGAATGCCAGCAGTGACCACTAGCTTCGGCCCCGGCATTGAACCATTGACCAAGTACACGGGCATCTTTACTTCGATACCTGTGATATCTCGTGTGATCCAACCGCGGGTTGTCGTGCCGGGTGCAGCTGAGAGTTCATTGAATTGGAGCATATCTGACATGATCAATCGTCTGGATTTGAGGAATGTGCACTGGGAAGAAAAGGAGCAATCACAGCATCGTCTGATCGAGGTGTTAGCAGACTGACCGTAATCAGCAGAAATAACGATACCATAACGCCCGGAATCACAACGTAATCACTACTGGCGAAATCGAAAACAGTATCACCCATAACAAATGAAAGATCTAGCCCAAGATTACTGAGGATCACGAGCCCAAGTATGGTCCCTAGCCCTCCTGCAAGGCAAGCGGTTGCCCCTTGAGCAGTCACTCGCTTCCACATAAAGGCCGCCACCAAGACGGGAGTCAATGCAGCGCCAATCACGGAATACGCGTATAAAGCCATCGTCAAAACAGACTCAAACCTGGTGAGCAGCAAGACACCGATAATGGCTAGGCCGACCACAGCCATGCGCTGTACTCGCAGTTTGTCCTTGTCGCTTGCCTTTGGCCTGAGAAATCGCTCGTAGAGGTCGCGTGTGACATTCGAAGAGGCAACCAGCAACATCGTGCTGCCAGTTGAAAGGACAATTGCGACGGCAGCAGCGAGTAGTGCCGCGCCTAGCACATCTGGCAGACTATGCCTTGCGAGATATAGGATTACCGTCTCAGAAGCTGCACGACCGACTACAGACGTCTCAGTAGCGAGCTGGGGGACGATTGAGCGTCCTGTTATGCCCAGTAGTGCGATACACGTTTCTATCACCATGATACCCGCGAGCATCCCAAATACACTTCTACGAGCTGCACGAGCGTTTTTTGCCGAGAAAAACTTCTGATACATCCCACTTTCGCCAAAAAGGAAAAGGAATGTGGGTAGCGCGACCCCAATTACCCAAAGGACATTGTGGCCACCGGATATGGTGAGCAGCTCTGGATCCAGCCCTTCGGCAATGGCTGAGGGCCCTCCGTTGCTGAATACCAATATTGGCAAAGCAATCAGAATAGAAAGAGTGATAATCACGCCGTTGATGACGTCGACCGAAACTATCGAAAACATGCCAGATACGGCTGTAAAGACGACAATAACTCCAGCCGTAATCAACATCCCCGTCGTTGGTGAGATGACGCCATCGGTGACGATACTTAGTATCCACCCTCCACCTCTGAACTGATAGGCCGCGATGGCTGTATAGGCGATCAAGATGGCTACCGTTCCTAGAAACCTAGAGGCAGGGTTATACCGCTTCTCGAGGATGTCAGGTACAGTGTATTGCGCCAAGGCTCGAACGCGGGAAGCCATCATGTAGACAGCTACTAGGCCGACCCAAGCACCCACCGAAAACCACATGGCGGAGAGTCCACTACGAAAAGCCAATCCTGCTCCACCAAACAAGGTGCCTGATCCGACCCAGGTACAAATCAACGTTCCGGCTAACATCCAAGCAGGCACAGATCGCCCAGCAACCATAAAGTCGGCATGCGTTTGGACACGTTTGGTGCGCCAGATCCCTATCCCGATCAAAATCAGAGGATAGATCAGTACCGTAAGTGTTTGGATCATGGAAACAGTTAGATGGCTGAAATCAGAGACACTCTTGCTCTGCTAAGGTAGGAGAAATGCACCATCTCCTCCGGCTTGGCTGGAAAAAAAGGGAGGGCCGCCAACAGGCGGCCCTCCCTTAAATGTGCCGAACTGCGTTCGGCACCAAACACGATAGGTCGATTATAGACCTTGATCCTTCTTGCGGACCATGAACAGTCCGGCGCCCATGTCCGTGACTGCAATCACTCCGCTTTTGAAGTAAGGATAGTTGCTCCATGAGCCCCCTCCTCCCTGCGTTGTGACCAGAAAGCCGACTTCGGCGGGGTTGGCGCGGTCTGTGATGTCGATGATGCGTAGACCGGAGCCGTAGTTAGACTGGTACATCAGATTGTCCCTGATGTACAGGTTGTGGTCCGTGGTCGTGGTCTCCTGGATGAATTCCGTGACGAGCACCGGCTCGTCCAGATCACGCACATCCCAGACCAGCGTTCGCGTTCCTTCAACAAGGCCCTGCGGCTCATCGCCCTCATCATTCATGTAGAAGAACTCATGGTCTTCCGACAGCCAGCCCTGATGGGCGTAGGCCACGTTCGGATACACAACCATGGAAATGGCCACCGGATCGTCCTTGTCGGTCACGTCGGCAATGGAAAGAGCCGTTTCATTCGATCCCATGCAAATCTCTTTGCCGGCATGCTCCGTGTCAGGACCAGCATAGGTCACGCACTGGGCATCGTGCGAGTAGCCCGTACCACTACGACCCGTGGCCGGATCGGCAAAGCAGCCCACAAACTCAGGTTTCTTAGGATCCTTGTTCAGGTCCAGCATGTGCAGACCACCGCCGCACGTGATGCCACCCGAACTGCCACCCACGGAGTAGGCTATGCCTGTCTCTTCGTTGATGACGATGTTGTGCGCTGACGCGATGTCCGTGTAGAGGTAGTCCGGATCCATGACTGGCGGATTGCTGCCATCCATTTCACGCAAGCGCGTCAGATCGAAGACCTGCAGGCCATGCTGTCCAGAACCATCAGCGACGATGTAGGCGTGGTTATTGAACACCTTCATGTCGCGCCAAGCTGCCGCGCGAGCGCCTTCCGTCATGGGAAGCATACCGAGCAAAACGGGCATGGCCGGGTTGGTGACCTCGACAAAAGACGTACCGTCAGAGCGCCCAACGATGGCATACTCCTTGTCTGTTTCCGGATCGGTCCATCCCCAGATGTCGTTGACCATCGTGCCGCGGTTGGCTCCGAGGTCCTTCATGTTCATGTAGGAAGTGATCTCGATATTGCCGCATTCGAATCCGGCAGCTTTTCCCTCTTCACATTCCACGGCCTCGCCGGAGAATGAAGGCAGACCCTTCATATCGTTGATGATCATACCAGCTTCATTCCAGCCCTGCTCGCCCATTTCGAAAACGACGGCGGCACCTGCACGACCATCTTGACCTATAGCACCGATAACCGCAATGGATTCGGATCCCGCCAGCGTGGTACCGAACGACGCGCGTCCGGACGTGCTTTCAGCTCCGCTTTTCTGAACCATCGCAAAACCACCATCGCCATCATAAGCAAAGTAGTACGTCGTACCCGCTCCATTATCCGCTCCCGGAGCTCCGACGAAAACACCGCCGTCATCCATGGTCACGAACGAGCCGAACTGGGCACTCCGGGTAGCTTCGAATGGGGCCAACTTGGTGGTACCGGAATAGGCACCAGACTCGGCATCCCACTCATACAGAGATACTGTGCCGCTTCCACTATTATCGTAGGGAGCGCTCACGGCGGCTTTCATGCCATTAATTGTGATAGTAGCGCCGAAACCTGCACCTTCGGAAACACCTTGTGGGCCAATCTGCCCAGCAGTTGTCCATTCGCCATTGGCATTTTCATACAGGTAAACAGCTCCAACTTCGGTGAACTCCTGACCACGACGTCCAAAAGCACTCAAGCGGGCTGGGGCACCTACGTACAGGCGATCTTCATGAGTGGCCAATGCAGCGCCGAAGTAGGCGTTAGCTGTACCAGCTTCTGACGTCAATTTGGCTTCCTGTGACCAACCAGTCCCATCAGCCCAACGGTAAACATACACGGCGCCAGCCCCTTCGGACTGCTGTGTGGCCGAGACGGCTACGTAGCCATCGCCAACGGCGACTGTGCTACCAAAGCTATCGCCGTCTTCAACATCAGTGGCAGTCAAGATAGTACCTCTGTCCCAACTCCCGTCATCTTGGCGGGCATACACATAGGCTGCATTAGAGCGAGGAGCTCCAACGACCATCAACCAACCATTGGAGGCAAGGGCGGCACCGAACCCATCACCAGTTTCTGCTCCTCCTGGAGCTACCATCTGGTAGGCTTCAGCCCATGTGCCGTCGGCGGCCTTGTTGAAAACGTAAATACTACCTGGAAACGAAGTGTTGCCAGTTTCGCCGACGAAAATGTCTTCGCCAGAAACCGCAACGGCTCCGCCGAATCCCTGAGCGAACAGGGTTGTCGTTTGAAATCCGATCACAACAATGGCAATCAGAAAGGGAATAATCCTTCTCATAATGATGGGTTGAGTGAGATGTAAAGTGCAGGAAGGGAGCAGAAAGTAGTCAGAATGCCTCCATTATGCGAGACTAAAGACGATATCGTGGGAAAAACGCCGAAATCTAATAGTGTACCAGAGGCCTAACAAGCTGAGTGTATCCCTGTCGTATTCGGACGAAATATATAGTCCCTCAGACCAATTTGACGCATCAAGTTGGATCGTCATTTCATCCCCAGGGGTTCCTGATCGGGAAGACGTCGTGATCATACGGCCCAACGCGTCATATACAACCACATCAACAGGTTCGTAGGCGCGCTCGGAGTTACCCGAGGTCCACCGAACAGTAAATCGATCTCGAACTGGACTGGGATACACGTCTACTGAGAAACTAGGCAAAACAGATTCGCTCTCTGAGGAAACCGATTGTGTCACATCAATCGTCACGATTGCCTCATTCGACTCTTGCCGTTGCCTGAATGAACCATTTGCCTGCATCGAGCCACTGATCTGCAATCCAACTTCATTCCCATCAAGATCAAAGGTCCATCCTGCGTCAATGGACATTAGCACAACTAACAGACCGGACGAATGAATCACCGACCCACCTAGGTCCAACTCCGTTTCCGTAGTCAGTTGCTGAGCATCCGTCGGCACTTGCCCCGTCAACAAACCCGATCCTTCCAGTGTCGCGAGTACGTTAGCGCTTATGAGGTTTCCAGGCTGATTGAATGAACGAAGCAAACCTGTTGCCTCCACCGTCGGGCCTATCGATGTAGAGAATAGCCGGATTGCCTCTGATTCTACATTAATCCGAAGTGTTCCAACCGTAATCGGAGTTCCATAATCAAAGCGAAGCCCATGGTCGTTCTGATTTTGAATATCAATTCCAAGCAGATGCACCGAATCAACCGCAGCGGGATCCACTCCGATGTCGATGTCCAGCGTTCCGACAACAGGGATGTCCTCGGAATCATCATCCTCCCCTATTAGGGTCTTGACCGACGCATCAAACCGCAATACTGACAGACTCGGGTCAAATTCTAAGTGCTGCACCGGAAGGGTCTGCAACCGGTAGCTGAACGAATCGAAACCAATATATCCGGGATCTGCTTGGTACAGGTAGTTGCCGTCCCCGATCGGGGTCAATGTCCCATTTGTTGGCAACGTCATGATCACAACTTGAACGGAATCAGCTTCGGGCAGGGTATCATTGCCCAGCAAATAGGTAGCGCTATTGACTACTTGTCCGCCATTGTGCAGAGCAATGACATCATCGGCTGCCACGAGCACTTGAGCCTGAGCAAAAGATGGTCTGCTCAGCATCCAAAGTAAGACCGTAAGGCAGATGTGCAATCGGTTCAAAGTGGGCATAGATAAATTGGGAAGGGTCTTGTTATCAAGCCGCGGTCAGTCCACGATTCGATACCCACTACGTTTCGTTTCCTCACGAAAAAGGTTGGTCAATTGCAGCGTTAAAGGACCCATGCTACCCTCCCCAATGATTCGACCGTCGAGCCTTGTGACGGCAGCTAACTCGCCCATGGTCCCAGAGCAGAACATTTCATCTGCGCGGTAGGCATCCGTCGTGGAAACTCGGCCAACATGCGCCGGAATACCGTTTCGTTCGCACAGTTCCAGCACCGTTTCGCGAGTGATTCCTTCGGGGCAAGCATCAGCCGCCGACGTAAAGACGCACCCATCCTTAACAAGGAAAACGTGCGTGCCGTTTGCTTCAGCGATGTATCCCTCCTTGTCCAATAATAACGCTGAATCAGCACCAGCAGCATTGGCTTCAATTTTAGCGAGAATCGACTGAAGCAGATTGTTGTGATGGATCTTTGGATCAAGACAGTCCGGCGGGAATCGGCGAATAGAACTAGTCATAAACGTCAGTCCACCACGATCATAGACAGGCGCTTTCCATTCCGGCAATATGATTAGGGTCGAGCCAGACTGATTGAGCCTCGGATCCATGCCCGATGTGATCTTCACGCCTCGCGAAAGGGTGAGACGAACATGAACCCCATCGCGCATCCCATTGGCCTCCAACGTTTTGCGCAGTTCCGCAATCAAATGATCCATGGGCGGAATATCCACAAACGCCAGCGCTTTGGCTGAGCCCTCAAGCCTCTGAAGGTGTTCTGTCAGCTTGAAAATGCGCCCTTCGTATAACCGGAGTCCTTCCCAAACACCGTCACCGCCCTGAACCAGGCTATCAAAGGGACTGATGCCCGCTTTGTCTCGATGGACCAATTCGCCGTTGATGTTTACCAGCAGGTCCCGATTGCGCTCATCAAAGGTTTGCAGCATCTCGTCTACGTTTTTTAAACCAGAACCATGAAACGGGGAGTCCAGTCAGGACAAACGCTAAATCCACTAAAGACTCGCGCCATTGGAAAAAGGCTCGGAAGAAGAGCAAGCTAAGGACACCTGCTAGGTAAAGTAGCGGGAGCCATGGGTAAAGAGGGACTTTGAATATGCCACCTTCAGCTCCGGAATTCTGTGCATCCTCACCCTCTCCTACTCCTTCTCGTCTGAATTTGAAAAGCGCCAGGGTCGTCATTGTATAGAAAATCAGGATGGCGAAAATCATCCCGGCAGCGATGTTTTCAAATGAGCCCCTAACTACTAACAAAACGCCTCCCCAAATGCAGTGTACGATGATGGCTCTGGTGGGCGTCCTAAAGCGGGGGTGAACAAAGTCGAGTGACTTGAAAAAGAGACCATCCTTCGCCATCGCATAATACACTCTCGATGACGAAAGCATCGTGCCATTGATACTGGACACAGCTGAAATAATGGCGAGCAGAGCAATAACCGTTGCTCCCACTGGTCCCAGCATCATGGCCGCGACGTCTGCAGCTGGAGTCGTGGTCATGCGAAGGGCTTCTATTCCCATCACATAGTGGTAGATCGTGATCATCGATACATAAACCACTACCACAATACTTAGGCCCACCAACATACTACGCGGTATCACAGCCCTAGGATTTTTCATCTCGCCAGCGACATATCCCACTCGATCAAACCCCGTATGCGTGAAAACTATTAGCATGAGGGCAGGAATGAGATTCCGGAAGAATCCAACATCTTTCAAAGGAGCTGCTGAGCTACCCAACTGTCCGGGCGTGCCGCCGAGAAGAAAAAGAAACAACACTGCAAAAAGGACTAGGCCACCCACTTTCATAACGGTAGTCACGCGCTGAAACAGGGCAGACCACCGCACTCCTACATAGTTAAACAGGCCTAAAAGCGCGATGATGGACAGAGCTACAGCCGTGTGGCTCATTCCTTCGAGTGGTACGAAGTAGCCGATATAATCTGTCGCGATGATCGCCAGACCGGCAGCAGGACTCGTACGAATGATGAACAATTGCGCCCAGCCGAACATGAATCCGGCGAAAGGACCGAATGCTCTAGATATGTAACTGTACTCCCCTCCAGTCGATGGAATACGCGTCCCCAACTCAGCGTAGACCATACCGCCCATCAAAATGAAGGCCGATACGATGAGCCATGTCGTTAAGACATAGGAGTAGGACGGGAAATATCCCGCGATTAAATACGGCGTCGAATAGATACCCGAGCCGATCGTAATACCGATCAGAAGGGCGATCCCGTCAAACGTCGTTAGCTCTTTGCGCAGCGTAATCATGCTGCGCAAGATGCGAATTCGCTAATTCAGATCAAATTTTACCGGAATGGTCATATAAACAGAGACCGCGCGAGCTCTCTGCCTAGCCGGCTCGAACCTAAGCTTCATTACGCCTGCAACGGCCTCTTTATCAAGGATTTCGTGGGCGCTGCGTACGACTTGCGGGTTGGATGGGACGCCGTTGGAATCAACAATTATTTGCACAACCACGGTGCCTTCAATGCCCGACTTACGAGCTATCGGAGGGTAAGATACGTGCTTGTAAAGCTCAGCAATTCCACCGATGATCTCCGGCATTTTCTCAACTACAGCAAAGATTTCCTCTTCGTCTTCCACGACGTAAGGTTCAGCCGGCGGCGGCGGAAGATCAAGTACGGCCTCGTTCAAATCGAGCGTCATGTCCAAATCCAGATCCATGTCGTCCAAGATCGTATCGTTGGGCACCTCAACTGGTACTGGAGGCCGCGGAGGTGGTGGTGGCTTCTCTATCTGGGCCGTTTGAACAATCTCTTCCATCTGAACGACCTCCTGATCCGGCATCACGTAAGCAAGTGATTCACCACCTGTGAAGTTTACCCGGAACGCACCGATGGTCAATGTCAGAGCAATCAATGCACCGATTTGACCCATAATCAAGTGCTCACGAGTACGTTCGACATAAGAATGTCCTCGCTCGCGAAATCGCTGAGCCAATTGTTCGGTGGGCAGGCCTTTAGCGGATGTTTCTTTTTTAGGGATGCGCCCGAAGGTCGACCCGTGGGCCGGAAGGAACTTGCCAATGAGGAAGAAGCGTGCCATGAGACTTTGATGGTTACTGGTCTCCCCTTCTACGGATGATGCTGTAAAAAAGTTAGGGGGCATCAGCCCCACCCAGAAAAGGCTCAGTCGACCATCCGATCAGCCTTTTTTGATATTGCCAATAATGTCATCACGGTTAGCTGCTTCGCAGAAACCAAAAATGATCGGTCGGGCCGTGCCCCTTTCCGATAGCCAACCCATGTTTGATGGCCTGATGCACGTATGCGTTGGCATTTTGGACGGCCTCCGTCATCTCTTCTCCCAACGCGAGGCGGGCAGCAATGGTGGCGGCATACGTACATCCCGTACCGTGGGTATGTTTGGTATCCAGGCGTTCGGAGCGAAAAACAACAAAGTCCTTACCGTCGAAAAGGACATCAACCGCCTCTTCTTCTTCGTCAAGATGTCCGCCTTTGACGAGCACTACATCTGGTCCCATCGCATGTATTTCCCTGGCTGCCTCCCGTGCTTGTGCTTCAGATCTAATCTCTCGGCCAACTAAACGCGCAGCCTCATGAGCGTTTGGTGTACAGATCGATGCCAAAGGCAGTAAGTCGGATATAAGAGCATCAACCGCATCGTCCCGCAACAAGGCATATCCACTCTTCGAAATCATGACTGGATCCACAACGAGGGATGCAAGACTGTACTCACGCACTTTTGAGGCCACCGTTCGGATGATTTCGGCGCTAGAAAGCATACCCGTTTTAGCCGCCACCACGGGAAAGTCCGTCAACACAGCGTCGAGCTGGGATGCGATCAACGACAGTGGTAACTCAAACGCGTCAGTTACAGCAACTGTGTTTTGTGCCGTAATCGCCGTGATAACAGAGGTTGCAAAGGTTCCGTTGGCCTGCATGGCCTTGATGTCGGCTTGTATTCCGGCTCCTCCTCCGGAGTCGCTACCGGCAATTGTCAGCGTAACGGGAATGGGCATCGTGAAAAATGATTTTTAAGTGTCACAATTCGTGTAGCACATGGGCGAATCGACCTACGGCCTCAAACAGGTTTGGTGCCGTCATTAGGGATGAAATGACAGCTACTCCGTGGGCTCCTACTTCCAAACAGGACTTGACACGATCCGCTGTGATACCGCCAATTGCAATAACGGGCATTTTACCAGCTTCTAGGCATGCAGTTTTTAACTCATCCAGGCCTCGTGGTTCTTCACCAGGATGGGATCTCGTTGGAAATACGTGACCGAAAAAGACATAGTCCGCACCCTCTCGGGCTGCTTTTGCTACTTCGTGTACAGAATGAGTACTGCATCCAATCAGTGCATCAGGGCCAAGAATCCCTCTTGCTTTAGTCAATCCAGCATTTCGCATCGAGGCATGAAAAGGAAGATGAAGTCGATCAGCTACCTCGAGATGAGGGTTTATGGACACCTTTAGCCTAGGGCTTACATCCCTGAGTTTGGTCGAGAGAAGCTTTGCTGCCAATTCAAACTGATCCGGACGGGCGCCATGATCCCGCAGGTGTACCCATTTTACGCCATACCTAACCGCCTGCAGGGACCGCTGCCCCCACTCTGGCTGTGTAAAACCGTCAGCAATCAGCACCAACCGAGGTAAATTCGACATGTCAGGAATGACCAATACGACCACTCATGGGTGAAGAAGCCTGCGCATAAAATCGGCGCGGGATGCGGCCCGCAAGATGAGCAAGCCTTCCCCCTTCTACAGCGTGCTTCATAGCAGCGGCCATGCGGACCGGATGCTTCGCTTTTGAAACGGCGGTATTCAAAAGCACTCCGTCATATCCCAATTCCATTGCTAACGCGGCGTCGCTCGCCGTTCCAATACCGGCATCAACAAGAAGCGGCGTGTCGGGTAACAATTCTCGTATCAGCTGCAAGTTATACGGGTTTACGATCCCCATTCCACTTCCGATAGGAGATGCCAGCGGCATGACGGCCTCGCATCCGATATCAGCCAACTTGCGGCAGGTTATCGGATCGTCATTTGAGTAGACCATCACCTTGAAACCAGCCAATACGAGCTCAGAGGCTGCTTTGAGCAATTGTTCAACATCAGGCATTAGCGTCTCATCGTCTCCGATCACTTCCAGCTTGATCCAGTCCGTTTCTAGTGCCTCGCGAGCTAATTCAGCAACCAAAACGGCTTCCTTAGCTGTGTAGCACCCGGCTGTATTGGGCAGCAAGTTGACGGGTAAAGAGCGGATGGTCGAGAGGAATCCCTCCTCCTGCGTATCCCCAAGATTCATTCGGCGGATAGCGACGGTAATAAACTGCGAACCAGACGCCGCAATCGATTCCAACATCACCTGCAGGCTTGGGTATCCACTCGTACCCAGCAAAAGGCGGGATTTGAGCGTAAGGTCTCCGATGGAGAGAAAGTCGCCACAGGTCGATGTATGTTTCATATCGGTTGGATCTGACATGTCATTCACCCTCCTTGACGTGCAGTCACGATCTCGATTTCATCACCCGGCTTAATCGCTCGAGTCGCCCAGTCCGGTTTGCGCACGATCGTCTCATTGATTGCGACAGCGATTCCTTTGGCTGAGGCCGTCTCGATGCCCTGTCCCTGAAGCAGCTTTTCCAACGAGACAGAAGCCGTCACGTTGGTTTGCTTTCCGTTAATTCGGATGGTCAGGTCGTTCATGCCGGGCTGTCGAATCTGAGGGGTGAGAAAAAGGTCATAACATCGTCTGTACTCCCGTCTAACAACATCTGTTCAGATACAGTTGCGGTTACGGCAGATAATACGATCCCATGTCGGTAATGACCCGTGGCCATAAAGACTCGGGGATCTGCGGTGAACCCTACCATGGGTTGGTGGTCCCTACTAGCGGGTCGGAATCCCACGTCAATCGATAGGATTTCCTGATCAAGAATACCTGGGACGACTTCCCAGGCGCCATCAAGAATACCGTGGATGGCGCCTACGGTAATGCTCCGATCAAATCCCATTTCTTCGCTTGTGGCTCCCACAATCAGCCGCCCATCTTTGCGCGGTACCAAATATGCTTTGGGTCCCCGAATCACGTGGTTTAACGCAAATGGATCTACCATCTTAAGCTCAAGTATTTGCCCTTTTATCGGCCTTACAGGGGGGCGAATGGCTTCACTCAGCCCGGAAATTCCGGCGCTCCAGGCCCCTGCGGCAACTACGATGCGGTCAGCTTCATGGATGTCGCCAGCTGCTGTTTCAACCCGAATCTGTTTACTAGAGAAATCGAGATGCTCAACGGCAGTCTGCTCTCGAATGTCTCCACCATGAGCGTTGATTGCTGCAACTAGCGCTTGAAGAAGTTTTCGGTTATCGACCGAGTGATCCTCGGGTACGCTGACTGCAGCTACTACTCGAGGCGAGAGGAATGGCTCTTTTTCTAAGGCCTCAGCGCCAGAAAGCCAATCCACCGGGTAACCCTGATCTTTCTGAAATTGATACCCACGGCGTAACGCCTCGGTCGCATCCCGATCGTCGGCTACTATGAGCGTACCAAACGAGGAATAGTCAAGGGACATACCGGATTCAGCCTCAAGCTCCGAGGCAAACGAAGGCCATCGTTTCAATGATGCGCGACATAAGGCATACAGTTCGGGCTCTTCAAAACCTACCTCAGCCGCTGCAGCCAGCATTCCCGCGGCAACACGAGAAGCCTCTTGGCCCGTCTGCCCCCGCTCCAACACAAGCACCTGCTCCCCGCGCCGACATAATCGCCATGCGATGGACAAGCCAATTACGCCTGCGCCGATAATGATGGTCTTTCGTTGCCCGTCCACTAGCGATTGCCGAATCTGTTTATGCAGTCGAGTTGGTTTACCCTTTCAAGGAAGATAGTTTCCACCCAATCGTTCGACCTTCCTTTGCCCTCTAATTTCATAGCCTCTCCCCGCATGGCTGATCAAAAACACGACGGCCCTCCTGCCACTACCGAAACAATTGCGTCCGACGACAGGCTTCGCGACGTCGTGATCGTAGGAGCCGGCCTTGCTGGGGCATCTGCTGCCTTCCACCTGACGCAAGCCGGCGCTGACGTTTTGGTGCTGGAAAAAGATGAACCGTCCTCCGGGGCCTCCGGTATCGGATATGGGATGGTTAATCCGATGATGGCTAGAAAAGCTAGACCGGTTTGGGAGGTGCGCAATGCCCTGCACGTGCTTGACTTGATGGGCCCACCACTGCAAACTTCTAAAGGCCTCTGGCGGCCAGCTGGAAGTGTGGATCAAGCTACCTTATTTCAAAAGGCAGCCGAGGAGCATCCTGACGTAGGGCGATGGCACGGTCCTGAGACCACGGAGCGAGCACTTCCTTGGCTTCCGGCGCCATGGGGAGCACTGGAAGTGATCGAAGGAAGATCTTTGCACATACCCTCCGTTGTGACACATTGGACGCGGGGTATTGAACTACAATCGAATCGTGCTATTGCATCTTGGGATGAACATGATGGGATTGTAACTGCGCGATGCCAGAATGGACAACTGTTTCGGACCCGTAAGTTATTGCTATGCATGGGCACAGCACTGACGACTCATCCTGAAACGAGTGACTTGAACCTTCACGTGATCAAAGGACAGGTCGCCCGATTCAAGAAACCATCCGGCTTGCCAACAATACTTCCCCCCGTTTCAGGACACGGGTACCTCGTTGATGCCGGTGACGGCTCATGCTGGGTGGGTAGTACGTTCGAGCATACGTGGACCGAGGAAGGACCTACCGCTGCTGGCACGGAAGAATTGAGGTCGAAAGCCGCTAACCTAGCTTCAGGATTTGAGCAGGCCGAATTACTTGATATGAAAGTGGGCTTCCGGGTTACCGTCCCAGGAAGTCGCAAGCCAATGCTCGGACCTATCTCCAAAAAGGGCAATGTGTGGGTTTTTTCAGGTCTTGGGGCAAAGGGATTGCTGTTTTCCGCCTATCTCGGAAGTCAGATTCCCACCTTATTCAACAAACCGGAAGCGATTCCAGAAGCCTTCAGGGTTGTCCGCCGGTCTGCAAATCCATAAAATGAGAACTCGGACCGCAACGTACTCGAACAGCATACTCCATCGGATTCCATGGCTGAAATGACGACGACCCAAATTGCAGACTTGCTTGGTGACGAAGCATCCTATCTGCTCGACCACTCCTGTTCAACGATCGATAAGAAAGACCTGCATTTGCCAGGTCCAGATTTCGTTGAACGCGTCTTTATGAACTCGGACCGCAATATCCCGACGCTCAACAGCATTCAGCGTTTGTTCGGAACGGGACGTCTCGCTAATACCGGGTACATTTCGATTCTGCCAGTTGACCAAGGAATTGAGCATGCTGGCGGCGCCTCCTTTGCCAAAAACCCGATCTACTTTGATCCGGAAAACATTGTCAAATTGGC
>Ga0055584_100001966_pt1 | contig 20154 bp, 18 predicted proteins | sample OSDHelmetaG_FD_58716 | JGI IMG/M metagenome (GOLD analysis project Ga0055584, IMG submission 58716) | Pelagic marine sediment microbial communities from the LTER site Helgoland, North Sea, for post-phytoplankton bloom and carbon turnover... | ecosystem: Environmental > Aquatic > Marine >...
AGAACGCCCAAAATTCAGGCGAATGGCGGACGTGGGCATTGGGGACATGCTTTTTCTGCCACCATGGCGGGCGGTGGAGTGAAAGGAGGGCAAGTTTACGGGGCTTCCGATGCACAGGGAGGCTATGTCAAAGACGGTCTGGTACGTCCTGAAGATCTCACGGCGACCGTCTTTCATACTCTCGGATACGCCCCCGAAACCGAATTACAGGATCCCTTCGGACGTCCACTCCCCATCAGTCGTGGCAAAGTTTTGCAATCGCTGGTGTGATCGAATTCACTTTGCGGACCACTCTTTGTCGAACTGCGCCAAGAATGTTTCAAGAAATGTGTGCCGTTCTTCTGCCATCTCCCGCGCGGTTTGAGTATTCAAGCGATCTTTGAGGTGCAACAGCTTCTCGTAAAAATGGTTAATCGACGGTCCACTCTTGGTCTTGTATTCCTCGAACGATTGATGCATCACGGGGAGATCGTTGGGGTCGTAAATTGCTCGGCCTTTGGCGCCTCCGAAAGCAAAACAGCGGGCAATCCCGATGGCGCCAATCGCATCCAATCGGTCCGCGTCCTGAACAATTTGACCATCGAGCGATGTCATACTCTCTTCGACGCCGTGCCCTTTGAAAGAGATACGGTCGATGATTTCAGAAATCTCGTTACTCTCCTGCGCTGAAACTCCCACGCCTTGCAACCATGCATCTGCAAGAGATTCTGATTGGTTCTTGTCCTTCAGCTTCCAGTCATCGACATCGTGCAGTAAGGCAATCAATTCGACGCGTTCTCGATTCCCTTGTTCCTGTTCACAGATCGCGAGTGCCGTACGACGGACTCGATCGACGTGCCACCAGTCGTGACCGGTGGAATCTTCTGCCATCTGTTGTTTTACTTTCGCTTCGATGATGGGAATGACTTCTGAGTAATCGCACATGGGAATCTTTCCGAGGTGGGTAAGTCGAGGTACAGTGGGAAACCAGTCACTCAGCTTCCGAGACGTTACGCATCGCGAAAGAGATTGTCCATGAGACTCACAGAACTGCAAAACTTGATTCAGGAAATGTATTCGAGCAAAGATGCCGAGCGTGGCGTCGATGGGACATTTATGTGGTTTATGGAAGAAGTGGGAGAATTGGCGGCTGCCTTGCGAGAGGGTGACAAGCGGGAATTGGGACGCGAATTCGCCGATGTCCTGGCGTGGCTCGCGACACTCGCAAACATTGCCGACATCGATCTTGGAGCGGAAATGCAGAAAAAGTATGGCACAGGGTGCCCCGGATGTGGTCAAATGACCTGCCGGTGCGGGACTTCGGAAAAGCCGTGAATTCTCCGTATCTGTCGTGTTCTAAATGGTTTACGAGCAATATATTTCAAGTAGCCAATTGACACACCACACCGGAAAGTTATCATGGAGGGATTGCCATCAAGAATCTCTGATTCATTGTTTGATGAGTGATTTCCTCAGATTTTCCCTCCCTTGTTTCAATGCCAGTTTTTCCCCAGCCTTATAATCCTACCGTTTTTCACGCAGTTTGAGGAAATCTCAATGGACGGTCTCTGTTACGGGGCGTTCATCGTGTATAATTTCAAGAGAGGCAGATGAGCTCCATTTGCCAATAGATATGTCGAGGAGATTGATCAACCATGATGCCCGGATTACCTCAAATCTTGATTGTGCTGCTCATTGTTCTGTTGTTTTTCGGAAAGAGAATTCCAGAGACAATGAGATCATTGGGCCTCGGCATGAACGAGTTCAAAAAAGGACTTGATGGCGTTGACGAGAAAAAAAATAGCGAAGCGGTCGAAACTGAGCAGAAAGAAAAGACGGACGCTTGAGAGTTCCCACGATGTTTGAGACACAAGATTTCGTGATCTTGCAGGAGTGTTGAAATGTTTGGATTTGGTACTCCGAGTAGCGGAGAGCTCTTGGTTGTTTTGATCGTGGCTCTATTGCTATTTGGGCGCAAACTGCCTGAAGTCGCCATGAATCTCGGAAAAAGTCTGCGCGAATTTCAGTCGGGATTGAAAGGGATGCAGGACGAATTTACGCGCACTGCCACCTCGGCAACATCGACCAGCAGTTACACCGATACATCCTCCAGTGATTCTCGCCCAATCCCCGACGAAGAGCTTGCCGAAGACGACGACATTCCCGCGTTTGAGCTGCCTTCAGGGCCTCCCGTGGAAGAAGACGAAACTCAGGAATCAACGACCAACGCCTGATTTTCTCTCTCTGATTCACTCATCAAAAAAACCGAGCTTCTCTAAAGAGGCCCGGTTTTTTTTGTGTCTTGAATATCGCGCATTGATTGGCGTTTAAGCATCTCAAGCGACTTCCACAGCCAGTCGCTCTGAGTGTTCTCTCAGTTGTTCTAACGAACGTGCCAGTAACTGACGAACGCGTTCGGTGCTGATATCAAGTCCTTCGGCAATTTCACGAAATCGATGTGGTGTGTCCTTTTCGTTAATGCCAAAGCGTGCCTCAACAATATGCTTATCTCTCTCATCTAACTCAGAGAGTAGTCCCTTGACCGCATTTTGAATCTCGAGGTGATACGATTCGAAGCTACGCTCGATTTGATTTTCATTAGCGATGAAGGGAAAGAAATCATCGCTACCATTCCGAAATCGGCGTGCCTGTTTTCTGTTGCGGGGGGTGGAGCGATAGAGCTTGTTTCGGACTGCCCAAGTCGCATAAGTGCTAAAGCGAGTTCCTCGATCAAAATCAAAGATTTCTACCGATCGCATTAATGGCAGATCCCCATCACTGATTAGATCTTCGAGAGAGTTGTCGCGATCAACCAGTTTTTTGGCGATGGAAACAACGAGACGCAGGTTGGCTGAGACAATGAAGTTTCGTAACTGCCTGGCTCGATTCAGTAACTCATCGACCTCTTGCTTTAATTTCCGTGTGACACGTTTCCGCCCCGAGACAAGTTGCCCGGCTCGGTATTTCAGATAGTTCATCCATTGGAAAATCAGAAACTCCTCATCTCCCTTCAGAAGGGGAACTTTGTGGAGTTCTGCCAGATACGTTGAAAGCCCCGCTTCAACCGAGCTGAAATTGACTTCCCGAATACTGGAATTGATCGGTTGGATGTCACATAGAGCCGGGATCTTCACACCGCAATGGATTTCATCCAGCTCTTGAAATGAATCACTGTGAATGAATTCAATCTCAGTCTCCTTGCAGTAGGGGAGTTTTTGCGTGCGAATTGCTCGTTTAGATTTTGTTTCCATCATTGTTTCAACTCTCAATTTGTGAGTCCCTGGCGAGTTCTTCAAAGGTCTCTTCACGGTCGCTTTCTGCGTACGCCTTGGTATATTTATCCCCTCTTTCAACAATAAAAACAACTGAAATAGTCAAAAATAACATTCATAACGTCCATTTGCGCGTGTGGTGATTCATAAGTCCCTAAATGCAAGTGTTTTACAAGTTTCTAATTATTGATTGAGGAATCCATTCTAAGGCAGCGTCTGGAGTTGGACAGTTTGAAAACCGACTTCACCGGGCTGACCACACAAATTCCCGGATTAAACGGTATTCGCTCAGGCTGCATTTTTCTGGCTTGACTGCTACAATGTTTCCGAGCCGTTGAATCGTTCAGATTTCGGCGTCTCGTAATCGGCGTAGGGTTGCATGAGGCAACGGGTTACGCTTTACTTCCGAGGCTTGTTCTGCCGACGGAATAGTGACAAGTAACATATCGTTCTGGGCTCTGTGAATTCGCTTCCGTGGAGAGGCGCTGAGATTCACTGACCTCCGGGACTTTCATCCACATAAACATCCCATAAAAGCAGAAATCAGCCGTGAATCTGCGGCTGTTTGATGAGAGAAAATCGCCATGGCACAGGCACCAGACTTATCACAAATCTCGGGAATCGATCCTGAGGAACAGGAAGAATGGTATTCCTCGCTCGAAGACATTCTTCACCGATACGGTCCGCAGCGACTCCAGGAACTCTTGGTCAATCTGCAGGAACGTGCTTACCTGCGTGGCGTCACGATGCCATTCACTGCCAACACTCCCTACATCAATACGATCCCCGTCGATAAACAAAAACGGTTCCCCGGGAACTTGGAAATCGAACGCCGCATCAAAAGCATCATCCGCTGGAATGCGATGGCGATGGTTGTTCGTGCTAACAAAATGGCAGATGGAATTGGGGGTCACATTTCGACCTTCGCCTCATCTGCAACATTGTATGAAATCGGTTTCAACCACTTCTTCAAAGCACGCACCGAAGATCATCCCGGAGACATGGTTTACTTCCAGGGCCATGCCTCTCCCGGTATGTATTCCCGAGCGTTTCTTGAAGGCCGCCTGACCGAAGACCATTTGAAAAACTTCCGTCGTGAGATTCCTCGTGGTCAAGGGCTATCATCTTACCCACATCCATGGTTGATGCCCGACTTCTGGCAGTTTCCTACGGTGTCGATGGGTCTCGGCCCGATCTGTTCCATTTATCACGCGCGTTTTCTGCGATACCTCGAACATCGCGGTTTGATTGACACCAGCCAATCTCGCGTCTGGCAATTTGGTGGAGACGGTGAAGTTGATGAACCGGAAACTCTCGGTGCAATCACTCTCGCTTCTCGCGAAAATCTTGACAACCTGACTTGGGTTATCAACTGCAATCTGCAACGTCTGGATGGTCCGGTTCGTGGAAACGGCAAGATCATTCAAGAGTTGGAAGCCGCCTTCCGAGGCGCTGGTTGGAATGTCATCAAAGTCATCTGGGGTGGTGACTGGGATAATATTCTGGACAAAGACACCGAAGGGAAGCTCGTCAAACGGATGGGCGAAATCGTTGACGGTCAGTACCAGAAATACAGCGTCGAAAATGGTGAGTACATTCGCGAACACTTCTTCGGCATCGATCCAGAACTACAAGGAATGGTCGAGCATCTCTCAGACGAGCAAATCCAAAAGCTTCGTCGTGGTGGTCACGATCCTGAGAAAGTCTACGCCGCTTACCAGTCTGCAGTGGAACACAAAGGCGCACCGACCGTCATTCTTGCCAAGACCATCAAAGGATATGGTTTGGGTGAAGCGGGCGAAGGTCGCAATGTCGCTCACAACGTGAAGAAGGCGAACGAAGAAGAGCTTCGAGCCTTCCGCACGCGATTCGGGATTCCAATCCCCGATGAGCAGATCAAAGACATGCCATTCTTTAAGCCTGCCGACGACAGCGAAGAGATGAAATATCTCCGTGAGCGTCGCGAGGAACTGGGCGGCTATGTGCCAGCTCGGAAAAAACCAACCGAGGTTTTAGAAATCCCTCAATTGGAGATTTTCTCGAAGGTTCTGAAGTCCGATGCAAAAAAAGGCCCTTCAACGACCTCGACGACAGGCGTATTGGGAGCCGGGATTATCTCTACGCTCCTCAAGGATAAGTCCATCGGCAAACGAATTGTGCCCATCATTCCTGACGAGGCGCGCACCTTCGGGATGGAGGGCTTGTTTACTCAGTGTGGCATTTATGCCAGTAAAGGTCAGCTGTACGAACCGGTCGATTCTGGAACAATGATGTTCTATAAAGAGGCCAAGAACGGACAGTTGCTCGAAGAAGGAATTAACGAAGCAGGAGCAATGTCTTCCTTCGTCGCAGCCGGAACATCTCACGCCAACCTCGGCTTGCACATGATTCCGTTCTACGTCTACTACTCGATGTTTGGATTCCAACGAGTGGGAGATCTCATTTGGTTGGCGGCTGACTCTCGATGTCGAGGCTTCCTCTGCGGTGGAACCTCCGGTCGCACAACACTTAATGGTGAAGGCTTACAGCACGAAGATGGACACAGCCATCTGATCGCCACCACTGTCCCGAATTTGCAATCCTACGATCCTGCCTACGGCTACGAGTTGGCCGTCATTGTGCAAGATGGTTTGCGACGTATGTATGGCGAAGGCGAGGATGTCTTCTATTATCTTAGCGTTTACAACGAAGAGTACGTTCAACCCGATATGCCCGAAGGCGTCGAAGACGGCATCATCAACGGAATGTACAAACTGAGTTCCAAAGAGGTCGACGGAGCGGTCGGTCGTGTGCAGCTCTTCGGGAGCGGCACAATCTTGCGAGAAGCTTTGCGAGCTCAAGAATTACTGGCCGACGAATACAAAATCGCGTCTGATGTTTGGAGTGTCACCAGTTACTCTCAGATGGCACGAAACGCGGCGACTGTGGATCGCTGGAACAAGTTCCATCCGAATGACGAAGCCCAGACCAATTATCTCGACGAATGTCTCGCCGAGGTGGAAGGCCCAATCATCTCAACCAGCGACAATGTTCGACTGGTTGGCGATCAGATTCGTCCCTGGGTCAAACAGCAGTACATTGTACTTGGAACGGATGGCTTCGGACGCAGCGACACGCGACCCGCATTGCGACGCCACTTTGAAGTCGATGCCGAGAATGTTGCTTATGCCGCATTGTGTGGCTTGGCGAATGAAGGCAAGTACGACAAATCGAAGCTTCCCGAAGCTCTGAAAGCACTCGACATTGACCCGGAAAAGGTCAACCCGCTGTATGCCTGATCGGTGAATTGCCAAAGGCCTGCCGCATCCCTAATAACGATATCTACACAAATTTACGATAGACACCATCATGGCACAAGAAATCAAACTGCCGGAAGTTTCTGAGGGCGTGGAATCGGTCGACATCGGCGACATCCTCGTCAGCGAAGGTGACACCGTCGAAGCCGGTCAGGAGATTATGGAACTTGAGACCGATAAAGCGGTCGTTCCATTCGCCTCCCCCACTGCCGGAACCATCACCAAAATTCTGGTTTCAGCGGGTGACACCGTAGCCATTGGACAACCGATCCTGGAAATCGATTCCGAAGGCGGATCTGCATCACCGACGCCGGCTCCTGCCAAAGAAGAAGCTCCTGCCGAGGCACCCGCTGCCAAAGCAGAGCCAGAAGCAGAGCCAAAAGCGGAACCGAAAGCATCTGCTCCAGAACCTGCGAAGTCTGCTGCTCCTGAGAAAACGACATCACCCGCCACAATTTCGGGACCGGACACTCCACCTCCTCCTGCAGGACCGGCCACACGCAGACTCGCACGAGAACTGGGTGTCGATTTGCATCAAGTGACCGGTAGTGGACCTCACGGACGAATTACGATTGAGGACGTGCAGGCTTACGTCAAATCCCGCTTGGAAGGTTCTTCTGGCGCTGGCGGTGGAGGCGGAATTGCAGAGCCAGCACTGCCCGACTTTACCAAGTTCGGAGAAACCGACCGCGAACGACTGAACAAGCTATCGCGGACGGCTGCCCAGAATTTGACAATGGCTTGGAACGTCATCCCTCACGTCACGCAGCATGACCAGATCGACATCACCGAGACCGAAAAGCATCGCCGACAGTTTGTAGGCAAGATGAAAGATGGCCCCAAAGTGACGATGACGGCACTCGCCATCAAAGCCTCTGTCGTAGCACTCAAAGAGTTTCCCCGGTTTAACGCGTCCTTCGATTCCCAAACCGGCGAAATTGTCTTCAAGAAGTATTACAACATCGGCGTGGCTGTGGACACACCCAACGGTCTTGTCGTTCCCGTCATTCGTGACTGCGACAAGAAAAGCGTGCTGCAAATTGCCAGTGACGTGACCGACATGGCGATTCGCGCACGCGATCGCAAACTCGATATTTCCGAGATGCAAGGGGCGACGTTCACGATCACCAACCTGGGAGGAATTGGAGGCGTTGCGTTTACCCCAATTGTCAACTGGCCTGAAGTCGCCATCCTCGGCATGTCACGCTCCCTGAAGACACTCGCTTTTGTCGATGGCGAACTCTCCGAACGACTGATGTTGCCACTTTCGCTTTCTTACGATCACCGTGTCATCAATGGAGCAGAAGCGGCTCGCTTCGTGGCTCGACTCGGCCGTATCCTCAGCGATCCGTTCCAATGGCTGGTCGAAAGTTAATCATTGCCGTATTTGTGTACACAAGAATCTGCCACACGGTTTCCAATACCATCCAAGAAACGTAGATAGTTCCATGTCTGAGAATGATTTGAGTCAAACACGAGTTGTTGTTTTGGGTGGCGGCCCCGGTGGTTACCCGGCGGCTTTTGCGGCCGCCGATCACGGCATGCAGGTCACACTGATTGATGAAGGAATCGAACCGGGAGGCGTCTGCCTTCATCGCGGTTGTATTCCCTCGAAGGCTCTGTTGCATGTGGCCAAACTCATCAATGAAACTCACGAATCAGAACAGTGGGGAGTGACGTTTTCCGAGCCACAAATCGATCTCGATAAATTGCGAAATTTCAAAGGGGGAGTCGTCAAACAATTGACGGGGGGAATCGCGGCTCTCGGTAAAGCGCGTGGCGTGAAAATGATCAAAGCTCGGGGAACATTTCTCGACTCGAACACAATTTCTGTTGCACACGAGGATGGATCGACAGAAAATATTGAATTCGATTATGGCATCATCGCCACCGGTTCGTCTCCTGCGATGCCTCCCATCTTCGATCTGGGCGACGATCGTGTCATGGATTCGACGGGGGCTTTGGAACTGAAAGATGTTCCCGAGAAGCTTCTAGTTGTGGGCGGGGGCTACATCGGACTCGAAATGGGATCTGTTTATGCCGCTCTGGGATCAAAAGTCACTGTCGTCGAAATGACTGGCGGACTATTGCCGGGTGCTGATCGCGATCTCGTCAAACCGCTCCAAAAACGTCTCGAATCTCAATTCGAATCGATTAACTTGAATACAAAAGTGGCCGCTCTTGAAGCGACCGATGCCGGCATTGTTGCCAAACTCGAAGGAGACGGCGTCGAACCGGAACAAACATTTGATCGAGTATTGATCTCGATTGGTCGTCGCCCCAACAGCCGAGGTTGTGGTTTTGAAAACACTAAAGTCGAGATTGATGAAAAAGGTTTCATCGTCATCGACAAAAATCAGCGGACCAGCGATTCCAGTTTGATGGCAATCGGTGATGTGGCTGGCGAACCAATGCTAGCCCACAAAGCGACACGTGAAGCGAAAGTTGCCATCGAAACTCTTGCCGGTGAACCGGCGGAATTCGACAACATTGCTATCCCGGCTGTGGTCTTCACCGACCCGGAGTTGGCTTGGTGTGGGTTAACCGAGAATGAAGCCAAAGCAGACGGCATCGAAGTCAACGTGACCAAGTTCCCCTGGGCCGCTTCAGGGCGTGCTCAAACACTGGGACGCACCGAAGGACTCACGAAGCTTCTCCTGGAACCAAAAACCGAACGGATCTTGGGAGTTGGGATTGTCGGCCCCGGTGCTGGTGAGATGATCGCGGAAGCCGTCGTGATGGTCGAGATGGGGGCTGTCGCTCGGGATATTGCCGATAGTATCCACGCACATCCCACTCTTTCAGAAACAATTATGGAAGCCGCTGAAGCGGGATTCGGACAAGCGACTCACATGTATCGTCCCAAGCGAAAATAATTCGCTCTCAGGACGATGTTCCTCATACCCAGTCGGATCACTACTGTGAAACTTTTGCGGAGTCTGATTCTTCAGCTGCGAAAACATTGGGTGTGGTTAAAATGGATTGTCGGCATTGCCATTTTGGCCAGGCTCTTTCAATCAAATCGTGAGTCACTCGGCAAGATTGATTGGGATCAACTCAACTGGTCATACTTCGCACTGTGTGTCGCACTGACTGGGGCCGCGTTTCTGGTCACTTTTTTGCGCTGGTATTATCTCGTCGCGGCACAGAATCTGCCCTTCACAAAACGGGATGCCGTCAGGCTCGGCTTCATCGGCGTGCTTTGCAATTACGTCGGTCCCGGCGGTGCGGGTGGAGACTTTGTTAAGGCAATATTGATTGCCAAAGAACACCCCGAAAGAAAAGCGGTGGCTGCTGCGACGGTTTTTCTGGATCGTTTGTTGGGACTGATTGCCTTGTTTTGTGTGGGGGCACTCGCCTCTCTGACGTTTTTACCACTCACCGACCATCCACGTTTACAAGTTTTGATGACGGTACTGTGGAGCGGAGCAATTGGTGGGATCGCAGGATTATTCCTGTTGCTACACACTTCGTTGCCAAAATCGCGACTGGTCGCCTGGATGTTTCGGATCAAGCTTGTCGGCCCCATTCTGGAAGACATTCAACTCGGCATCCTGCTCTATCAAACCCGCAAACGAATTCTTTGGGGTGCGGTTGCATTAAGTCTCGTTGGTCACTTGATGTTTCTGTCGGTGTTTTATTGCGCCTCGCTGGCGTTAGATTCAGGACCGGCTGCTCCCACTTTTCTCGGACAGCTGTTTCTGATACCTGCCGCAGAACTCGTCGGCGTGCTGATCCCGACTCCTGCCGGCATCGGTGCGCTGGAAGGCGCTGTTCAAGGTGTCTTTGTCATGGGGATAGAGATTGCTTCACAGCCTGTCTCTAAAGAGTTGGCTGCCGCTGCCGGATTCAGTACGGCGTTGGTCTTTCGAATGTCCAACCTGCTCATTGCACTGATCGGAGGCGGGTTTTACTTAACGAATCGCCGTGATATCGAAGAAGCACTTGAGGAAGAAGAGGAGGCTCTCGATGCAGAGAGTGGCACTCAAATGGGCTCACATGCGGAGTGAGTGATTGTTTCCTCTTCGATTTGTCGCCGAAGCGATTTCATCTTGCACGAGAAAACAATGAGTCCTCACTGCTTATCAACTCTAGCGTTCGGTGATTGACACGTAAGATCGTTCAGCCGGTCCGGTGTAATGTGACGAAGGACGGATGATTTTGTTGTCGTTAATCTGTTCCAGCACGTGAGCACACCAACCCGCAATGCGGCTGGAGGCGAAGATACAGGTAAAGAGGTCGCCGGGAATACCCATGTAATGCTGAACGGAGGCGGAAAAGAAATCGACATTGCATTGGCGACCAATTTCCGCCACGACTTGTTTTTCAATCTCGATGGAAAGGTCGTACCATTTCGTGTCGCCCGCCTCGTTTGCGAGCTTTTCAGAATACTCTTTGAGATGCTTGGCACGCGGGTCTTGCGTTTGATAGACCGCGTGACCGAAGCCCATAAATTTCCCCTTGCGACTGCGAACATCGGCTACCCAACCAGCAACATCTTCGACGCCACCAACGGATTCCAATGTTTTAAGAACTTCGGTATTTGCGCCGCCGTGCAGCTTCCCTTTGAGGGCACCAATCGCACCGGTAATTGCAGAATACATATCAGTCAGCGTGGCAACGATGACGCGAGCACTGAAAGTACTGGCGTTGAATCCATGTTCGGCATGCAGAATCAAAATCAGATCCATTGCTTTCGCGGCATCGGCACTAGGCTCAATACCATTCAGCATATACATGAAGTTGGCGGCAATCGAGAGTTCCGGTTTCGGAGAAATTGGTTCGTTTCCATCGTGCAATCGACGGATTGCCGCGGTGAGCGTCGGAAGAACGGCAATCAAGCGAATCGCATTTTCTTTGTTGGATTCGTCTGACTCTTCTTCGGCAAGTGGATCATAATGACCTAGGACTGAAACTGCCGTTCGCAGAGCCGCCATTGGTGGTACATCATTCGGCAATGACTTCAAAACAGCAAGAACTTCGGGAGGGGCGATGGCGTGTGCGTTGAGCGAGTCGTGAAACTGATCCAATTCGGTTTGGTTGGGGAGTTCGCCGTAAAGCAGTAGGAAAGCCACTTCCTCGTAGGTGCTGTGGGCACAAAGATCATCGATGTTGTAACCGCGATAGATCAGTTTGCCGATCTCGCCGTCAATGAAACAGATCGAACTGTCAGCAGCCTTAATCCCTTTGAGACCTTTTACGACAGTCTTTGCGTCCTCGCTCATCGATGTCTTCCTCTAGTTGTAATAGTTTAGCAATTGGGCGGACCTTGCCTGAGCGCCTGCGTGGTAGATCCTTCCAAAACCCGTGTGTGAGGCCGATTCGCAGGTCAACCGCGAAGACCACTCACACCAGCTGCGCCTCTTCAGTATAGACACCCCTCCGAACAGGTTCAACGAAGCAGAACTCGTTACCGGGGTTGATGTTGGTGAACTTTTCCGATTATAGCGTCTCGGGGACCACGAAATTCAGGAAAGGTCACTTTTCGGGAAGTGGCGGCGGCTCAGGAAGCTCGACTTCCTGACGAGCAGAGCTGCTAGATACATACTCGGTTTCTGGAAGCATATGCATCGGCAAAATGACCGCCAAACGCCCTGACTCAAGCTCTTCGATTCGCTTTTTAAGCACAGAGACCGGGATCGCATAAGATTCGGTCCGGCCACCACGAGCGATATTCAGGCCAATAGCTTCGCCGTCCAAATTCAGAAGAGGGCCACCGCAATCGTGGGACGACATAACGGTATCGTGCTGCATGACGCCCACGAAACCCGCTCTTCGATTACTTAACTTCGCGCCCATCCGATTCTGGATGGCTTGGCGATGAAACGTGTCTTTCCCGCGACTGTCGAGGGTAATCTGGAAATTCTTGTAATCTCGGCCTCTCAAGACTCGGACGAACAGGGAATCGCCGGGCGTGAATTTTGACAATGCAGAGATCATATGATCTCGCGATTCGACAATGCTATCGGAGACTTGAAGGATCACGTCACCGGTTCGTAACCCCGATCGCGAAGCACTGCTGAAAGGGCGAATGGACTGAATTTTGGGACGTTCTGTCGCGACATCCATTTCAATTCCCAACCAGGCTTTCCCACGTTCTTTCGGAATGTCGATCGAATTTACACTCGACATACCAACCGCCACGGGCGATTCTTCAATTCCCGCGGTGACAACCCAACGACCAATCTTGTCCAGATCTTCGCTGGCCCATTGAATCGGGGTCAACTTGTCATGTTCGACATCAAGCAAGGCCAAATCGAACTCACGGTCGGCTGCCACGAATTTGGCGCGGACTTCCGTCTCGTCGAAAAATCGACAAGTGATATTTGACTGCAATTCGCTCGCCTTGGTCAGGATGTGACCTTCATTGTCGAGAACCACTCCCATGGCGACATGTTTGCTGCCACACCAGATCTCGACGGTTGATTTTCGAGCTTCACTAACGACTGGCTGAAACGCAGCCCTCAGCTTTCGTCCCCCCATTTGCATATCGACGTCGAGGTCTTTCGCCGGAGCAACAGTCGGGCTGAGAGTCAGCAATGAAACCATGATCATAGCCGGTAAAAACAGGCGATCCAGCATTGTTATTCGGGAGAGATTTCGAGTCATATTGCTTTACTCCAAGCGAGTGATCGTACGCATAATTAAGGATGTGTTGTCGGTCGTTAGCGGATTCCCCGATAAGGATCTTTTCTTGCCAGTGTGACTTCCAACTCGATCGTTTGATTGTTTCGGACAATTTCTACTTTGATGGCTTCGTTCGGTGGATACTGAGAAACAACATCTACCAGTTCTCGAAAGTTTTTGATCGCTTTGTCATCGAATGTCTTGATCACGTCGCGGACTCGAATCCCGGCTTTAAAAGCTGGGGAAGAAGCTGAGACACTTGTGATCGTGCAGGGGCCGTTGCGATTGTAGGGATCTCCTCCGACTCCCAGAAATCCAGCAGGGGAAGAGAGGCTCTCCCAGTTCTTTTCGTAAATATCGACCGGGACATGCAGATTCCATGATGTGGAGACTCCGATGCGGCTGTTGACGCCAATCACGCGACCTTTCAGGTCAAAGAGTGGTCCTCCCGAATCTCCGCCGACAAGAGTCGCGTCAGTACGAATCATGGCAGGCGTGATGTTGTTAATCCGACCGATTCGTATCACGGGTGGACGTCCCTCACGGCGACCACCGGGATGCCCCGTCGCAATGCACCAGTTGCCGACTTCATATGTATCAGGGACAGCCATTTCACAGTACGGCCATTCGCCTTCTTCCACAATTCGCAGCACTCCGGCATCGGTCTCGTGATCGGTTCCTAATGTTTCCGCCCGGGCCAAAGTACCATCGGGAAACCAGACGTTGGCAGCTTGACCACGACGCCCAATCACATGTGCGGCAGTCAGAATGTAGCCATCCTTACTGATGACCACTCCACTCCCTTGAGAATTTCCGATGACCACTGCGACTGTGGCGTTCAACATCTTCTGACGATGTTTTTGCACCTGATCTTCGAGAGCTTTCAGATCCTCGATCGATTCTGGAAGATCTTTTTCGAGAACCGAGACAGAACTGTTAGCGGTTTCTTTCTCATCTTCTTGAAGGGCGAGAGCAAACGTGGTCCACGAGATCATCAAGACAGGAACTAATGCGAGTCGAAATGTCCGTTTGATTAAGATTCGATTCCACAGTTGCTTAGCCATGCTTGCTCCGTTGGTCAAAAAACCGACAGTCCTGCTTGATTCATCGTCAGGACAAACCCATTAAAATTACCGCATTTGAGGGGTCAGAAACAACCCCCGACACGCAATTTCTGCCGTATCTTGTTTCACAATAACAGCTTACAGTTCATCAACTCAAATAAAAACGAACACGTCTTTCCGTTCGGATGATTCTGACTGGGCAAGATGAGATCCAATTATGGGCGGCAATCGGGAAATGACCCCTCCAAAATCTCCCTATGCAGTTTCTGAAACTGTTGCTAGAATTCTCGACCTAACCGTGAAGCATGACGCAATCGGTTACTGTTAAACAACTTACTGACTGACCGACACGCTTGCTGAGACCACATTCAGCGGGAAGGATGCCGCCTGTGATCGTTCTTACAAAAATGCGCAACCGCGCTTTACTCTCGATCTTCGCCCTCATCACGCTCTTTTTCCCTCAATTTTCCTGGGGCCAACCTGGCACTTTGGAAATTCGGGATTCTGATGTGGCGAGGAACCGTGAATTCAATGAAGGCTTGGCGCCCGTTGCACGCCAGCAAATCAATCCTCAGCTCTGGCAGATTCTGAAAGACTGGGAGCAAACCACTAAAAACTATAAAAAGCTTTCGGGAGCACACCGTCGCTTTGTCTATGACTCTGTCTTTCAGGTCGAAAAACGGGCCGATGGTTCCTTTTACTACGAAGCGCCAGATAAGGGACGGATTGATATTGAAGAAGTGAAAGTTCCAGCAGGGGCCAAGAGTCAAAAACTGAATCCACAAGGGAAGCCGTATTCGCTACAGAGTGACATCCCCGAGATTTGGATCTGTGATGGAAAACAAATTGCGCAAGCCATCGTGCCGCAAAAACAGTATCAGGTTCACAATATTCCAGCAGGGGATCAGGGCATTAACATTATGGATGGCCCCTTGCCGTTCCTGTTCGGATTACCTGCCGACAAAGCGGTCGAACGCTACCATTTTGAACTTCTTCCTCAGACAGATCAAAAGTTGGTCTGGTTAAAGGTGCTTCCTAAAAGAAAGCAGGACGCCGCAAACTGGCGCGAAGCCGAAGTGATTTTGGATCGAAAACTTTATCTTCCGTTCGCGGTGAAGCTGATCAATCCGCCGGGGACCACCGAGACTGTTTACAGTTTTAAGGATTTAAAACCCAACGAACACGCGATTATTACTATCTTCACCGGTGGTGAACGCGAACCCTTCAACATTGCGAAAGTTCTGCGTGGTTATAAGGAGATCAAGCAGGCTCAGAATGGTCCGGGGATCGCATCCGGGCAAGGATTGCCTCAAGCTCAACCGCAGCCTCGTCCACAACCTCAACCAGGCCCACAGCCTCCCGGCGATGGGCAACCGAAACAACTGACGATGCCACAGGTGATCAATTACCCTTGGAAAGAGGTACAAAAGCTGTTCCAAGAACGTGGTTTTGAAGTGGAATTCCGCAAACAAGGACCAGCACCTACGGAAGAACTTGTCTTTAAAGTCGCCAAACAGGAACCGACCGCAGGCACTCCGTTGAAGTCCGGTCAGAAGGTGATCTTCTTTCTTTATGAGGAAGTCAAAGCCGCTTCGCGGCCATAACTTCCCCACTCGGTCTACCCATTTTGTTCTGGAGTCGCCAACTCCACATAATTTGGTCGATCAGCCGATGTCTTGCAGAGATGCGAATTGAGCACTTGCCCGTCTTCGATCAGAAAGACGCCTCCCAGTTGTGACACATCTCCGCTCGGCTTACCGGGCAGATGCCCTTCCCAAAGAGTGCAGACAGCTCCCTTGATCCAGACTTTTGGTCCCAGAAACTCATTGATACGGCCTTTCTCGATCCCCAGCAATTGGTACAGCTCCTGATCCGGGTCTGAAATCGATTCCAGGTCTTCCAATTGATACTTTTTGAAGAAAGCCTGTGCGTCCTCTTCATTCTCCATCATGTGAACCAGAATGACCTGTACACCCTCCGATTCGATCTCTTGCCGAGCCGCAGAGACGTCACTGAGCGTCTGTTTGCAAAACGGGCACCCCGAATGCCTGAGAAAGACCAACAATTTCCGACCGGTTTGATTCAAAACTGCATATTTTTCTGGAAAATGGATCGCCTGCATTGCAATAGCCCCGAACCAAGGTCGATGGTCTTCTCTCTACCACTATGATCGTTCCGGGGGAAGTTGTCAGTAGTCTATTTTCCTCTTAAAACGTACAGGCGGTCGCTTGACGAACGCAAACCGTGCCGACTATTCTATTTGTCATCGGCAGAGATGTCGCTCACGCGGGTGTAGCTCAGTGGCTAGAGCGTCTGGTTGCCATCCAGAAGGCCGGGGGTTCGACTCCCCTCACCCGCTCTTTTTCTCCATCAAACTGATCCACGAGATCACATTTCTGGACTTTGGGAACACCCGAACGTCGAGAGCATGGTTTCTGCCATCAGTTTGGAGAATAAAATCAGAATCACTCTGCAAGATGCAGACACCAACACGACGAGAGCCGTAGCCTCCGCCCAGCCATTTGATTGATTGGCTTGTATCGGACACGAGGCGAACGGCTCATTTCATGAGTGCCGAACCGGGGGTGAAACCCTTGCGGCTTCAGAAGGATAGTTATGACTGACTCACCCGAAGAACAACTTGAAGTTCCAGACATCAGCGATGCCGCTGCCGCCGTCGAAGTGCCGGAGCTTTACGAGATGTCGCTCGACGTCACCATCGAAGAAGCTGGCCCGTGTCGCAAACACGTCAAAGTGATCGTCCCTCGAAAAGACATCGAGCATCACCTCGAAGAAACCACCGAGAAGTTTCGCGGCGAAGCCGATGTTCCCGGATTTCGTCCGGGCATGGTTCCCACGCAATTGATCCAAAAGCGATTCCGTAAAGAGCTCGCCGATCAGGTCAAGCAGGACATTCTGCTCGAAAGCCTCGAACAAATCTCCGAGAAGCACGATCTTGATCCGATCGACCAACCAGATCTGGATCTCGAAACACTCGAACTTCCCGCAGAAGGGGATTTCTCCTACGAATTCGATGTCGAAGTTCGTCCTGAATTTGATCTGCCCGATTACAGCGGCCTCAAGCTCAATCGTCCCAGCAAAGAGATTGACGACGCCGAAGTCGACAAATCACTCGAACGATATCTTTCGCAGTACGCGTCGCTCGAAGATCGCGAAGGAGCCGCCGAAGCCGACGATTATGTCGCTTTGAAACTGACGGCTGAACACGACGGCAAAACCATTCGCGAAATTGACGAGTTCTACGTTCGGGTCAAACCGACGTTGCGATTCGAAGATGCCGAACTGGAAGGTTTCGATAAACTGATTATCGGCAAAGCAAAAGGGGATGAATCCTCAGCCACCGCCACAATCAGTGGTGAGTCTGCCAACATCGCCATGCGTGGTGAAGAAATCGCTCTGACTTTGGAAGTTCTCGAAGTCAAAGCGATCAAGCTTCCCGAACTCGATACGGAATTCCTTGCACGAATTGACATGGAATCTGCAGACGACCTTCGCGAAGCCATCAAAGATTCGCTCGAGCGCCAGCTCAAACACGAACAACGGCAGTCGGCCCGCAAACAGGTTCTGGAGCAGATCACTGCCTCAGCAGACTGGGATCTCCCCGAGAAACTGGTTCTGAATCAAACAGAGAATGCTTTGCGTCGCGAAATGCTCGAGATGCAACAGGCTGGCTACACGACACAGCAGGTTCGCAGTCGTGAAAACGAAATGCGTCAGAAAGCCGTGTCTGAAACTCGTCAGGCTCTGAAAGAACACTTTGTCCTCGACAAAATTGCGGACGCCGAAAATATTGAAGTCTCACCGAGTGACGTCGAATCGGAAATTTTCATGATGGCGATGCAATCGGGCGAGAATCCTCGTCGCGTTCGTGCCCGCATGCAGAAGTCGGGAATGATCGACAATCTGGAAGCTCAGATTCGGGAACGTAAAGCGGTAGATGTTGTTCTCAGTCAGGCTGAATTCAAAGACGTTCCGGCAGGGGAACAGAGCGAGTCCGATAATGTGGAAGCGGTTCGCTACTCTCTCTGTCAATCTGTCACTCAATCTCAGGCTGAAAACGACGAGCCAGAATCTGAGGAATCAGACGAATAAATCCAAAAGAATTGATGTGACCAAGCGGGGTCTCTTTGATCCCGCTTTTTCATTGGTGTTTCAGGAAATCCACGGCAGACAATTTCAATCTTTTTCACAGGGTTGACTTGCTGCCATATAATGAGCTATTCCACCAGCACAAACCTGCATACGCTCCAAGAAAGATTCACTATGTTTGATTCGTTTGCACAAATGCCGGCCAACCCGCAACTCTCTCGAGGGCGGGACGTTGCTCGTCAGCGTCAGATGGGTATCGGAGACCTGCTTCTGGAAAACCGTATTGTGTTTCTGGATGGCGTCATCAACGATGCCTCTGCCAACATGATCGTGATGAAACTGTTGTATCTGCAGTCGGAAAATCGACATCAGGACATTCACTTTTACATCAATTCTCCCGGTGGCTCTGTCACCTCGACTCTTGCCATTTACGACACAATGCAGTTTATCGACTGTAAAGTGGCGACATACTGCGTTGGCTTGGCCGCCAGTGGTGGAGCCATTCTCGTCGCAGGTGGCGAAAAGGGGAAACGCTTCGCTCTGAAGCATTCCAAGATCATGATTCACCAGCCTTACGGCCAAGTGGGTGGTCAGGTCTCGGACATCGAGATTCAGGCTGACGACATCATCGCAACTCGCGAATTGCTCAATGAAATTCTGGCCGGGCATACCGGACAACCCATTGAGAGAGTCGCGAAAGATACCGAACGCGACCGCTACATGACGGGAACTCAAGCCGTCGAGTACGGTCTCGTTGACGAAGTGCTGGAAAAACCTCCTAAAAAAGAGGAAGAGTGACTTCGTACCGCGAATCGATTCCTATTGATCGGACCTGATTCGTGTGCTAACTACTGCTGGACCATGATCAAATGCGTCCGGCAGACGGCAATTCAGGCAATCTGCACAAACTACGGAACAGTATCATGACCGCACTTGTCCCATTTGTTATTCAAAAAAACGGCCGCGATGAGCGGGCGATGGATATTTATAGCCGACTGCTCAGCGATCGCATTGTGATCCTCGGCAGCCAGGTAAACGACGAAGTTTCCAACAGCATTGTTGCACAACTTCTGTTTCTTCAATTTGAAGATGCGGAAGCCGACATTCATTTTTACATTAACTCCCCCGGTGGTTCGATCACTGCCGGTATGGCCATTTACGATACGATGCAATACATCAGCTGCGATGTGGCCACGTACTGTATCGGTCAAGCGGCCAGTATGGGAGCTGTCCTGTTGACAGCGGGAGCACCCGGAAAACGCAACGCCCTTCCGAATAGCCGAATCATGATTCACCAGCCGCTTGCCGGCATGGAAGGGACTGCCACCGAACTCGAGATTCACGCCAAGGAAGTTCGTCGCGTCAAGCAACGCATGAACGAAATCCTGTTGAAGCACACCGGGCACAGCCTCGAAAAAATTGAAGAAGACACTGATCGCGATAACTTCATGACAGCGGCAGAAGCTCAGGAATACAACCTGATTGACCAAGTCCTCGAACATCTCGAACGTGGACAGACGCCTTAAACTCGACCATCATCGGGAATCATCGGTCAAGGACGACCACTGATGCGAAACTTCATCCTCATCATTCTGACCACGGGAGCACTTCCGCTTCTCGGCTGCGCCAGTGGAGATGTCGATTTGCTCGAGTCTCGTCTCCGCTCCAAAGATGCCGAACTGCGGGCCCTCAACAATCAACTTGAATCGACCGAACGCCGTCTCGCAACAACAGAACGAGAGATCACCTCTCTGCAACGCCAATTGACGGGCTCCTCTCCTGAAGCCATCAGCCAACTGGCTCGCA
>Ga0055584_100001967_pt1 | contig 20152 bp, 19 predicted proteins | sample OSDHelmetaG_FD_58716 | JGI IMG/M metagenome (GOLD analysis project Ga0055584, IMG submission 58716) | Pelagic marine sediment microbial communities from the LTER site Helgoland, North Sea, for post-phytoplankton bloom and carbon turnover... | ecosystem: Environmental > Aquatic > Marine >...
AGCTGAACCAATTGGCTGGCGTAAGGCGCGAATGACTGACTACCAACAAAAACAAGACCGTAGAGGTAGCAACTGCCCATGAATAACGAACACCACTACAACGCAACGGTTGATTTGCTTGATCGCAACGTCGATGCCGGGCGCGGCGATAAAGCAGCGTTCGTCGACATGCAGCGAACGCTCACCTACCAACAACTACATTGCGACTGTCAGCGCGTCGGCAATCTACTCAAGGCTTACGGTATTGCCCGAGAAGCGCGGGTAGCAATGTTGGTCCTCGATACCGTCGATTTCCCGGTTATTTTCCTCGGTGCGATGCGCGTCGGTGTGCTCCCGGTTGCGCTCAATACGCTACTCACCAGCGAAATCTACGCATACATGTTGAACGACTGTCGCGCGCAAGCCGTATTCGTGTCAGCGCCGCTGATGGCCGCACTGGGTCCAGCCCTGGCACAAGTGCCTTCGCTACGACATGTGTTTGTGATCGGTGCTGACGATGGCGCACACATCGATGGCAGTCACATCGAGTACGGCCAAGCTCTCGCGAGCCAAAGCGAAACTTGTGCTGTCGCCGAGACGGTTGCTGATGAAGTAGCGTTTTGGCTCTACTCATCTGGGTCTACCGGTATGCCCAAGGGCGTTCCGCATGTGCATAGCAGCTTGATGGAAACAGCGGATCTGTATGGGCATAGGCTGCTTGACATCAAATCGGAGGACGTTTGCTACTCGGCTGCGAAGTTGTTCTTCGCCTACGGTCTCGGCAATGGACTCACTTTCCCGCTGGCCGCTGGCGCCACCGCAATCTTGCTTGATGGCCGACCAACGCCGGAGGCTGTGCTGGAGCGTTTACACACGCACCAAGCGACGCTATTTTTCGGCGTACCGACTCTGTATGCGGCGCTGCTCGCCGACCCTAACTGCACTCCCACGAACAGCTCAACACGCCTGCGTCGTTGCATTTCAGCCGGAGAAGCTCTGCCGGAAGACATAGCACGGCGCTGGTTAGAGCGCTTCGGCGTCGAATTGCTCGATGGCGTTGGCTCAACCGAGATGCTGCACATATTCGTATCAAACGCGCCAGGAGACGTACGCTACGGTCGTTCTGGCAAAGCCGTTCCAGGCTATGACATTCGCCTCGTCGATGATGATGGCAACGATGTCCGCGACGGTGATGTCGGCGAAATGCTTGTGCGTGGCAGCACCGCCGCTAATGGCTATTGGAATCAGCGCGCCAAATCACGAGCGACATTCCAAGGTGAATGGACACGTACCGGTGACAAATACATACGGGATGCCGACGGCTACTATGAGATATGTGGCCGTACCGACGACATGTTCAAAGTGAGCGGCATATGGGTATCGCCGTTTGAGGTCGAGGCTGCGCTAATTTCGCATCCAGCGGTACTGGAAGCTGGGGTCGTGCCGGCACACGGCGGTGACGGCTTGCTAAAACCGAAAGCATTTGTTGCGCTGCAAGACACCGCTGCATCCGATGCACTGCGCGAAGAGCTAAAACAGCACGTAAAGGCGAAGATCGGCGCATGGAAGTATCCGCGCTGGATCGAATTCGTCGATGAACTACCGAAGACAGCGACCGGCAAGATCCAACGTTTCAAACTTCGCGAGGACTGACGCGCACATGATCGACCACCAAACCGCACCGGCACACTACCGCCATTGGCAACTCAGCGTAGATGGCGCCATTGCAACATTGACCATGGATGTGGACGAATCTGGTGGCCTATTTGACGGCTATGAACTGAAACTCAATTCGTACGACATGGGCGTCGATATCGAATTGTACGATGCGACCCAGCGGCTTAGGTTCGAGCATCCGCAAGTCAAAGCCGTGGTGGTGCGCTCAGCGCAGCAGAAAGTCTATTGCGCTGGCGCGAATATCCGCATGCTGGCGGGTGCGACACATGCGCACAAAGTGAACTTCTGCAAATTCACTAACGAAACGCGCAACGGTATAGAAGACGCATCAGCACATTCAGGCCAACGCTACTTTGCGGCTGTCGCTGGCTCGTGTGCCGGCGGGGGTTATGAGCTGGCGCTGGCCACCGATCACATCATGCTTGTGGATGATGGCAGTTCGACTGTATCCCTGCCTGAAGCACCGCTGTTGGCAGTGCTACCAGGCACCGGTGGGCTGACACGCGTCACGGATAAACGCAAAGTGCGCCGTGATCTCGCTGACGTATTTTGCACCACCGAAGAAGGTATAAAAGGACGCCGGGCAATGGATTGGCGCTTGGTCGATGAGCTGGTAGTGCCATCAAGGTTTGACCATGCGATCCAAGAGCGCGCCAAGGCCCTAGCACAAACCTCAGATCGCCCTGATTCGGCGCAAGGCGTCGCGCTTACACCATTGGCGAGAACGGTCACGGATCGTGGTGTTAGCTACACTCATCTGGAAATCCGTTACGACCGCGACGCTAAAGTTGCGCACTTGCACTTGCGCGGCCCAGAACTCGCACCACCGACAAACGTCGACGCAATTGCTGCTATCGGGGCCGAGTTTTGGCCATTGGCACTCGCGCGGGAATTGGACGATGCGATCCTACATTTGCGCGCGAACGAAGCCGATCTCGGTGTACTCATATTCCACAGCGCCGGCGACAGCACCCGCGTGCTTGCATACGACACCTTACTCAATGACCACAGCGATAACTGGCTCGTGCGCGAAGTCCAGCTGTACTGGAAACGTGTACTGAAACGACTCGACTTAACCTCGCGCAGCTTGTGCACGCTGCTTGAGCCGGGTAGCTGTTTCAGCGGTTGGCTTGCAGAATTAGTCTTTGCGGCTGACCGCAGCTATATGTTGGACGGTGAGCTTGAGGGTGATGCAGGAGCTAGCGCTACATTGCAATTGAGCGCTAGCAACTTCGGCCCACTGACAATGTCGAACGGCTTAACGCGTCTGCAAACGCGTTTCTTGGATGATGACGAACATTTAAGCGCGCTCGCCGCCGAGTGCGAAAAGCCGCTAGATGCCGAGCATGCGCACGCCCTTGGACTGGTCACTTTTGCGTACGATGACCTCGACTGGGATGATGAGATTCGTATATTCACAGAAGAGCGCAGTAGCTTCTCACCGGACGCATTAGTTGGACTCGAAGCCAATCTGCGTTTTGCCGGGCCCGAGACCATGGAAACAAAGATCTTCGGACGCCTGACCGCTTGGCAAAATTGGATATTCCAGCGTCCCAACGCAGTTGGTGAGCAAGGCGCATTGCGCCGCTATGGCAGCGGCCAACGACCACACTACAACCGCGAGCGGGTGTAGCACGCGGCAGCCAGCGCGCAAAATTCACTGGCCTGCTAAAGTCCAGAATATAAGCGCCACATCGCCCGCAACCGAGCAACACGATAGACAATCAAATGCCACAACTAACTGACGTCAGCTACGATACGAGCATTCCGAACAACGTGGGTTTATCCAGCGACCGCCGGGTGTTAAAAGCGCTCGAGCGTTGGCACCCCGGCTACTTAGACTGGTGGCGTCAGATGGGACCTGAGGGCTTCCAGGACACACCTGTGTATTTGCGCACAGCGGTCGGTGTTAGTGCCGATGGATGGGCGCAATTCGACTACATTAAGATGCCGGATTATCGCTGGGGCATTTTGCTCGCAGCACAACAACCCGACCGGGTCATTCCCTTCGGCGAGCAGTTCGGCGAACCTGTTTGGCAGGAAGTGCCAGGCGAGCATCGCGCCATGTTGCGAAGGCTCGTCGTGATTCAAGGTGACACTGAGCCTGCGTCGGTCGAACAGCAACGCCACTTAGGTAAGACCGCTCCGTCTCTATACGATCTACGCAATTTGTTCCAAGTAAATGTCGAAGAAGGGCGTCACTTGTGGGCGATGGTTTATCTATTGCAAAAGTACTTCGGCCGAGACGGACGCGAGGAAGCGCACGAACTACTTAGGCGGCGTTCTGGCAGTGATGATGCGCCACGCATGCTGGGTGCCTTTAACGAGACCACGCCTGACTGGCTTTCGTTTTTCATGTTTGCCTTCTTTACCGACCGCGATGGCAAAATGCAGCTCGAAAGCCTGTCGCAATCGGGCTTCGATCCACTGTCGCGCACAACCCGGTTCATGTTGACCGAAGAGGCGCACCATATGTTTGTTGGTGAAACCGGCGTGGCGCGCACCATAGAGCGCACTTGCGAGGCGATGCAAGCAGCCAATATCACTGACCCCTACGCTATCGACAGGGTCCGGGCACTGGGTGTAATCGACCTACCAACACTGCAAAAGAAGGCCAATTTGCACTATTCGTTGTCACTCGATCTGTTTGGGTCAGAGGTGTCAACCAATGCAGCAAATGCTTTTAATTCCGGAATTAAAGGCCGCTACCGCGAAACTAAGATCGAAGATGACCATCGTTTGACCGACAGTACGTATCCAGTGTTGAAGTTGGTTGATGGTGAATTGCGCACAGTGCAAGAGCCGGCCTTAACAGCGCTGAATATGCGCTTGCGTGATGATTACCAACGCGACTGCACACGCGGTGTGGGACGTTGGAATCGCGTCGTTGCGAAGGCCAATCTAGACTTTCAGTTCGAGCTTGCCCACGTCGCATTTCATCGGCATGTCGGCGAGTTTAAGAACGTGCACGCGACGCCGCAAGGCATTGTGCTCAGCGCGCAAGCCTGGGCGGCACAACGCGATGCTTATTTACCCACACAAGCCGATGGTGAGTTTATTCAGTCGCTGATGCAGCCTGTGTTTGGCGCTGGCGAATACGCTAATTGGATCGCGCCGCCCAAAGTTGGCATCGATAACAAACCCGGTGGCTTCGAATACGTGAAAGTGCACTAACCGCGGCGGCAACATTGCTTCGGCAAGAGCTACCAACAAGCAAGAAAAAAAGCCCGATGAACTTAACAGTCACCGGGCTTTCTTAAGCGCTACCATCTCGGCAATTGCTGATTGCCAAGCGTTACACTCAGTACTCGTTAGATTGTTAGAACCTTAACTACGCACTTTCGTATAGACGGGTCAGCACAAACTCATTGTGTCCCAGCGATTCGGCCGCCGTTAAGCGCCCGTTAGCGGTGCGGAACATCATATCGAGCAGCTTGTCGCCAGCCTGGTCAGGCGTCATTTCTTTACGCAGCAACGCGGACACATCAACATCAACATGCTCAGACATCGTGCGGACCGTGCGCGGGTTAGCGCAGATCTTGATGTTCGGCAAAATTGGGTTGCCGATGATGTTGCCCTGCCCAGTGGGGAAGAAATGCACGACAAAACCTGCAGCCGCGCACAGCGTCACCATTTCCGCAGCAGCTGAAGACGAGTCCATGAACCACAAGCCTTTGCCGGTTGGCGCTTCGGCCTTATCCAGCACACCGTCAACCATGCATTCGCGGCCAATCTTCTGGATGTTACCGAGAGCTTTCTCCTCGATGGTGGACAAACCACCGGCGATATTGCCCTTAGTCGGTTGCGAATCAGCAAGGTCGCTCGTTTTGTTGCGCTCGACGATGTCTTGGTAACGGTCGAACATAAACATAAAGCGCTCACGCACGGCATCAGTGCGGCAGCGTGCTGCTACCAGATGTTCGCCACCGGTAATCTCGGTGGTCTCACCAAATACCAAGGTGGTGTCTTGCTTATAGAGCTTGTCGAAGGCATTGCCGACCGTCGGGTTAGAACCACATCCGGAGGTCGTGTCTGACTCACCGCATTTGGTCGAGATCCACAGTTCGGACAATGGCGCGTCTTCGCGACGCAGCTCAGACGCCCATTGGACGTATTCTTTTGCAACTTTAGAGGCACGGTAGATGGTGTCGTGATCGCCGTGTAGCTCAATGCCAAATCCGGTCACCGGCTTGCCAGTAGCAGCGATTGCCTCGACGATTTTTTGCGTCCAGCCATCCTCAATACCAATCACCACAACGGCAGCAACGTTGGGGTTCGAGCCTGCGCCGATGAGCGTGCGAAAATGTAGTTCTAGGTCCGCTCCAAACTGCAAACGACCATAGGGGTGCGGGATCGCCATCGTACCCTTGATGTTATGCGCAACCGCTTCGCAAGCCGCATTGGAAAGGTCATCTACCGGTAGGATGATGACATGGTTGCGGATGCCGACGCGGTTGTTTTCACGTCGATATCCCGAGAACGTAGCGTTATTGAGATCCATGATTCTTCGCCTCCGGGGCTGGCTACCAGCGCTTCGTTTTTAGGTTGTGAACGTGAACGTGTTCACCAACTCCGATGTTGGCGACAACGCGACCGATGTCGACACCGTATTTGATTACAGTGTCGCCGTCGCTGAGCGCGGAGATTGCCAGTTTGTGACCAATCGGGATATCGCTCGCAGCGGTAAACTTGATCTCTTTGTCTTGGTCCATGATCCAGCCAACCAGCTGATCGCCAGCGCTGACGCCTTCAACCACCACGACGCCGACCGAATCGCCTTCGTCATGCACTACGAAGTGAATCATTCCCACCTCTCCATTGATGTTTCGATGGGCCGCTGTGACCCGATATAAAGCACGTTACTAGTGAATTTAGGTAACGCGTAGCCGGTCTACTTTAATCGATCTTTGACCCAAGCGCGCTATGATCTGGGTCAATTCAAAGTCTACATACTAACAGGGAGTCACCTTGCGCCTGTATTTTGATGATTTCGCCCCGGAACAGACCTATGAGCTGGGCGAGCGAACCTTGTCTCGCGACCAGATTATCGCCTTTGCCACCGAATTCGACCCGCAGCCATTCCACTTAAACGATGCAGCAGCAGCCGACAACATCTATGGCAGCCTCATTGCCAGCGGCTGGCATACCGGTAGTACATTAATGCGCTTGATGGCCGATGGCTTATTGGTAGATTCGACCAGCCTCGGCTCACCGGGATTGGAAGAATTGCGCTGGCTGAAACCAGTCTATCCTGGCGATACTGTGCGCGGGCGCTGCGTCATAGAACAGACCAGGGCGTCACGCTCAAAACCCGATCGCGGTGTGGTGCTAATTCGAGCGGAATTACGCAATCAGCACGATGACCTAGTGTTGATGATGCGCTCGTGGGGTATGTTCGGGCGACGAGCCACAGAGGTGATTGACGAAGCCCGCGCCACATAGCGGCGACCGCTCGCGTGCGGCTACAGCTGCGCAGGGGGTCGGTTCAGGCGAGTGTTTAGCGCTGCGACTAAGGCTGCAGCCCGGGCATTGGAGGGAATGTCACTTGTCCGACACAACGATGGCGATAGAGTCGGTCTCCGGATCGAACAAGATTTGCGCTTCACCGCGCGTCAGCTGCGCCATCACATGAGTGACCTTGTCATCGAGCGAGAAGTCTAACTCGCCGTATTCGGTCCCTTCCCGTAAAACAAAATTTTCGATCACGCCGCGCAGTGCATCAGCACTTAGGTCTGTGGCGGGAATGACAATCGGCTCTGCAGACACCTCAATTATTCCGTCTTCGCTAGATCAGTGTGCTTAATGATGTCGCGTAGCATCGCATTAAATGCGCGCGTAGGCGCGGTGCCACCAAATACGCCGCGCATGGATTGCGGTCTGTCATTGCCTATCCACACGCCGATGACTAAATCCTTGGTATAGCCGATGAACCAAGCATCGACAAAGCTATCACCGGTACCGGTCTTCCCGGCCACTACGTAGGTGGAGGGCACCTTGTAAGCGGCGCGTTGGCCGGTGCCCTCGGCCACTACATCGCGCAACATGCTGTCCAGGCTTTCAATGTGGGCCGCCTTGAAAACGCGCGCAGTGCGCGTGCGCCGCGCGCGCCACACGACCCGACCGTCAGCCGTTGTGATAGCGGAAAACCCGCTCGGCGTGACGGCACGTCCGCCATTCGCAAACACAGCGTAGGCACCAGCCATTTCGATCAAAGAGATCCCTTGGGAGCCAAGCGCCAAACCCCACTGTCTATTGATCTCGCTGGTTGGTAGGCCCAAGCGGTCCAGTGTATCGAACAAGGCATCGAATCCCAGCTCATCGTGCAGCAAACGCACGGCTGCGGTGTTGATAGAATTAACTAAGCCTTCGCGCATGGTCACATCGGCGTAGGGCTTACGGTCGTAATTTTGTGGTTGGTAGAGCTTAGGGTCGCCCGCCACATTGATCGATACCGGACGCGCATTAATGCGCGAGCTCGGGGTTAAACCTTTGCGTAGAGCAGTCAAATAGATGAAGGGCTTAAATGCCGATGCTGGCGGCCTGGTGACCATCCCAGTAGTGCGTTTCGCGCGATTAAAGCCGCGAGCATTGAGGCTGTCTCCGACGCCGCCAACCAATGCCAGCACCTGTCCACCCGGGCGCATGATTACGGCTGCGCCCTGGCTAGCATTCACGCCGGCACTGCGCAGCCTGCGCACTTGCGCTTCAAGGTGAAACTCGGCGTAGACTTCAAGCTCTGCGTTAAGGCTCGTAACAACTTTATAATCGCCGTTCGGCAATCCACGCAAGGCAGCTTTGACGCCAGGTTGGATCCATTGCCATAGATGCCCAAGATAAGGTTTGGTCGGCGTGCGATTGCCGCGCACGGGCCGAAAATTAGTCGGAAACTGCGCACGCTCAGGCGCATATCCCTGCTGGCTCATCACCGCCACGATGATCTTCGCACGCGCAATCGCACCTGCGCGGTCTTCACGCCAATTCCAACCAGGTCGCTTGATTGCGGCCGCTAAGAATGCTGCTTCGTTGAGGCTGAGCTGGGCTGCGGATTTGTGAAAATAATCACGTGCGCCTAGTTCGACGCCAAAATTACCCCGCCCTAGATAAAGCCGGTTGAGATAGAAACCCAAGATCTCATCCTTCGAGAATCCAAGTTCGATCTTTATCGCCCACAGCAGCTCCTTGAGCTTACGGGTAATGCTGCGAGATTCGCTCAAAAAGAGATTGCGCGCGAGTTGTTGCGGAATGGTTGAGTTTCCAGCGCAACCCGTAGCGCTCGAAAACACATTCAGCTTACGCGCAACGCAAAACAGGCCTGCTTGCACAAATTTAGCCGCTATATAAACAGGCCCATGGCTGCGAAACCGGCGGTCTTCGCTAGCGATCACTGCATTGACGAAATGCTCTGAGATATTATCTAGACCGGTATTAAGGCTGTAGTCATAACGATTCCCTAACAGGCTCAGGCGCGTGTTGTCCGGGCCACCGGATTTGCGCACATGGACATGGGCCGAGCGCGCCAGTGCCCGAGTTTCGTCGATAGACGGCAGCTGCAACCATTGCCAGCCGACCCCAATTAGTGAGGCGCACACAGTGACTGTGCACAGTGCAATCGACACGCGCCACGGGAAGCCGCCACCCGCTGCCGGCAGCAACTGTTCTGCCTCGGCACGCTCGTTCGCATCGCCTATTGCAATGGCTTCACGTAACGCGCGCCTGGCCGCACGCAATTGTTCCTGGTCGAGATGTTGTTCCGCCCGGTCGAGCGCGAGACGCCCCACGCTCGGTGGCAACACAACGTTGTCGAAGGCAGTGACGCCAAGCGCACTATCGGGGTGCAGAGCTTCGACGTCGGGTCCCACCGGCGCTGGCGCATCGGACGTTTGCGCCTGGTGCGCAAATGCCGACCCGTCCGCAGCGAATGGCGACGGCTGATCAAGGTCGTGATTTGCGGCGGCCCTGAAATTCATTGCCGGCACAGTTTGGCTAGCCACTGGCGGCGCGACTGGCGCGACGAAGTTGCTTAGCGGTGGCGACGGCTCTGACGCAATCGGCCCATCTAAGCCAGCGACCCGGCCGGGCTGCAAAAAAGCAATGCAACGCCCGGCTAATTCGCGCGCTGACATAGTCGCACTCGGCTTCCCATGCCCCTGCCATGCATTACGCAGCCAGTTATCTTTGCGCCGCTCCCAGGCGAGCGTCAGCACGACGGCCAACAGGCTTACCGTACCGAGTGCAAACACTGACGCAATCCCGAGCAGCGGCGCCTGCGGTTGCGGTGCCCACGCGGAAAATAAGACGAGGATCGGCAGATGAACACCCAGTACAAGCCGCACGAACATGCTTTGAACCGGGGCGTGCTCTATTTGATAGCGCACAAAGCCAACCTTGGGAGTACCGACGCTGAGCGTGCGTAAACACAGCCAGTGCAGCACGTAAAAAATCAACAACACCGCAACTTGCACGAGGGCTTGCGCGAGTGCTGCATCCAACCAATCACCGTAACCAAGGCCGGGCAGTTCGATCGCGCGTGTAGGCTCCCCTAGCGCCAGCAATGTTTTCCATGCCGCGATCAGTATCCAGACTTCGAGCAGAACCAAAACAAAGAAGCGGGTTCGACGGAAACGCAGATGAATGCGCAGCGGTCGTGGCGGAAACGGATGACGCAATACGCCAGCGCGGCGGTCTAGAGGCACCGGGCTAAGCCATAACGGCAGTGTCAACACCCGCGCCACCGTCAACAACAAGACCAGCGCGAATAGCAACGCGACAGTAGGGTTGAGTCCTGACCACTGCATGATGGCGGCGCTCGCCTCACGCATTAAGTCACCAACATAGGGCCATTGGCGCGCCGCCCACCACGCAAGCGCTAACAGCAGACCAAGGCGCAGGACAGCAGAGATCAAGGTGCGAGTGTCACGTTAGGCGCGTAGCCGAAAATCATTGAGATTCATTCCAACTACAATATCGCCGCGCAGCGTTGAGATACGTCGATACAAGTGCAAGTCTTCGATTTGATTGCGGATTGCGTTGGCTTGTCGCGCGGGCAGGTGGCCTAGGTTTTCGAGCACTGCATCGAGTGAGTCGAAGCGCTGTAGCAAGGACTGCGCGGTCTTCGAGCCGATCCCGCGCACGCCGGGTACATTTTGCGTAGAATCGCCCGCAAGCGCCAAATAATCAGGTAGTTGTGCGGCTTTAATCCCAAAACGTTCAGCCACGTAGGCCTCATCAAGTTCACGACTATCGAAGTGGTGGTAAACCCGCACACCGTGCGCTAGCAAGGCCAACATGCTCTTATCCGTGGACAGCACCATGGCTGGTACAGCGCGACCAGCGAGGCCGAGCGCAATGGTGGCAATAACATCATCCGCCTCGACCGAATCCACGCGCACCGCGCGCACGTCGATTGCCGCGACTGCGGCTTCGATATCAGCCAGCGCATTGGCCAGCAGCTCCGGCATCGGGCCTCTATTGGCTTTGTATTGCGCAAACAGCTGATGGCGCCAGCTCGTGCCAGCGCTATCCATGACCAGCAGTGCATGACTTGGCTCGAAGCGGCGTAACGCGCGCGCGACTGAGCGCGTCACGCTGGTATAAACATCCGCGACATTGATATCTTGTTCAGCGATGGCCTTTACACCGTGCCCTGCCACTCCGGCATAGACGCGTCGAATGAGATTCAAACCATCGATAAGTAGCACCATGAGTTCCACCTTCCATCACCACGCATGCTTGAGCGCGCTCAAGCGTCACATACGCGGGAGTGAGATCCAAGCGCGGATGCGCGCCAAGCCGTAAGCTGCGCATCGACAACACCAGCGCCTTGGCATGAACTTTGTTGACTATATTGCCGTTCAGGTTTCATTCATGGAAACACATGCACACTGTCGCCAACGTCGCCCAAGCGGACCTTGCGCCCAGCACCGTCATCTAGTCGACTCGGTAAGGGCTCGACAATCTGCTCGCATGCCCTACACCAACGGTGCATGCGTATGATATTTGCGAGTAACTTTGAGGGAATACATGAAGACTATCAACCGATTGCGAAGCTTAGGCCTCGCCAGCCTACTGATTGCGGCACTCGGGCTATGCGGTGTAGCTCCCAACGCGCTCGCGCAAGGCGCACCCAGCGCGGCAGCGGCGGCCAGCATTGTGCAAGCGAGTTCGCAAGGCCGTGTGTTGGGAGTCAAAGTGGTCAATCGCGGCGGGCGCAAAGTGTACAGAGTCAAGGTTCTCACGCAACGCGGTGTCGTACGTGTCGTCACGGTGCAACATTCGGGCTCGTAGACATGCGCATATTGGTAGTGGAAGACGAGCAGACTCTGCGCGCAGACATCACATCCAGTCTGAAAGGCGCAGGCTATGTTGTTGACGAAGCCAGTGACGGTATCGAAGGTCTTTACGCTGGCACCGAGTTTGCGCTCGATGCAGCAGTGATTGATCTCGGCCTGCCCGGACGCTCCGGCATCGAAATTATTCAGGAGCTGCGTGCTAACGGCCGCGATTTTCCAATTTTGATTCTCACCGCCCGCGATAGTTGGCAAGACAAGGTCGCTGGGCTCGAAGCGGGCGCAGATGACTATATGGTCAAACCGTTTCATATCGAAGAACTGCTAGCGCGATTGCGCGCACTGCTGCGTCGCGCTGGCGGCTGGAGCGCCGACACACTGCAGTTCAAAGACGCGGAGCTGGACACTCGCAGCCAAACCCTGCGGGTGCAATCGAACGATATCGAATTGACTGCGTACGAGTACAAAGTGATCGAATTTCTGATGATGAATGCGGGCGAGGTAGTATCAAAAGCGACACTTGGCGAACACGTATACGGCGAAGACTTAGATCCGGACAGCAATGTACTTGAAGTGTTGATCGGCCGGGTAAGGCGCAAACTGGATCCGCACGGAGAACTAAAACCGATTGAAACGCTGCGCGGGCGAGGTTATCGATTCAGCCTCGAGCGACTGTGACCCAAGCGCGTGGCGAACGCGGCTTTGTCAGAGGATAAGCGATGGCATCGCTAAGACGCCGACTGACGGTCTCAGCGAGCCTCACGCTGGTGCTCACCTTAGGGCTCACGGCGGCGGTGCTGGACGGCGCGTTTCGAGAAACCAGTCGTGCCCTGGTTGAAGAGCGACTGCAGGCGCAACTTTATGCGGTACTCGCCGCAACCGAAAAAAACCCTGCGGGTCAATTAACCGTTGTCGAAACGCCACCAGACCCACGTTTTGCTACGCCCGGCTCCGGCCTCTATGCGCAATTACAAGCTAGCGAAGGCGAGGTGTTGTGGCGCTCTCCATCGATGCTGGCAATGGACATCAAATTTCCGTCTGGCGCGGCGCCCGGTAAAACCGAATTTGCGCCAGCGACTGGTCACGATGGTGAACCGTTGTTTGGCGTCGCATTTAGCGCATCGTGGGAACTTGATGGCGGCCAACACAGCCGCTTCGTAGTCCAAATAGCTGAACATCGTGCTCCGTTTGAGGCGCGCCTCGCGGCATTTCGCCAGCGCCTGGTGCTTTGGTTCACGAGTGCTGGCTTACTTACAATTATCGTGCAAATCCTGGTGCTCAGATGGGGTTTGGGCCCGCTCGCGCGCGCAGCAACGCAAATAGCAGAGATCCGCGATGGTCGCCGCCAACGGCTCGACGGCGAACATACCGAGGAACTGCGCCCACTCACTGACAGCATCAACCGCCTCATTGATGCCAACGACCAGCGGCTCAGTCGCTACCGCGACGCGCTCGGTAATTTGGCGCACACGCTCAAGACTCCGCTCGCGGTCATTCGGTCAACCGCCAGAACCGACCCTGCAGATGCCAGAGAGGTGATTGATGAGCAGGTCGAACGGATGGACCGCGCGGTTGCTTATCACTTGAAGCGCGCCGCCGCGAGTGGCTCGCGCGCGCTTGGACCGGCAATTTCCATTCACGCAATTTCGAGCAGTATTTGCGCTGCATTGCGCAAGGTCTATGCAGACAAGGCACTCAGCATCAGCAACACAGAAGTGGGTGCAGACGCAGTATTCCATGGCGATGAAGGCGACCTGTTGGAGATCCTCGGTAATGTCATGGACAACGCTTGTAAGTGGGCCCGTAGCAGCGTCGAAATTCGCGCCTTCGAGGAGAACAACGAAACCGTGATTGAAATCACGGACGATGGCCCAGGCATCAGTGCCGACGCCGCCGCGTTAGTCGTTGAGCGCGGCACTCGCGCAGATCCCGACACGCCCGGTCATGGTATTGGCTTGGCGGTAGTGCATCAGCTAGTGTGTGAGGTCTACGGCGGACAGTTGGATTTTGTCCCGCGCGCGGATACGGGTGGTTTGAACGTACGTATTGCCGTAGGAGGGGCTGTGGCTGTGGAATAATTGCACACTCTTAACTCGCAGGAGCAGTGACCGTGTCAGATTGGACCAGTAACTACGGCATCTTCGATTTTGATCGCCCAGCAGAAAAAGTAATCCGCCTCACGCTAAACGAGCAACAACCCTTCAATACGCTTGACCAACGCGGGCATTGGGAAATCGCCAACGTGTGGCGCGATATTGACGCCGACCCAAGCATCAACACTGCTATCATCACCGGGCGCGGTAAAGCTTTCAGCGCCGGCGGACATTTTAATGTCGAAGAACAGCTGATGACGGACAACGAATATCGCATTGCCACATTTAAAGAGGCACGTGATCTGGTCTACAACATCATCAATTGTTCGAAGCCAATCATATCGGCAATTAACGGCGTGGCCGTCGGTGCAGGGCTCGCAACCGCCTTGCTTGCAGATGTATCCATCGCTGCAAAAAAAGCGACCATCATCGATGGGCATACTCGTTTGGGCGTTGCCGCGGGCGATCACGCAGCAATTTGCTGGCCGCTACTTTGTGGCATGGCAAAATCTAAGTACCTGTTGCTCACATGCGACGCAATTGATGGTGAAGAGGCCGAGCGCATTGGGCTCATATCCTTAGTCACCGAGGCCGATGAGCTGCAGGCTCGTGCCGAAGATATCGCCATTCGGCTTGCCGGTGGTGCACAATCGGCGATCCGCTTTACCAAACATGTGCTGAACAATTGGTACCGATCCATGGGGCCAAACTTTGATGCGTCTCTAGCAATGGAAATGCTTGGCTTCGCCGATCCAGACGTGCGCGAAGGGCTCAACAGCATCGTTGAGAAGCGCGCACCCAAATTCTCCGGCACTTCGCCACTGTAGAGGACGCGCCGATGCATCCAGCTCTAGACCTACAGCACAGCATTAGGCCCGGACTCGATATTCTAGCCAATGAAATTATCATCGCGCTGAAAAAGCGTACACGATTTGCATGCAACACCGAAGTCTACGCGCCCGGCTTAGTCTACGGTTTATCGGGGCGCTCACTGCTGCGCTATGAACTGGGTCGCATTGAACGTGCGCACGCGGAACTCGGGCGCTTCACGTATGCCGACCAAGAACCCTACACAAACGTCGAGGACGTGCCACTAGTCATCGCGCGCGACTCGCCACCTAGCCCGATTCGACAAATGCGCAGTCACGTTGGTGACCGCATCATCGAGTTCTATACGAATTGGGTTGAAGTGGGGTGCACGCCAGGCAGCGATCCAAATACCTTTGGCGAAGCTGTAACGGCCGATGTAACTGCGTTGTTGGCAATAATGGAACGCATCAACCTCGGCAAATACGTCGCTGAGTCTAAATATATAGCCGCGCCTGAGCCCTTCCATGCGGCGGGTTACGATCGTGACGCCATTTTAGATTTGATCTTAGTGAAATCGCGCGAAGGCCAGGTGTTCGAGCTGGCAGCGCGGCTAGCTGAACATTACGACTTCGATCGCGATCAAGCGGTGCAGCTGTTCGAGTTCATGGTTACAGTGACGAAAGACGTCGAAGTGGATTACATCCGTCAACGCCTGGGACTAAGCGCGTAGCACACGCAGAAACTGCCACGCAAGCCATGCTGGGACAGGCAACTTGCGCCGCAATCTGAGCGACTCACAAATTCAGGCTACCCACACGCGGGTAGCCTGGATTTGGGCTGCCACAGCGAACGGTGCTACTCGGCGGCGTCAGCCACCGCCTTTGGTGCATCAACAACGCGCGTCTTAAAATCGGCTGGCGCCACGATTTCGAGTACTGCAAAGTCTTTCGAGCAGGCCACCTCGCGGTGCGCAATCATGGGACGCTGATTTATGCAATCACCTTTGCGAATTGTGCGCACCCCTTCACCTTCGTATTCGAAGGTCGCCCAACCCTCCATCACATAGACGAATTGGAAGCTGCAGTCATGTACATGCCATTCCTGTACTTCGTCGCTCATCTCCTTGCCGTTTGCGCGCACGATATGCGCAACATAGTCGCCATCCGTACCCTCTTTAATACCGAGATCGCGATACTCAAAAATCTCGCGAAGGCCCGGGATCCAAGTCGCGTCGTTGGCTTCGTTGTGGGTAAATTTCCAACTCTCTGACATTTTCATGCCCTCCTGCCTGTGTATAGGTGATCGCTATCATGGTTTAGGTTAGCGTAATTGAAGCGCCTGTCGATGCCAAACACGCAAACATACATTGTGGTGGCATTGTTAATGCGCGCCGGCGTGCGCGATCGACGCAGTCACACAGCACTTGACCACGCACGCACAAGGCCGTCAGATCACGGCATCCATGCCCGATCGCGGGCTAGTACGCGATCGGAATGCAGCAGTCAGGAGACTTGAATGTCCGACATACCCGTATGGCAACTTAGCGCAGTTGAAACAGCACGCAGAATTCACGCCGGCAATCTAAGTGCGGTGGAAGCGGTTAGTGCGGCACTCGACCGGCTCGATCAATGCAACGAGGCGATCAACGCGGTGACAATGCCACTGCATGAGCATGCATTAGGTGCGGCGAGCGCGGCGGATAGCGCGCGCGCTAAGGGCGAGACGCTTGGCCCGCTGCATGGCGTCCCCGTCACAATCAAAGAAAACGTCGATCAACAAGGACTACCCAATACCAACGGACTGCCAGCGTTCGCGCAGTCGAGCGCGCCGGGGAACGCGCCGGTGGTTGCAAACTTGTTGGCTGCCGGTGCCATTATTATCGGCCGCACAAATACACCTGAATTCAGCTACCGCTGGTTTACCGACAACCCACTGCGTGGCCGCACGCTTAATCCGTGGGATGCTGGCATCACGCCCGGCGGCTCGTCCGGCGGTGCCGCCGCGGCGGTAGCAATGGGTATCGGCGCGATCGCACATGGCAACGATTTGGGCGGGTCATTGCGCTACCCGGCTTATGCCTGTGGTCTAGCCACCATCAAACCCAGTCTCGGGCGGGTCGCCTCATATAACCCGTCGGCACCGGAAGAACGACCACCATCGCTGCAGCTAATGAGTGTTCAAGGCCCGATCGCGCGTTGCGTCGCGGATGTGCGCGTAGCGCTCGCGGCTATGGCACGCCCGGATGCTCGCGACCCGTGGTGGGTACCCGCGCCGCTAGCAGGTCCGGCGCTTGAACGGCCGCTGCGCGTCGCGCTAACCCGCGGCCCAGTGGACCTTGAGTGCGACCCAAAAGTGCTTAGTGCGCTTATGACCGCAGCGGACCACTTACGTGCCGCAGGCTATGTTGTCGAAGAAGTTGACCCGCCGAATATTGACGAAGCTGCTGAGCGCTGGCGCCAGCTACTTGGTGCAGACACCCAGGAAATGATGTTGCCAGCGATCCGCCAGTTCGGGTCGGAGCGCATCAACGATCTGGCTGACGTACTCGCCGATCTAAGCGCCGCCAATGACCTCGCAACCTACATGCGTTTATCCGCAGACCGCACCCGCTTGTGGCGTGAGTGGGCCATCTTCATGCAATCTTATCCCTTGGTGTTGGCGCCAGTGTCGCAAGCGCCGCCGTTTCCGCAGGGCGCTGACGAACTCGGCACTAGTGCATACCAGACCTTGGTGGCGCAGCAATCGATGTTATATGCAGTGAATCTTCTCGGCCTGCCATCAGCCGCAATCCCAACTGGCCTCAACCAGGGTGTACCGATGGGCGTGCAACTCATTGGGCAACGTTTTCGTGAAGATGTTTGCCTAGATGCCGCGCAAGTCATCGAAGATGCGGTTGGCGTACTCGCACAAACGCTATGGGCGCGCACATGAACGACGCACAGCCGAACGCAATCGAACATCGCCTGGAGCAGTTAGAGGTCAAACTCGCATTCCAAGAAGAAACGATTAGCGTGCTCAACGATGTCGTCACCGAACTGCGCGCAGACCTAACCGAGGCGCAAGACGTGCAGCGGATATTGCTTCAACGGCTGCGTGAATCGGACACTGCGCACACCCCAACCAACCTCGCACACGAGCGCCCGCCACACTATTAGCGCCACCACTCGAATAATGACTGCTCAGGGCGTCAGCGGTGCCACTGGCGCCTGGCCCGCGACCACGATGCCGCCGCGCATCGCCGGATCCGCAGAACCCCAACGTTGTGCATAACACTCGGGTAGCGCCCGAGCGTCGGTTGCGCACAACCACAGCCGCAGTAAGTGCCGGCGACGTTCGGGCTCATCAAAATCAATGAAGCCAGTACGATCGTGCAAAATCTGCGGGTTATGCAGCAACTGGATGTCACCCGGCTCGAAGGTCATGCTCAAATGCATGTCCGGCTCATCGACGATTTGATCAATTAGATCAAGCAACGCAACTTGGTTTTCGCTCAACTCAGGCACATCGTCAAAGCGCCGTGCTGACTCGATATAGCGCCGCACATGGTGGGTAGACAGCTTGCCATCGAACCAATTACAAATCGGCATGTGGTACCAAGGCGGCTGGCCTGGCGGCACCTCGGAGCGACGATCGAAGTGAATTGGCTTGAACAGCTCTGCCGCAAGCTGCGGCGCCCTAGCCAGTACTTCGTTATACAGCGTAACCGAGCTAATGATGGTGCTCAGTCCGCCGTTCTTGGCCTTTCGCCAACACATCAAACCGACCACATCGCAAGAATCAGAATGGTAGAACTGGCGTACATTGGTCTGATATATGCGCGCCGTTGGATCGTGTTCGTCCCGACCAATGTCGGTGACATGGCCAAGCAAGTGGCCCATAGCGTTTTGCGACACAGGCACCCCAATATGCGCCCCAATGCCCCAATAAGCAGTCGCCGCTTGCGCAAAGGTGTAACGCTCAACCGGTAGCCCGCGCAGTAACACGAAGCCGCGACCCTGCAAAACATCCTTGCGAATAGAACTCAAGCGTTGCCCGAACTGTCCAAGTTCAAAATCTTCCTTGCGAATCTCTATTAGGTCTAGTCCGCGCTCATTAACCTGCGCAAGCGCTGCATCCAGTGCATCGACGTCGCTCGCAGTGAGTTCGTACAGCCATTCAGAGCTGCGCGCCATATCCTCGCCGCGCCATGCATCAGCGCCAACGATCGGACCCGACGGTACTGGCGGGATCGATGCGGATAGGGACTGCTGTTGGAGTTGTGCTGACATGTTTGTACCTCACGACCTTGCGCCAAATTAACTATTGAGAGCATACACAATCCGACCGCGCAATTTCCGCACTAAGCGAGGTTGTGACAATCTAGTTGTCAATAGCAGCCAAACAGTGATGAATGTACCAATAGCTACGACCTACCCGGAGATAATGCAGATGCGATTGCCGTTAATGATGCTTGCGATTTGCCTAGGAACAGTCTTATCAGCGAACGCCCAAGTCGCCGACCCGGCGCAGCCCCCTGCACAGGCAGTAGCAAGCGACCCACTCAGTGAGCAGTTACAGCCCGATCCCAGCCTCACTCCCAGACAGGTTGTACAAATTCAGTTGGCAGCACTGCGCAACAATGATGCGAAAGACGCTGGCATCGCGGTGGTATTCCGATTCGCCTCGCCGGCAAACCGCGCGCAGACAGGCCCGGTAGCGCGCTTCGCCAACATGATCAAGTCGGGACCCTATGCATTGATGCTCGACTATGAAAGTGCCGTATTTGATCAAACCCAAATCGCTGGCGACAAGGCGGAGCAACGTGTTGTGTTGATTAGCCCGCAACGCAAACTTGGGTTTTCTTTTGTGCTGTCGCGCCAGACAGATGCGCCGTACAAAGATTGTTGGATGACGGAGTTGGTAGGCGTCGTGCCGATAGGCGGCACCATGGCGATGGCACCGCCAAACCAGGCGCTCGCACAACTTCGCTAAGCAACGCGCGGTGTGGCAACGCACTGTCGGCAGGTGCAAGGCCGGCGACAATGCGGCTCCAGTCTCGCTAATTCAGCCTGAGCTGATGGCGAACTCATGCTCGGGCTGATGCCGCCTATGCGCGTACCGATTGGCAGTTGGGCGCTCGACGTTAAGCACCTCGGGCAAGCCGCGCCGCCGGCCGCGCTACACGCTTATAGCGCCGGAACATCTCAGCCAATGCGGTAAAGCCTTTTGCCCGAATGATGATATTTTCGCGGCACACCCTGTTAACCTAAGCTGGCGACCGCCAGCGTAGCTCGAGCGCACTCAGTGCATTAGTCGTGTTGCGACTAA
>Ga0055584_100001970_pt1 | contig 20132 bp, 13 predicted proteins | sample OSDHelmetaG_FD_58716 | JGI IMG/M metagenome (GOLD analysis project Ga0055584, IMG submission 58716) | Pelagic marine sediment microbial communities from the LTER site Helgoland, North Sea, for post-phytoplankton bloom and carbon turnover... | ecosystem: Environmental > Aquatic > Marine >...
CTCCGAGTCGGCATGAGCGATGTGGAATGGTTCTGAAGTTGGAATCAGAGAATATTCAAAAGTCTCATTTTCCGGATGGCTGGTAGTCGGAGCATAGTGACGCTCCCAGAAAACAAGATCTGGGGGCTCCCCAGAGCGAACGCCATTAGATCACGCCGAGTGGCACCTGCGCAATAGGCTAGACTTGCTCTCTGACTCAGGTCCCTTGCAGTTGGCCCAATAACGCTTTGTAACGGTTGGCCTCTCCGTTATCGCCGGCTTGCTCAAATCGCTGAATACCTCGTTCGTACATTTTGATGCAGTACTTACTGGGACTATCACCGCGACGAGGAGGCACTTTGGGCAAGAACGCTTTGTAGAAGCTCAACAGATGGCGTGAGTAGTCAGGGTTCGTATTCACGAGAACTTCCAGACGGTCGAGCATCTTGGGTACGTATCGACCTTCTTCGGGAAACGCCATGATCGTCGCCGCCAGACCTTCGACGGCATCAAGTTCCCGATCTGCATCGATCAGATAGCCGGTCATTATCATGCGTGCTTCGCTGGCGAGATCAGGACGACCTGCCGAGACGTAGAGTTGAATCAACCGATTGTACAAATCGATCTGATCTTTGAGGTCTTCTTCGTACTGAATGAGCTTGTCGAACACTTTCCAGGTAAAATCGGGAAAGTTCGAGAAGGTCGAGAACAGCATGTCGAGCGTCTTTCGCATTTGACGCATGTGGGTCTTGGTCAAATTGCCACTGTTGGAGATCTCGGCCATCTCCAGCCAGGCCAATTCATTTCCGGGCGAAACATCGATAACGGTACGCAGGTATTCGAGTTGATCGTCGAGACTGAATTTCTGTGTCTCTTTGAGATACGGATAAGCTCTCATCGCATGATCGCCGAGACGTTTGGAAATTGGGTCCAACCCGACGGTATGTAATCGGAGTTCGAGTTCGCGGTCGGTAATCCAATTGCCGGTTTGAGGATCTTGCAGAGTTCCCACGTAGTACTTGTCACCGCGATAACGCCCGTGTGATTCGAGAGAAAAGTTAATCCCGTTCTTCGTGAGTGCTTTTAATTCAACCCACATGACCCAGGCGTGATAGTCACCGAAGGCCGATTCCCCACGAACATATTCCGCCGGGACGCCCATGCTTTTTCCGACTCGTGCGGCAAAGTCGGCCTGCATCGCACACACGCCGCCCAGGTTCTTCAGATTGACGAGTGTGTAATCTTCTCCATCCAGCTTGCAGTCCTGGCTTTGCGTTTCCAGCATGATGGTGTCGTACGGCACATCTGCGTAACAACTGCCAAACATTTCTCGCTTGGGCAAATAGTTCTGTAATGCCCAGCCGCGTTCATCAGTTGGCGTTTTGTGATTGACTAAATGAACCAGAAACTCCCAAGGCACGAGTTGTGTGCGGCCTTGCATGAATTTTTCGTTCTCGATGAGATAATTGAAATTCTCGACTGCGGATTCCAGCAACTCTTTCGGCATATTGGAATGCGTACGTTGTTGATGTCGGCTGTAATCGTAGACTCCTCGCTGCGGAAGATCCCAAACAACGGCCGTCGCAATTGCCAATGGGCCATACTCGGCAACTCGATCGGGGTTGTCCTTCCACAGTTTGTAAAAGACTCGCAACGCTTCGACCGGGTTGTCGTAGGCCGGGTTAATGGCCGTATAAAGTTCTTCTTTAATCTCAGTGTGTTCGGCGAACCATTTGTTGATCTCCTCCAAATCGACACCGAATGCCGATTGGATCGAATCTTTGAAGTGAATTTCAAATCGGTCTGCATAAATCTTCCGAATCTCGGGGTAGTTTCTTTTGTTGAAAAGTGTTTTTTCGCTGTAGTGCTTTTCGAGGAGCTGATCTCCGAGAGGGTCTTTCTGATCCTCTTCGGTTTGCGTCATCTTCTCCGCCCCGTCCGTGGGCGTTGTTGGCGTCATGTTCGAAGCGACCGTTTCAGAATCGAAATTATTGGTGGAGGCGATTGCCGTCCCCAACACAAAAGATAAGCGAAAATGCAATCCGTCCTGAACACCGGCCGCCACCACGATCAGGCGATCATCACGATAGATTTTCGTCGGAACGGTGAACGGGTCTTTGATATCGAACAACGTGGAAAGATCGGCAGCGATCATTTCGGCATCTTTGTCGGCTGCCTCTTTTGAGGGATAACTGTAGACATCCAGCCGACTTTGCCCCAATCGCATCACTTGGCCCGCACCTTGGAACGGGCCATCCGGTTCGCGACCGAGATATTCCAGATTGAGACCACTATCGGCCAAAAGATCGTTCAATTTCTTGATAGGGTCGTACGATTGGACTTTGATTTGAAACTTCCGAGTTGCCGATAATTCGGGATGATCGACCTCGCTCACTTTCACTTCAAAGTCGAAAGTCCGATTCACAAGTTCCTCAGAAGGCTTCCAGGAGAAGGTTCCAAAATCGGCATCAATTTTGGCGCCTTCCGGAGTCTCACCCACCAGTTCGAACAGGTATTCCTGTTGGGGAATATCGGGATCATTCACATTGATGGGAACGCGAGTCAAAAGACCAGCACGAACAGTTTGGAGGTCGATATAATCGATCTCGGGAGCCGTCAATTTTTCAGTCACGACAATTTTGAATTGTTGGCGGCTGACATTTTCAGGATTGGTTCGAGGACGCACTTCGATGCCGACTTCCAGTTCTGTCGGACCAACCTCTTCACTGGGTGTCCAACGGAACGTGGCCGTTTTCGGATCGATCACGGCACCTTCAGGGCCACGCTCCAGAGAAATCTGCAATAACTCCGGGTCCACTGAATCATTTGAGAACGGCAGCTTGAAGGTCAGCTCAGAGAGTTCTTCAATCGTCTGATCTTCAATCTCGGCAAGCATCATGCCTTGAATAGCTTGCTGCTGTTGCCAGATGTAGAATAATCCGCCCCCCGCTCCGATCAGAACAAGGAAAATGATCATCAATGGAGACCTCCAGAATGGGGTCTTCTTCCTTCTGATCTTTCTCGAAACCGCGGGAGCATCAGCTTCGATGATGAATTCACCGGGAGCCGGGGAACCAGAGTTGGGACGATCTTGAGACATAAAGCACCTCATGGAAAATCGAATCATGAATAGGAACGATTCCTACCATGTTCAATCTTACAGCATGGGGGCTCTTTCTCAAGATACGAACGGAGAATTCATCAGAGATTCACGAGCGTTTTTTCTTCAATCTCTCGCCATCATCGCACCAGAAAATTTATCGAATAATTGGCTCGTTTGCCTGAAAGCTGATCTTCAACGGCCAGTTGCAGAACATAACTTCCCGGCGTGATGCGGGCGGGTAGACGATACTTGTAGCCTTGCATGAAATCGGTACGTTGCGAATGACAGAGATCTTCAGTCGGGCTGTAATCGACTGTGTCAATGACACGACCGTTCGGTCCCGCTTCAATCACACGGATCGATGATTTCAAGACGGTACGATATTGGCCATCTGCAGTCTGTTCGCTCTTGAAATTGTCCAGTTCGCTGTAAATCAACACATCCTGACTGGGAGCAAATTCTTCCCGATCAAACTTCTGGTAGCTACCGAAGCTGTCAATTTCGGAACATAAGGCGGCATTTCGTACGACCAGATGAGCGTCCCCTTGCAATGATTTGATCGCACTGCGGAGTTGTTCGAGAGCGACCGTCGTCCGATCCGATTTGTTCGGGTAGTTCGGATGATCGAGATAGTTGGAGAGTGCCCAGAAGGTGCGAGTCCAAAATGCCTGTTCGTTCGCAGCGATGCCGGGAATCGCCATCAAGGCTCGATCGCGTTGACCAGAAAGCAGGTAAAGCAGTCGTAAGTCAACGTGACTCGAAATGTGCTGTTGTTTGGCTTCTTCTGAGGGGCCGGGAGTAGACGAAGCAGCCAGTGCTTCCGCTCGCGAAATCAACAAGCTCAATTCTGGTCCCACGATGTCCTTGCTCGCGGAACCATATTGGTGAGTGGATTGCATTCCTGTTTGCATCGCAGGAGCCGCAGCGGCTCTGTTCTCGAATGGCCGTGAAGAGACTTCTTTTTTCACGGGTTGATAATCGCCTTGATAATGTGATGTATCAATGGCACCCGAAGCAGGACGAATTACGGGCATCAGTCTCTCTTCAGCGATGTTCGGTTTGACGGCAACTTGAGGTCGAACGGCTGATGTTCCCGGTCGCTCGACTTGTGGAGCAGACGGACGATTGAACTCATTCTCGGGTGGAAAGGCCGGAGGCCGCATATCGGCGCGTCCTTGAGTCGTCGTGTATTGTTGCGGCGGGTGTTGTTCCAGACCTTGCTGACGACGCAGGAAGGGGTTCTCCACATTGGTCGCCGAGACTTGTCGCGTTTGAGAAGTTCCCGGTCGCTTTGGTTGTTGGTAAGTTGTTTGAAGAGTTGATTGACCAGGGCGTGACTGTTGTGTATTCGCGACTCCCCAAGGATTGCCTTGACCTAATCCATTTGGAGATTGGCCGACGGCTTGAGATGTTCTGGGTTGTTGATTGCTCAACTGGTTTCGATAAGCGGCTTCCGCTTGCAAGCGAGCCTGCTCATCGGAAGTTTGCGATTGTTGCGGGCGAGAGGCGTATTGTGTTGTGCTGGACGGTGCAGTGCGATTGCCCGATCGTACGTTCGCCGCGAGCTGTAATCGTTCGCGAGCCTGCTCATCTGTCAAACCGGCAAACGATTTGATGAAGAGTTGACGTTGTTGAACAGGATAGTTCCTTGATGATTCAACGATCGCTCGTCGTGTGACATCGGTAATCGGACGTGCCGATTGAGTAGTTCCAACTTTGGCATTCGATGCTTTGTTGTCGTTGCCGAAATAATTCAGCGGTGATTTCAATTCAAAGGGAGAATTGAAGAAGCTCGACTTGTCCTCTTGCGGTTGGCTTTGCGAGCGAGAACTGAACGGGTTCCATCCCCATTGAGCTTGCGCGTGGACAGCCATCATGCTGCTTACGCCGCAACTCATCAGAAAAATCGTGACTGTTTTCTTCGACAGTGATTCCATTCGCATCTCGTCGTTCCCTTCCGTGGGAGCCGAATGATAAATATGATAGTGGTATCGAAAGGAGTTGGATTGCCACCAATCATCCAGATGGTTTTGCGCAATCTGACTCCAAGAGACCTTGGGGATCGGTCTCGCTAGGATCGAATTCGACTCAAAAACAGTTCATTCAACAGTGAAAACAGTCGTTTTCGACAAAACCGGACCAATCCGCATAATAAGAGCCCCTATTTTACCTGAACCAACATTTTTTCTGGGGAGTTTCTCCATCTTTCCTACTCTATTTTCCCCATGATGGTGTTGAGTTTCGAGAGCATCAGTCATGCTCATTCGCTGCCTGTTCCTTCATCTGACACATTTCACTCTGTAAACATCGGTCATTCATCGTGAAAATTGCTTTTGCCCAGATCAATCCCACGGTCGGAGACATTTCCGGCAATTGTCAGCAAATTCTGGATGCCGCCCAAAAAGCGGTTAAAGCCGATGCCGACTTGTTGATCGTTCCCGAGCTTTCCATCTGTGGCTATCCCCCGAAAGACCTTCTTTTGCGAGAAGGGTTTGTCGGGCGGTGTGACGAAGCACTCGATCAATTGGCTCAAGCGGACATCTTTCAGGACGTCGCGGGCATTATCGGACACCCCACACGGCGCGGGCTTCCCGGTCAGTCAATTGCCAATGCGGCAAGCTTGATCTCTGACGGAGCGGTTCAATCAACCATTCATAAAACGTTGCTGCCGAATTACGACGTCTTCGACGAACAGCGTTATTTTTCCCCGTCTCGCAAAATTGCTCCCATGATATTTCGAGGCCGAAAGCTGGGTGTCCACATCTGCGAAGACGCCTGGTGGGGAGAGCGTACGACCCGCTATCATCAAAACCCGGCACTGCATCCCGATCCGATTTTTGAACTCGCCACACAGGGAGCAGAGTTCTTCATCAATTTGTCAGCCTCTCCGTTCGAACGCGATAAGCGTCATCAACGACTCAATCTAGTGCGCACGCATGTCGAACGACATCAAAGACCATTTGTGTTCGTCAATCAGGTTGGCGGAAACGACGATCTGGTGTTTGACGGCCACAGTTTTGTGTTAAATGCAAAGGGAGAGATGGTTGTCGAAGCGGCATCGTTTCTGGACGACTTTCAAGTCGTCGATCTCGACAACCTGCCGGAACCAATCTCGGATGCGGAGTCTCCCTATGAAGAAGCTCTTCTCGATGCACTTGTGTTGGGCCTTCGCGACTATATGACCAAGTGTGGATTTTCCGATTGCGTTTTGGGATTATCGGGTGGCGTGGACAGTGCCTTGGCGACATACATCGCCTCTGCCGCGATGGGGCCCGAACATGTCCACTGCCTGATGATGCCCAGTCGATACAGCACCGAGCACAGTATTGGCGACTCGGAAATATTAATCAAAGCATTGGGAGTCGATGCCGAGACGATACCGATTGACGAGATCCACAAGGCTTATGAGCTGACACCGATTGTCGGCGATGATTTGAAGCTTCAGCCGTTGGGTTTACCGGATCAGAATTTGCAGGCACGGATTCGTGGCGCGTGTGTGATGTTGCGAAGTAACACACACGGTTGGATGGCATTAGCGACGGGTAACAAAAGCGAGTTGGCAGTCGGTTATTGCACGATTTATGGAGATATGGCGGGAGGATTTGCCGTTCTTTCCGATCTGTTCAAGCGAGATGTTTATGCGTTGTGTCGGTACATCAATGAAACTCGCGAAGGTCGCGAAGTGATTCCCAATAACATCATCACCAAACCTCCCAGTGCCGAGTTGGCTCCCGATCAAAAAGATGAAGACAGCTTGCCCCCTTATGAAATCCTCGACTTCATTCTTGCCGGACTGATCGAACAGCACAAATCGGTCGCGACGTTATGCGAAGAGTTCCCCGAAGAGACTGTCCGTTGGATCGCCAACAAACTCGACCGTAACGAGTTCAAACGCCGTCAGATGCCTCCGGGAATCAAATTGTCTCAACGTGCCTTCGGAAGCGGGCGCCGGATGCCAATGGCTGCCAAATTTGATGGATGAAGCCGGATTCAGTCGCCACGATTAACTCTGTTGCGTAATCCACTCGTCAATCTGTAGCAGTGTCTGCTCGCGTCCTTCAGCGTAGAACAAATGTCCGACACCCGGCTGCTCAATCAATTTTGAATTTGGCAACAGAGCGTCGATATGCTTGGCTTCTGCCGGGACGATAATCTTGTCTCGTTCTCCTGCAAGAATCAGCACCGGTGCTTGAATCTCTGCCAGTCGATCTGAACTGTCGATATCTCTCAAGCCTGCAAACAACCAGCGCATGTCTCGAAAGTCATTCGCTCGGTAATCGGCATACGATGATTGTGTAATCTTTTCCATGAACTCTGTCTTGGGAATGGGTTTCACGGTCATCATCCATTGGAACCCGCGATACAAACGGGGAGAACAGGCGACAAGTTTCATCCCGGCCGTAACCGTCCAGCCTCGCCACCAACTTTGCGAAACAAACTGAAAGTATCCGAGCAGATGCCCCCATTGGCCGCGCACAAATCCGCTCAAACTAATCACACTTTTCACTCTCTCAGGATGATTGGCGGCCATCATCAACGCGGCATAACCTCCTGTTGACCAGCCCACAAGATGGACCGGTTCGTCGTCGAAGCACTCCTTCACCGCGGCTGCAAGCACATCCGAAAACAGCTTTTCGGTCACATCGTGCTGCGCGAAATTTTCGGGGGCGACACTGGGTGAGTGTCCCGGCAGTCCGACGGAAATCCAACGATAGCGGTCGAGAGAAGTTCCCTCGAGTAATTGGGGCCACAAACCTGCCGACATCAGGATTCCATGGATCAGTACCACGGGTGGTCCCGTACGCCCCGCCGTTCCATCGATGATCGCAATCGTATGTCCATCCACATTGATGGTGCGTTCAACGGGTTCGGGGGGAGTGATCGCCATCATAATGAGAGAATGACTATTGAACGTCAGAGGTTGTACTGCGATTGGCGTCGATTGCCAATTCGGGGATTTTCTTGAAGCCGCCGTCACGCAACATCTGATGGACGGTTTCCAGAGTCGAGTATTGGAACTCATACTCTAATTCGTTCTTCAATCGATCGGGAGCCACCACCCACGGGAATCGAATAAAGTACCACAAGCCCGAGGGGAAGTTGTACAACGGTAGTCGCAACGTCCACCAGAAGTTCGTGAACATGCGGCAAACAAACAACGGACTCTTCAGGCAAAATTGTCGTTTCAACTTCGCGAGATCTTTTAAGGTGATCCAGTCGGGTGGTGCCACATTGAAGGGTCCGGAGGCATTGGCGTCGAGAATCGCAAGAGTTGAGTCCACGACATCATCCAGATGGACCGCTTGAAAAGTCGCGTTGTGCCCGTCCGCCAAAACCATCACGGGCGAGTGAACGATAAATTTCGTCAGATAGTTTTCGATCCCTTTACCGTAAATGATGGCCGGTCTTGTCCAACTGATCGCGATCTCAGGATGTTGTTCCCGAAATGCTTCAAGGAGTTCTTCCACGAGAACTTTATCGTGTGCATATCGATATTCTGTGCTCGGGCGTAACACGTGACCTTCCGAGATCGGGATGGGATTATCGTCCCATGCTCCATAAGCGGTCGCGCTGGAAGAGACAAGCAGTCGTTCGGGTTTGGTTCTGCTGACGGCGTCCAGCAGGTTCCGCGTCCCGTCCACATTGATGGCATGCATCCGATCGGTGTCGCGTATGGGATTTACAACGAATGCCAGATGAATCACCGTATCGGGAGCAAAACTCTCGATCTGTTGAACGAGTTCAGGCCCCGTCACATCGCACTTGAAGAATTCATCGGGGGGATGAATAGTCGGTTCTACCACGTCGAGTCCCAAGATCTTTGCGTCGGGAATTTGAGATCGAAGTCGTTCGATCAGTCCGCGACCATAAAATCCGGAGCTACCAGTGATGGCAATTCGCTGCATCGCAAACATAATATGGATGACCCCCTTCCAACAAGATTACAATCTGTCTCTATGATACGAGGCGCTCCATCCGCGGAATTATATCACTCTGTGACGCTGTCGGAAACCAAATCGGACCACAATAAGTCACTCCGATACAGTTTCCCCAGCATCAGGAATCTCGTAAACTTAGGCTGTCATCATCAGCCTTGAGGATCCGTATGTCTTTCTCCGCCCTGCGGCATTCTTCTCCCCGAATCATCATCGCTGGTGCCGGCATGAGTGGGCTTTGCCTGGCGATCCAGTTGAAGCGAGCGGGAATCGAGACATTCCAGGTTTTCGAAAAGTCTCCGGATGTGGGTGGAACCTGGCTCGAAAATCACTACCCCAATTCTGGTTGCGACATCCCCTCCCACCTCTATTCGTTTTCGTTCGACCGCAGACACGATTGGTCGCAAAAATACGCTCGACAACCCGAGATCCTCAACTATTTTCAAACCTGTGCGGACAAGTTTGGAATTCGACCGTTTATTCAATTTAACACCGGCATTGAAAAAGCGATCTTCGACGAATCTGAAAAGATCTGGTATGTGACAACCAGTGACGGAATCACACACGAAGCCGATGTCTTTGTCAGTGCCGTCGGGCAATTGAATCGCCCGAAAATTCCCCAGATCGAAGGAGTCGAACAGTTTCAGGGGGACACCTGGCATTCGGCACGTTGGCGAGACGATGTCGATCTTTCAGGGAAAGATGTGGCCGTCATTGGGAATGGAGCGAGTGCGATCCAGTTTCTTCCCGGTCTGGCTCAGCAAGCGAAATCGGTCACACTCTTTCAGAGGAGTGCCAACTGGATTCATCCTCTCAATAACTATCGATATCCCGCGTGGGCAAAGTGGGCGTTTCGTTGGCTTCCCTTCGCCCAGCGATTACATCGTGGGTGGATCTTTCTGGTTTCGGAAGCCAGGTTTGTCGCCTTCGCCAACGGCGAGAATTTTGCCAACCGTGAGTATCGGCGCTGGCTGACACGCCGCATGAAAAAAGCAGCGACCAATGAAATTCGATCACAGGTCATTCCCGATTATCCTCCCGGCTGCAAACGAATTCTGCTATCCAGCGATTACATCGAAACTCTCAATCGAGAGAACGTTCGGCTGATCTCGGCACCGTTGGAAAAATTTGATTCAGCGGGAGTGGTGACACAGGGAGAATCGATTCCCGTGGATGCTGCGATTTTTGCCACGGGTTTTGAGACAACCGGTTTTCTCCAACCAATGCACATTGTCGGTCGAAATGGTCTCTCTCTCGAAGAGGCTTATCAACCGCGACCTCACACATTGCTCGGCATGATGAACGCCGGTTTTCCGAATCTGTTTATGCTGTATGGTCCCAATACGAACCTTGGTCATAACTCGATCATCTTCATGGTCGAATGCCAGGTGAATTTCGTCTTGAAATGTCTCAATGCGAAAGCTCAACGAAAGTCACAGTTGATAGAGCCGAAACCCGAAGCGGTTGAAGAATACGACCATCAATTGCAAGACAAACTGGAGGCCACCATCTGGGCCGGTGACTGCGCAAGCTGGTACAAAAATGCCCAAGGCAGCATTGTGAACAATTGGTGGGGAACAGCGACCGCATTTTGGCGACGAACTCGGAAGGTCGATGAGAATCAACTCAAATTTGAAGAGTGACTCATTAGAGTTCAATACTGACCTCCCCCGTAGCTAAACTCACAAGAGTTTAGAAAGTTCGACATTGCCCCGCCTGTTGTCTGAATTCTTGCGAATTCAACTACCTGTTCGTTGACTCATCGTGCGGTTGGCGAATTTGCGGACGTAATTAATTTCCCCGTGAGGGATCTTTTCACAATTCAGCATGGTAAGAGATGTTGGCTCTACGCGGCTCGATTCGAGCGGGGAGTCGAAGCCTTCGAAAGCGACGGAACACTCGGGATTTCGACCGGTTGATCTTCCACTCGCTGAATCTTTGCTCCCAGCGCATTCAGTTTGTTTTCAAGACGTTCATAACCCCGATCGAGGTGATAGATCCGACGAATCACGGTCTTTCCCTCTGCCGCCAATGCGGCGAGCACTAACGCCGCCGACGCGCGTAAGTCAGACGCCATCACATTGGCGCCGCTCAAACGGGGGACTCCCTGAACGACGGCCGTCGAGCCCTCACGTCGAATCTGTGCTCCCATACGCGTCAACTCAGATGCATGCATGAATCGATCAGGAAAGACCGCATCGGCGATCACGCTTTTTCCCGGTGTCACCGACATCATGGACATCATTTGAGCCTGCACATCGGTTGGTATGCCGGGATAGGGTCGGGCAACAAAATCGACCGCAGAACGATCACCGCGTCCATCGACTGTTGTCACATTCGCCGTTGAGGATATTTTCAATCCTACTTGATCGAGAACCTCTAACACTGCCGTCATGTGAGACAGTGGAGCGTTTTCAAGTTGAATCTCACTCCCGGTGATTCCCGCGGCAATCATCAATGTGGCGGCTTCAATCCGGTCACTGATGACCGAGTAGTTTCCACCCGAGAGAGATTCGACGCCCTCAATTGTCAGAAAAGGAGTTCCCAAGCCGACAATATTGGCACCCAACGAATTCAGAAAGTTTCCAAGGTCGATGACTTCCGGTTCGCAGGCTGCCGCTTCGATATGTGTTGTTCCTTCTGCAAGGACGGCGGCACTCATCACGTTGCAGGTTCCCGTCACCGTGCTTCCGAACGCTCCACCCAGATAAATGTCGGCTCCGACTAAACGATCTGCGGCAGCGTGAACATATCCGTTTTCGATGGAGATGTCGGCACCCAACGCTCGCAATCCTTTCAGATGCAAATCGATCGGCCGATGTCCGATGTTGCAGCCACCGGGAAGCGAAACACAGGCCCGTTTACGTTTCGCCAACAATGGACCGAGGACACAAATACTGGCACGCATGCGACGCACCAATTCATAGTCTGCCGTCTGTTGCGAATCATCGACAGTCTCGAAATGGAGCGCACCGGATGTGTCGCCGTGAATGTTCATTCCGAGAGAGACCAATACCCGAGCGAGTGTCGCGACATCGACCAGTTGAGGGATGTTGCGTAACGTCACGGGGCCATCGGCGAGCAAAGTCGCCGCCATGATGGGGAGTGCAGCGTTCTTGGCACCGCTGATCGCGACTCTTCCCGAGAGTGGGCGTTCTCCTTTAACGACAAGCATCTCCATCCGTGGAGGTCTCCGACAGATTTTTTAGTATGATCAGCCCGGTAGTTTTAGGGGAATTGGCTGTTTTCGGCAACAGACATGATAAAAATCGAATCCCCATGAACGGTTCGTCATAAACTGCTAAAATAAATGGAGTTAAGGCATTCTCTGGTCAACCGGAAATGGACTTGGATATCACTCAATCTCTCACTGGAAAAATGACCTTCGCGTGACTCCGATCTGTTCCATCGTGCTTCCGGTTTACAATGCTGTCGAGACGCTTTCTGAGTGTCTGGACTCAATCTGTCAGCAAACACTCGCAGATTGGGAACTGATACTCGTCAATGATGGATCAGACGATGGATCATCGGATCTGATCGAACAATTTGCTGCCAGCGACCGTCGAGTTAAAGTGATCTCACCCGGTCGGATCGGGTTGGTCCCGGCCATCAATCTGGGATATGAAAACGTGCGGACACCTCTTGTCGCCCGCATGGATGCAGATGATGTGATGCTGCCGACTCGATTACAAAAACAGGTTGACTTTTTGAACGCGCGAGCGGATATCGATGTCCTGGCGACTCAAGTGAAATTGTTTCCCGAAGAGATTTTGCAGGAAGGATATCGAGAGTACGCCCGTTGGCAGAATGAATGTCTTTCTCCCGACGAAATTGCCAACAATATTTATGTGGAATCCCCTGTGGCCAATCCGTCGGTGATGTATCGACGAGAGATTTATGAGCGGTTCGGACCTTATCGGGACGGCTTGTTTCCCGAAGATTACGATTTCTGGTTGAGATTACATGCGGCGGGAGTCGTCATGACAAAACTCCCGGAAGTCTTGCTTCACTGGCGGGAATCTCCCGGACGAGCAACTCGGAACGACCTCCGTTTTACCAGAAACGCCTTCGATCAGATACGTGCCGAGTATCTGGCCCGTGATGCAAGAATACTTTCCCACCGTCCCGTTGTTGTCTGGGGAGCCGGTCGCAAAACGCGGCAACGAGTCCAATTAATCGAGAAGCTCGGCATCCACATTTCCGCCTATATTGATATCGATCCCAACAAGATCGGAGGCAAAATCAAGCAAGCCGATGTCCACGCACCGAACTGGTTAGATCAATCACCAAAACCGTTTGTCCTCAACTACGTCACCAATCATGGTGCCCGCGAAGTGATCGCCGCCGAGCTACAAGAATACGGTTATCAACTCGGACAAGATTATCTCTCGGTCGGATGAAACGAGACTCACTTCTGCTCGTCGATCCACTCATTGATCAACTGTTCCAAAACATCAAGCGGCACTGCACCATGTCGCAAGATGACATCATGAAACTCACGCAAATCAAATTTCTCGCCCAGTTCTGTTGTTGCGTGACGACGTAGTTCCTTGATCTTCAGCTCACCCATTTTGTAAGCCAGAGCTTGTCCGGGCCAGCCAATGTATCGGTCAATCTCGTTCTCAATATCGTGGAGGGCTTTGGCAGTATTGGCGGCAAAGAAATCAATCGCTTCCTGACGAGACCATTTGAGAGAGTGAAGACCCGTATCAACGACCAGCCGCACGGCTCGCCACATTTCATACGTCAACTGACCAAACTTGGAATACGGATCATCGTACAAACCCAATTCATCACCCAACGACTCGGCATACAAAGCCCAGCCTTCGACGAATGCCGTGTAACCTCCATAACGACGAAACGGCGGCAACCCTTCCAACTCCATCGCAAAAGCGATTTGAAAGTGATGACCGGGAACCGCTTCGTGCAGTGATAACGCCATCATTTCGTATCGCGGACGAACTTCTGGTCGGTACAAATTGACGAAATAAGTTCCCGGACGACGACCATCGGCAGACGGTCGTCGATAATAGGCGGTTGTCGTGTCGGGAGCGAGATGCGCGGGGATCGGCTGTAAATCATAAGGAATTTTGGGCTGCCTTTTGAAGACCTGGTCGAGTGTCGGATCAATTCGCTTGCAGACCGCCTGATACTCGTTCATTAATTGCTGTTGATCGTCACAATAAAACTTGGGATCCGTTCGCAAATGTTCGAGGAATTCGTCAAACGTCCCCGAGAACTTAACCTGCTTGACGATTTTGTCCATCTCGGCTCGAATCCGGGCGACTTCTTTCAACCCGATCTCATGGATTTCACGAGGCGTCAAATCGGTCGTGGTAAACATCTTGGCTCGATGCGCATAAAACGCTTGACCATCAGGAATCTGCCAAGCTCCCGGCTTGTCAAAACTGGCTGGTAAATATTCTTCGTTGAAAAATGTCTGAAACTTTCGATATGCGGGGATCACCTGTTTCTCAATGACTTGTTTGGCTTGCTTGCGAATGCGCTCTTTCTCTTCCGCGGGGATGGCTTTGGGGAACTCGCGGAACGGCTTGTAGAACAAACTCTTTTCTGGGTCATCGACCACTTGCCGGGCAATTTGATCGGGGACTCGTTCCATGACAATTTTTGCGGGCAGAACTTTTCGCTCGATCCCCTCTTCCATCAAGATCATCGTTTGATCAACCAACTCAGGAATTCCCTCCATCCGGGCAATCCAGTCTTCGTAGTCTTGCACCTTTTCAAACGGGAGAGAGTCAGCGGTCGAAGATTGATCCTGAATCCCTCCACGTGCCGTGAGTGGGACAAGATGCCAGCCAAACTTGAAGCCATCGACATTTTGCTGATAGTCACGTCGAAAAAGTTCGAAATTGATACGATCCGTTTGAGAAAGTTGGCCGGCATCGATCTGCGCGAATTCCGTCAACACGTTTTGATAATGTTGCTGCCGTTTGCGGTATCCATTGAGGCTTTCGTCAGTCCATTTCTTGTTGTATCGGTAATCCCCCAAGTGCGAGGCCCAGGTGGGAAAGGTCTTCATGGACCACTCCCATTCTCGATCAAAAAGGTCATGCAGTTTCTTAGCGCTCTCCGGCTCCGCAGCCGATGAGAAAACCGACATCCCCAGAAACAGCGACAAACACAACAAGACGATTCGAGACTTCATTGCAAAAAACTCCATACTTCATGCACTCGAGACAACGAGCGAGAGACAATCTATCGGAACAGCACGACCTTCTGATCCTCTCCTGCACAGCGGGTAACTTCAAGGAGAAGGACTCAACCTCCGCGCAAAATCTGAAAAGAGAACAGATTCGGTTCTTCGAGAAGTCGACTTTATTATCGACAAAACAATTGAGTAGCATTTTCTGCTCTTCCGTTTAAGATAGTCAGCCCCTTTATTTCAGGAGAAACTCAAGCGTGATTAAATTCCTTGCTGCTTGTCGGAAAAATTTTGGGAAAGCACCGCGTTCATTTTCATTTTGGAAACGGCTCACTTACTTACGAATCCCGAAACCTCTTTGGCTTCGCGCAAACCCCTCAGATAAATTAAAAACGTTATTCGATCATGTTGATGATCTATATTCTAACGGAGTGGTGGTTTGGGCTCATGTTGTTCAAGCGAATCAACTCATGTTTCAAGCGGGTTCAGAAAATTGTCCTGGGGAAGTTGTGTATTCTCTGCTGGACCCACGATCCATTGAGCTGGAGACGTTGCAAGATGTCGCCCAAAGCCTCTTCAGTTTGAAAGGAACCTCCCCTGATGATCCCAATTTATTCTCGATTGCTGACTACTTGACGAATGAGCGCATTCGTGTTTTTGGGTTAGATGTCCCCTCTACAATTAGTCCTCAAATTCCCTTCAAAATTTCCACAACTTTTTTTGTCAGAAAACATTTACCGGGTGGAAAACTGTCGACCCCCATTCTTCCAGTGATCGTCTCGAAAAATAAACCGCATGTGGTGTTACCACTCCCTCAGAAATACTGGCCCGATGAACTGATTGATTGGTGGGCCAGATGAGTCAAAAGTTCCATCGCGGGTTCTTAACATCCATGTAGTGGAACGAAGAACCGCAATGAGGAAATCTTGAATCTTTGCGATTCTTGGCGGCTTCACGCTTTTGCGTCAATTTCTTTGATTGGCATGCTGCGCAAAATCTGAAAAGAGAACAGATTCGGTTCTTTCTTCCGCTGCCGGAACTCGCTTAAATGGCAATGACCTGATTTCCAGAAAGAAATGGCATGTTCACGCTGATATCTCGGTCCAGACACCGAATCCTACTGACTTTGGTAATTCTGTTTGCTATGACAACTTCCAGCTCTGCTGCCGACAAACCGACTTTCAACGCTCCGAAAACCAGTACGATCGATCAGACCGACGACTATCACGGCATGAAAGTCGCCGACCCATATCGTTGGCTCGAAGACGATGTTCGCGAGTCTGAAGAAGTCGCCGCCTGGGTCGAACAACAAAACGAGCAGACCTTCGGTTATCTGCAAGCGATCCCCGAACGTGAACAGATCAAGTCTCGTCTGACGGAACTCTGGAACTACGAAAAGTTTTCGTCGCCATTCAAACGGGGAGGGCGTTACTACTTCTACAAGAACGACGGTCTGCAAAATCAATATGTATTGTATGTTTCGGAGACACTCAACGGTGAACCAAACGTCTTGATCGATCCTAACCAATGGACAAAAGACGGCACCAAATCACTCTCGGGAACCTATTTCAGTGATGATGGAAAGTACGTCGCTTACGGCGTGTCAGAAGCCGGTTCCGACTGGAAGAAGTTTCAAATACTGGAAATCGAATCGGGCAAGATTCTCGACGAAGTGCTCGACTGGGTGAAGTTCAGTGGTGCCGAGTGGACGAAAGACGGCAAAGGGTTTTTCTATAATCGTTATCCCGAGGTCAAAGAGGGAGACGAGTTCCAAAACCTCAACCTGAATCAAAAGGTCTATTATCATCGCGTCGGCACGCCGCAATCAAAAGATGTGATGGTCTACGAACGTCCCGATCATCCCGAATGGGGTTTCGGGACTGATGTCTCGGACGATGGACAGTGGCTGGTGCTCACTGTCTGGAAGGGAACCGACGACAAGTATCAGGTTTTCTATCGCGATCTGACCGAACCATTGGCGGGCTTCGTCCAGTTGATCGACCAGTTCGAGAACGAATATTCGTTTCTCGGCAACGATGGACCGGTCTTCTACTTTCAAACCGACGTAGATGCACCACGCGGACGAGTCATCGCCATCGATACGACCAAACCTGAGAAGCCTCACTGGAAAGAAATCATTCCTCAAGCCGATGAGACTTTGCGTTCTATTTCGTTCGTCGGCAATCACTTCCTCGCCAGCTATCTGAAAGATGCCCGTTCTCAAGTCAAAATTTTTTCCCCCGAGGGAGAGTTCGTTCGCGAAGTCGAATTTGAAGGAATCGGCTCTGCCTCCGGCTTCTCCGGGAAGCGAGACGACAACGAAACTTTCTATTCGTTTTCCAGTTTCGATACTCCTCCCAGTATCTATCGTTACGACATCACAACCGGTGAAAGCCAATTACTCAGACAAGCCAAGGTCGATTTTGATGGCAGCGACTATGTCGTCGAACAGGTCTTTTACAAAAGTAAAGACGGCACCAAGATCCCGATGTTCCTCACGCATCACAAAGACCTGAAAAAAGATGGCAACAATCCGACGCTCCTCTACGGATACGGCGGCTTCAACATCGCCATCACGCCGGGCTTTTCAATCTCTCGCGCCGCCTGGCTCGAAATGGGAGGAGTTTTGGCGGTCGCGAACTTACGCGGAGGGGGCGAATACGGCGAGACCTGGCATCGTGCCGGTACGAAGCTCGATAAACAAAACGTCTTTGACGATTTCATCTCGGCTGCCGAATGGCTCATCGACGAGAAGTACACGTCCACTCCCAAACTGGCTATTCAAGGACGTAGTAACGGCGGCTTGCTTGTCGGTGCCGTCATGACACAACGTCCCGATCTGTTTGGTGCCTGTCTGCCGGGAGTCGGAGTGATGGATATGTTGCGATTTCACAAGTTTACTGCGGGACGTTTCTGGGTCGACGATTACGGCTCCTCCGACAACCCGGAAGAGTTTGAAGCTCTCTATGCCTATTCGCCGTATCATAATTTGAAACCAGGAACCGCGTATCCTCCCACGATGGTGACCACCGCCGACACCGATGACCGTGTGGTTCCCGGACATAGTTTCAAATTCGCGGCCCGTTTGCAAAACTATCATCAAGGCGATGCCCCGGTGATGATCCGCATTGAAACCAAAGCGGGACACGGAGCGGGCAAACCGACTGCTAAAATCATTGAAGAAGTGGCCGACGAGTGGTCCTTTCTGGTTCAGAATCTGGACATGACACTCCCGAACGCCAAACCGACCAAAGGAACACGATGAGCGAAACCAAACACGCCACGAAACCGTTCGACATCGAAGGCATGCCTCCCGGCATTCCCTACATCGTCGGGAACGAAGCCGCCGAGCGATTCAGCTTCTATGGCATGCGAGCGATTCTGTTTGTGTTCATGACAGAATTTCTGGTTAACAGTAGTGGAGCTCCGGCGACAATGTCCGAGCCGCGGGCAAGATTCTGGGTGCATACCTTTATCGTGGCTGCTTACGCATTTCCCGTGATGGGGGCTCTCCTTTCCGATTGGCTGTTCGGGAAATACAAAACGATCTTATGGCTGTCGATTGTTTACTGTCTAGGCCATTTGTCATTAGCGATGGATGAAACACGACTTGGTCTGTTTTTGGGATTGGGACTAATTGCGCTCGGTACCGGAGCCATCAAGCCCTGCGTTTCTGCGCATGTGGGGGACCAATTTGGCTCGCGCAACAAACATTTGCTACCCAAGATCTTTGGGTGGTTTTATATTTCGATCAATCTTGGTGCAGCAGTCTCAACTTGGCTGACTCCTATACTCCTACGGGAAGACAAGTTCTACGGAATGTTTGGAGAAGGTCTAAGAACTGTGAAATGGATTTCGCCCGGACCCTCTTTGGCGTTTGGTATCCCGGGAGTGTTGATGGCAATTGCCACACTTCTGTTCTGGATGGGTCGCCACAAATTCGTACATATTCCGCCACGAGGCGACCAGTTTATTCGCGAATCCTTTTCACCAGAAGGTCGGCAAGTCATCAAGAAGCTGCTGCCGATCTATGGATTTGTCGCCATGTTTTGGTGCCTGTTTGATCAAACGACCACCGCTTGGGTACAACAATCGAAAGGAATGGATCGAGTTGTCAATCTGTTTGGATATCAATGGGAAGTGCTGCCGTCTCAATTACAAGCCGTGAACCCGGTGATGATTCTGATTCTGGTTCCGGTATTCTCCTATGTGCTGTATCCATTTCTTGAATTGAAGATTGGTTTAACGCCATTGAAGAGAATCGCCATTGGAATGTTTCTTGCGGTTGTTACCTTCAGCATCAGCGGTTGGATCCAGATGCAGATAGATGGTGGAGGAGAACCCACTATCGGCTGGATGGTCCTAGCCTACGCCGTATTGACTGCTGCCGAAGTGATGGTCTCGATTACATGTCTCGAATTCTCTTACACGCAAGCTCCCAACAGTATGAAGTCGGTCATCATGTCGTTGTATCTGCTGTCGGTCGCGGCCGGCAATGAGTTTACGGCCATCGTGAATCTGGTCATCGAGAGATCGGACGGCACAAGTCGTCTGCCGGGAGCCAGCTATTACTGGTTCTTTACGGGATGTATGTTTGTCGCGGCGGTTGGATTTCTCTACGTCGTCAAGACTTACAAAGGGAAAACCTACATTCAGGACGAAGATGCTCCCTCGGCTCACGAGGTGGAAATGGAAGCCGACGCCGAAGGGACGGAACACTGATCTTTATCATTGAATATCAGCGTTCCTGTTTTTGTGGCGAGAAATTCTAACCACGAATGACTCGAATTAAACGAATGACAATAAGTTGTGGGCATGAAAAAACGAGGGAACCGCGGATATCGCAGATGACGCGGATCAAATGAGCCATTGCGCATTGCTGTAGGCCGAATCTCCGAGTCGGCATGAGCGATGTGGAATGGTTCTGAAGTTGGAATCAGAGAATATTCAA
>Ga0055584_100001972_pt1 | contig 20129 bp, 23 predicted proteins | sample OSDHelmetaG_FD_58716 | JGI IMG/M metagenome (GOLD analysis project Ga0055584, IMG submission 58716) | Pelagic marine sediment microbial communities from the LTER site Helgoland, North Sea, for post-phytoplankton bloom and carbon turnover... | ecosystem: Environmental > Aquatic > Marine >...
CAAAAATTAAGCGTGTGGTAAATCGCTTGGATGACCAGGCACCCCATGAGGTGCTCCTGGTGCTGGACGCCGGGGTCGGGCAAAACGCGTTGAGCCAGGTCCGTGAGTTTGATGCCGCGGTAGGCGTGACCGGACTTGTTATAACTAAATTGGACGGTAGTGCGAAGGCCGGGGTGTTGTTTGCCATCGCCAGGCAGACCAAAAAACCCGTGTATTTTATTGGCGTAGGCGAAGCTATCGATGATTTGAAACCGTTCGCGCCGGAGGAGTTCGTTGACGCATTGTTGGCCAGCGATTAATGGGGCAAATTGAGTTCCATGATGTCACCAAGCGTTTTGATAATGGCTTCGAGGCGCTAAAAAATGTCACCGCGGAGTTCGCAGAGGGCTCCATGACCTTCCTCACCGGTCATTCGGGTGCTGGAAAAAGCACATTCCTCAAACTCCTGCTTTGTCTGGATCGCGTGACTCGAGGTCAGATATTGATCAACGGGATCAACGTTACTCAGATCAAGCCAAAGCGGTTGGCCTATTATCGGCAGAACTTGGGAGCGGTGTTCCAGGATCATCACCTGCTTAGTCATCGCAACATATTTGAGAACGTAGCGTTGCCGTTACGCGTTAGCGGAATGCGGGACAAAGAAGTAGGCCGCAGAGTTAGAGCCGCGTTATCTCGAGTCGAATTGCTGCCAAAGGAAAAGTTGTTTCCGCAGTATCTTTCAACGGGTGAGCAACAGCGGGTGGGAATTGCCCGCGCGGTGGTGACCCGACCAAAGATTCTCCTTGCGGACGAACCCACGGGTAACCTTGACCCCGATTTGTCCAGGGACATCATGGAGCTGTTCCGGCAATTTAATGAGGTCGGTACGACGGTCATCGTGGCCAGCCACGATCGCGCCCTTATCGAATCCATGGGCACTCGGGTCATCGAGTTAGCCAACGGTAAAATTGTTCGTGACCTGGCTGGTGCGCCAGTTGATTAGGCTGGGAAGCAGGCAGCGCCGCGACCCGTGGCCACGATCGCGAGCTGGTCTGGTTTCCTGGTTTCAGGACCACGTGCGCATAGCGCGCGAGACCATGCATTTTGTCAGTGCGCGAATGGGCACAAGCCTGTTGGTTTGGTTGCTGGTGGGTATCGCCCTGGCACTGCCCGCGGGTTTGCTGTTGCTGCAACTTAATCTGACGCAAATGACGGCGGCCTGGGATGGCCGACCAGGTTTGTCGGTCTATTTTGAGCTGAACGCCACCGACGCTGTGGTGGATCAGGTAGCGGGCATTCTGGAGCAGGAGGATGCCATTGAATATGTTGAGGTGACCTCCGCGGCGCAGGCCCTGGCGGAATTCCAGAGCCACACCGGGCTTGCGGATGCGCTGGAACTGCTCAATGAAAACCCCCTGCCAGCGTCACTGCGCGCCATCGTCACTGTGGGGGCAACCGTGGACGCACTGCAGGCTGCTGCGGCAGCGGTTCGAGACGTCGCGGGCGTGGTTGACGTGGTCGTGGAAAAAACCTGGATGGAGCGGGTGATCGACATTTCTCGGGTAGTGAGTCGGCTTGGGGTCATCTTGGGGGTCTTATTTGGCGTAGGCGCGATTTTGGTCACGGCGACATCAGTGCGCCTGGCTATCGAGGCCAGGCTGGAAGAGCTGCGTGTCCTCAAACTCGTGGGCGCTACCGAGGCTCAGATCCGCCGGCCGTTTTTGTACTTTGGCGCCTTTTACGGTCTTGGCGGCGGTCTGGTGGCGGCCATGCTGATCAGCCTGTGTCTGGTGCTGATCGAGAACCCCTTGGCTAGTTTGCTGGGTAGTTACGGCAAAGATCTGGAAACGGCAGGGTTTGATCCCGTGTTTTTGTCAGGGCTTCTGGCCATGGGCGGGATGCTCGGCGTGGCGGGCGCAATGTTGGCCGCCAAACAACGCCTTTCGGGCCTGCAGATTCTTTAATTTCCTAATCATTACAGAGAGTTAAGGAACTTCTTTAGGGGTTAGCAGTCTCATTGATCGAGTGCTAAACTGATAGAAATTAGTGTTACCGGAGGTATCACATGACCACTGATCTACTGTCGCTGAGTAGCCTGTCCCCCGGACGGGACCTAGATGCTTACATGCAGACGGTGAGTGCATTTCCGATACTTACTCCAGAGGCGGAAAAGCAGTTGGCCGACCGCTTCTATTACGAAAACGATCTGGAGGCCGCTCGTGAGCTGGTTTTATGTCACCTCAGATTTGTGGTGCACATGGCACGCAGCTACCGTGGCTACGGCCTGTCTCAGGGCGACTTGATTCAGGAAGGTAACTTGGGGCTCATGAAGGCCGTCAAGCGCTTCAATCCGGAGGTTGGCGTTCGCCTCGTATCGTTTGCCGTGCACTGGATCAAGGCGGAGATGCACGAGTTCATCCTGCGCAACTGGCGCATCGTTAAAGTTGCCACAACGAAGGCGCAGCGAAAATTATTTTTCAACCTGCGCGGGTCGAAAAAGCGGCTGTCATGGCTGACCCAGGAGGAAACCAAGGCAGTGGCCCGGGACCTTGGGGTATCTGAGCAAGAAGTGACGCGGATGGAGGGTCGCCTGGCAGCCAGCGATCTCGCCTTTGACGGCTACGATACTGACGATGACGCCGCGCCTGTCGCGCCAGCTCAATATCTGCGGGTGGACGACGCCGATCCTGCTGATTTGGTGGCTCAACAGCGCTCCGAGGATCACACCAGTCAGCAGTTGGCCGAGGGATTGATGGCGCTGGATGAGCGCAGCCGAGACATTGTGCAGGCGCGCTGGTTAGCTGATACCAAGGCCACTTTGCATGAGCTTGCCGAACGCTATCAGGTATCGGCGGAGAGAATTCGCCAGATCGAAAAGAACGCTTTCAAGAAGTTGCAGCAGTCACTGGAACCGGCTGCCTAGGGCGAACTTGCCTGCAACCCTTTTCATCTCGGTAGGAGCGCTATACGGCGCTAGCGGAGTGGTTCTCGGTGCGCTGGGCGCGCACGGGATCCGGAGTGCGCTGGAGCCCGGTGGTGTGGATTGGTGGCAGACGGCGGTGCTTTATCAACTTGTTCACGGGCTTGGGCTCGTGGCGTTGGGTTGCTTGATCAGGAGTCAATTGGCTTCGGTGTGGCTGTCAGTCAGCGGCGGCTGCTTTGTTGTTGGGGTGCTTTTGTTTTGCGGTTCTCTTTATGCATTGGCGCTCGGCGCTGCAGGCGGTGTCGCTCAGCTCGCGCCTCTGGGCGGCGCGGCCTTTGTTCTGGGTTGGATCGGCATGTTAGCGGGCGCGCTGCGCGGACGTTAGTTTGAGCGAGCACGCGGCTACCTATCTTCGCAGGCGCGGACGTTTGACCAAGGGTCAGGCCCGGGCCTGGCGCGAGCATCGCGAAGAGCTGGTGCTGGAGGCACCCCATGGGCCGGTGGACATGCGCGACTGGTTCGGCCGACCGGGGAAACTCGGTATCGAGATTGGCTTTGGCATGGGCCAGGCGTTGGTGGCTTGGGCCCAGGAAGCCGAGGACTGGAACTTGCTGGGCATTGATGTCTACCAGCCAGGCATCGGCGCGTTGCTGCTGGGGGTCGAGCACGCAGGGTTGGGAAATATCCGGGTCCTGGCTGATGATGCACGCCGCGCCTTAGCGGAGTGCATTTCGCCCGGTAGCGTGGATGAGATCAGGATTTTTTTTCCAGATCCCTGGCCAAAAAAACGCCACCACAAGCGGCGCCTCATTCAGTCGGAGTTTGTCGCTTCCATGGCGCGGTGCCTGGCGCCAGGGGCGCGGCTGTTATTGGCCACCGACTGGGAAGACTATGCACAATCCATGCTCAGGGTCATGACCGCGGCTCCCGATTTCCGCAACCTTTCGCCGTCGGCGAGCTTCTCGACGCGCCCCAACGCCCGTCCGTTGACCAGATTCGAGGCGCGCGGATTGCGCCTTGGTCACAGCGTCTGGGACCTTGCCTACGAGAAAATCCCCCGGCCTACGGCAGAAATTTCTGAATGATGGAGTCGAGGTGCTCGTAGCCGAAGTCGCTGGCTGCGATGCGTTTGGGTTCTACCAGTTCAGCGGCTGCGAGTTGCGACCAGACGGGCTCCAAGCCTTCGATCGGCAGCCCCGTGGCGTGACTGAACGTGTCGAATGATACCCCCTCGCGCAGCCTCAGGGCGTTGAGCATGAATTCGAATACGAGCTCGTATTGCGCCACCTCCTCCTCTATGGTCGCGGTGGGCTCAGCTAGATAGCGCCGGGGTTGCAGGGCTTTCCTGGTGCGGATAATTTGATTGCCGCGGCGTAGTTTGCCATGAGCACCTGCGCCAACTCCCAGGTAATCGCCGAAGCGCCAGTAGTTCTCGTTGTGCCAGCAGCGAAGGCCATTGCGTGCGTATGCCGAGACCTCATAACGCTCGAAGCCATGGCTTGCCAACAATGCTCGCCCCTGCCGCTCAGTCTCGGCAATGCTGGATTCGCTTGCCAAGATTGGCGGGCGTCGGGCAAATTCTGTCTTCGGTTCGATGGTTAGCTGGTACCAGCTGAGGTGATCTGGTTCCAGGCTCAGCGCATGCTCCAGGTCTCGAAGCGCCTCGGCGGTAGTTTGCCCGGGTAAGCCGTACATTACGTCCAGGTTTATGTTATCGAAACCGGCGCGACGCGCTTTTTGAAAACTGCTGTCGATGTCGTCTGCGCTGTGAATTCTGCCCAGTGCGAGCAGATGGGGCGGGTTGAACGATTGCGCGCCAAAAGAGATGCGGTTGATTCCGGCATGCCGATAATCGCGGAGATCACGATGCTCGGTAGTGCCCGGATTGGCTTCCATGGTGATTTCCGAGTCCTCCGTAATCCATGGTTGCAGCTGCTGCAGCAGCTCGCCGAATGCCTCTGCGGAAAACAGGCTGGGTGTGCCCCCTCCGCAGAATATGCTTCTAAGCGGAGCCGGGTTTGCCGCCAGACTGTTGAGCAGATCCTGCTTGAGCGCTGCAACATACTCGCGCTCGGGAATCTCGCCGGATACCGGATGAGAATTAAAATCACAGTAGGGACATTTCTTTGCGCACCATGGAAAGTGCATATACAGCCCGATGGGGCTGTCCGTGATCAAGCCCTGACTTTGAGCTGCTCGCATAACTCCCGCACTGCCTGACCGCGATGGCTCAAGCGATTTTTCTCCGAGGGTTCGAGCTCTGCGGCGGCGCATCCGCTGGAAGGGACGAAGAACAGCGGGTCGTAGCCAAATCCGCCGCTGCCTCGGGGCGCCTCAAGAATTACTCCGGGCCAGGAACCGGTGGCTACCTTCGGGGCCGGGTCGTCAGGACTTTGGATGAATACCAGCGCGCAATAGAAGTGTGCGGTTCGATTGCTCGTGCCGGCGAGCTCATGCAGCAGCTTGGCGTTGTTCGCCTCGGCGTCGGCGCTGGGGCCAGCGTATCTCGCCGAGCGAATCCCGGGCGCTCCGCCCAGGGCATCGACCACCAACCCGGAATCGTCGGCGATAGCGGGTAGATTCGCCTGTCTGCTGGCGAAGCGGGCCTTCTGCAGAGCGTTCTCGATAAATGTTGCCCCGGTTTCCGGCCCTGCCGCTATGCCAAGGTCTGCCTGGCTCACGAGATCGTAGCCCAGAGGTCCCAGCAGGCTGCTGAGCTCCTGCAGCTTGCCACGGTTGCCGCTAGCGAGCACCACTCGCATCAGCGTCCTCCCAGTACAGTTTCTGTTGAAATTCGACGAGCATTTTCGGACTGCCGTCTACGGTAGCGGTGATGTGGAACCGCAAAATGTCTTCGTTTTCATGCTCGATTTCGGCCAGATAGTACACGGCGCCTGCTTCAGCGACTTCGCGAAATGCCAGGTTCGTTTGCTGCCCCAAAAGATTGCTGGCCCAACCGGTGACCGTGCCGCGTGCAGCCTGGCCGGTTTTGTCCAGCACCGAAATGTTGATCAGCGATCGGTTCTTTGCTCTAACCACGTCATATTGCGTCGCGATATGCGGGCGCAGAAAGGTGCTTGGAATCACGATGTAGTGAACGTCCCAGGCGCCGAAGGATTTTGCTTGATCCGCGAAAGCGGCATTGACCGGCAGCGCGGCCAGCACCAGCGCGAGGAAGGCTGTGCGCGGCCTCACTGGGGGCGCCGGCCGAGACGGTAGAAGGCGATATGGCCGAAAACGTTCGGAAACCGGTTCGCCAGAGGCTGCGGTAGATAGTTGTCGTCCACCACGAACCGCTCGATGATTGGCAGGGCTTTTTCCTGGCACATGCGTTCGAAGTCTCGAAAAGTGCATAAGTGGATGTTCGGCGTGTCGTACCAGGAGTGGGGTAAATGTTCTGCTACCGGCATCCTGCCCTTGGAGGCAAGGTAAGCGCGACAGCGCCAGTGGCCGAAGTTGGGAAATGTCACCACGCACTCGGTCCCGATGCGCAGCATCTCGTCGAGCATAAGGTCGGGCGCTTTTACCGCCTGTAGGGTTTCAGTCATTACCACCATGTCGAAACTGCTGTCTGGAAAATTGTCCAGCCCTTCGTTCAGATCCTGCTCGATGACGTTGACACCCTTACAGACACATGTGGTGATATTGTCCGGATCGATCTCCAGCCCGTATCCGTTGACGTGCTTGTTGTCCTGCAGATGAGCGAGTAGTTCGCCCTCGCCACAACCTAAGTCGAGGACCCGGGCGCCCGGGTTGACCAAGTCTGCGATGATATTCAGGTCAGGGCGCATCGTCGATTTCCATCACTATTCGGTTTAGGTATCCGCTTAGCACGTCAAAGTAGCGCGGTATCTCAAGCAGGAATGAGTCGTGTCCGTGTTCCGAGTCGATTATTGCGCTGGCCACGTTTTTCCCTGCCGAGATGAGCGCGTTGACGATCTCCTTGGAGCGCGCGGCGGAAAAACGCCAGTCGGTGGAAAACGAGATCACACAGAATTTGCAGCGCGCGGCAGCGAGTGCCGCAGGTAAGTCATCGCCAAAGTCCCGCGCCGGGTCGAAATAGTCCAAAGCCCGGGTCATTAGGATGTAGGTATTAGCGTCGAAGCGCTGGGAAAAAGATCGCCCCTGGTGGTGCAGGTAGCTTTCCACCTGAAATTCCACATCGCGCCCTGGGCCGAACTGTCCTGATTTCAGCTCCCTGCCGAATTTCTGCCGCATGCCGTCGTCTGACAGATAGGTGACGTGGCCGATCATGCGCGCGAGCATCAGGCCCAGGTCGGGGTTTTCTCCCAACTCCCGGTACTTGCCTTGGTGAAAGCGGGGATCCGACGAGATTGCCTGTCTGGCGATCTCGTTGAATGCTATGTTTTGTGCGCTCAGCTTGGCTGCCGATGCGATCAGGACCGCACTGTGCAGGCGCTCCGGTTGATCAATGGCCCACCGCAGAGCCTGCATACCGCCCAGACTGCCGCCCACTACGGCCGCGAATTTCTCGATACCAAGGTGATCGGCCAGCAGCACCTGGCTTCGCACCCAGTCTTCTACGGTTACCGTGGGAAAGTTCGGCCCATATTGCTGCCCCGTGGTGGGGTCCTCGGATGTGGGCCCGGTGCTGCCATGGCAGCCCCCGAGGTTGTTTAGGCTGACGACATGGAAGCGGTTAGTGTCTATGGGCTTTCCAGGACCTATGCAGTTGTCCCACCAGCCGGGCTTGCCTTCCTCCCCCGCGTGGAAGCCTGCTGCATGATGGTTTCCGGACAGCGCGTGGCAAATCAGCACGGCGTTGCTGCGCGATTCGTTCAAAGCGCCGTAGGTTTCATAGACAAGGTCGAACTGCGGCAGCGTATCGCCGCTTGCCAGGGCGAAGGAATCCCGGTGGCGAAACACCTGCGGTGTCACCAGGCCAACGGAGTCTTCGGGCGTGGGCTCAGCCATTGTTTCCATGTTGCCGCTTGGCAAGGGGACGGCGAGTCTAAAGCATGGGCTTCTCAGGCTTCAACAGCCGGCGCGTCCATACCCCTAGCTGAGCATGCCGTAAAAGATTTGTGGCAACAGCCTTTCGATCACGCCGAGAATCAAAAACACCAGGATCGGCGAGAGATCCAGCCCGCCCAGCGCCGGCAGCAAGCGCCTTGCGGGTGCCAATACGGGTTCGGTTAGCTGACTCAGCAACGCCAGCGCGGGGTGGTAGTTCCCCGGGGCAATCCAGCTGGCGATGATAGCGATGAGAATAGACCATTTGACAATAAACAGGACCAGCAGAAGCACGCGCAGTAGGCTATCGCCGAACATCACCAGGATTCCGCCAATATATTGGTCATTGATTGCCGCCAATGCGGCAATCATCAGCAGGTGTACGGCAATCGCGGCGGTAAATGCCGCCAGGTCGAGATTCTTGTAGCCGGGAATCACCAATCGCAGCGGCCGCAGAAAGAAATCGGTGGCTTTCACAATGCCTTGGGAGATCGGGTTGTAGAAGTCGACCCTGCAGGCCTGCAGCAAAAAGCGCAAAACGAACAAAAACGCCAGAATCTGAAATACAAAACCAACCACATAGTTCATGACGTCGTTCATCTGCGGTACAACCCCTGTGCAAGCCATGGCCAGGAGGCCTCTAACCGCGCGCTCAGATGCGGCGCGCGCTGTAGCAGGTAATCATCAGGCTGGGTCATTGGAACCAAACTCCTTGGCTAATTCGGCGGATCGTTGAGCCGCCCCATGCAGCGCAGCGCTGATAATACCCTTGCAGTCCGCTGCATCCAGTATGGATAAAGCACGCTGTGTCGTGCCACCCGGCGATGTCACGTTTTCGCGCAGCTCCCTGGGCGGGGTTTGGCCCTCGCGCACCATCCGGGCGGCGCCATAGGCGGTCTCCACGGTCAGCATGGTTGCCGTCGCCGCGTCCAGACCCAGGGCCTCACCGGCTGTGATCATAGCCTCCATAAGATAGAAGAAGTACGCCGGGCCGCTGCCGGAGACCGCCGTGACGGCATCGAGCAGCGATTCTTCCGGCACCCAGACGGTTTTCCCGGCGGCTGTGAGCAGGCGCTGCGCCTGCTCGCGTTGCTCGGCGGCGACGTTGTCGTTGGCATACAGCGCAGTGACGCCGGCACCGACCAGGGCGGGGGTGTTGGGCATGCAGCGTACGATGGGTTGGGTTGCCGCGGTCCAAGCTTGCAGGCTCTCCAGCGGCACCCCGGCCGCGATGGAAACGACGAGCTGGGAGGCATGCAGGGGCAGTTGTCGTGTCACGCTGCCGAGCACCTGGGGTTTAACCGCGAGCACGACAACCTCGGCATTGGCAACCGCCTCCGTGTTGTTGTCCGTGGTCGCGATGCCGCGCTCGGCGAGGGCCGCGAGCGGGGCGGCCGCGGGGTCTGACGCACAGATTGCTGACGGATCATGGCCGTTGTTAAGCAGACCGCTGATCAGGCTAGAAGCCATGTTGCCGGCGCCGATAAAGGTAACCTTGGTGCTCGCAGTCACCGGTGGTGCCTCAGCGTCGGGTGCAGGCAGTGTGTCGCTTGATTTGTCATGCTATTTCAACTCGGGTTGGTCTCTGGCACCGAAGATGTCGGTGCCGATTCTTACATGGGTAGCCCCGCTGGCGATTGCCTCAGGGTAGTCGCGGCTCATTCCCATAGATAGAGTATCCCAGGGCTCATGAGTGTCACCGCGGAGTTCTTCGAACAGGTCATGCAGCCGGTTGTAGCCTTTCAGCGGGTCGGCATCGAGGCGCAAAATGGTCATCAGACCGCGAAGCTGTATTGCCGGCAGCTCGTCGATGTCTTTCAGGGTTTGGGCGGCATGGTGACTGTCGACGCCCGCTTTCGAGGGGTCGGCGTCGACGTTTACCTGCAGGCATGCCTGCAGAGTTTTGCCGCTGGGGCATTGATCGTTCAGGCGTTTGGCGATTTTGCTGCGGTCGATGGTGTGAACCCAGTGAAAATGTTCAGCGATTGCCCGGGTCTTGTTGGATTGTATGGCGCCTATGAAATGCCAGGTTATTGGCAGGTGGCTCAGTGCCTCGATCTTCGGAATCGCCTCTTGTAGGTAGTTTTCGCCGAAGTTAGTCAAGCCGGCTGCGTAAGCCTGCTCAATTTGTTCTATAGGCTTGCGTTTCGACACAGCGATGAGCTTTACAGAATCTGGCTCACGGCCGACTGCGCGGGCGGCATCGGCGATTCGAGCCTGTGTGGCGGCTATATTTTTAGCGATAGAGTGCAAGTTTGTTGTGCCAACCGCGTCGCAAATGCCGCACACGCGCGCCAACAGGATGCGGTAGTTCGTGGTTAATCTGAAACATAGATAATACTATAACCGTCCCGAAGCTATCGGGCTCCAGCGAGTAGACAAGGATCGCGAATGGACATCACCGAACTTCTCGCCTTCAGCGCCAAACAGGGTGCATCAGACCTGCACTTATCTGCCGGGCTGCCGCCTATGATCCGCGTGGATGGCGATGTTAGGCGGATCAACCTGCCGGCGTTAGAGCACCAGGAAGTGCATTCCCTGATCTACGAGATCATGAATGACAAGCAGCGCAAGGACTTCGAGGAATTTCTCGAGACCGATTTCTCATTTGAGGTGCCTGGCGTGGCCCGGTTTCGGGTTAACGCATTCAATCAAAACCGAGGCGCTGGTGCGGTATTCAGGACGATCCCTTCGAAAGTTCTGACCATGGAAGACTTGGACATGGGCCAGGTCTTCAAGGACATTTCCATGGTGCCCCGCGGCCTGGTCCTCGTAACCGGACCGACGGGGTCTGGCAAAAGCACAACGCTTGCCGCGATGGTCGATTTCATCAACGACAATCGATACGACCACATATTGACCATCGAAGACCCGATCGAATTCGTTCATGAGAGTAAGAAGTGCCTGCTTAACCAACGCGAGGTGCACCGGGATACCCATGGCTTCAACGAGGCTCTGCGTTCGGCCTTAAGAGAAGATCCGGATATTATTCTCGTCGGTGAGCTACGGGACCTGGAGACCATCCGTCTGGCGCTGACGGCAGCGGAAACCGGCCACCTGGTGTTCGGCACGTTGCATACCACCTCTGCAGCGAAAACCATCGACCGTGTAATCGATGTGTTTCCGGCGGAAGAAAAAGACATGGTGCGGTCGATGCTGTCTGAAAGTTTGCAGGCAGTTATTTCGCAAACCCTTTTAAAGCGGGCAAACGGCGGGCGCGTTGCCGCTCACGAAATCATGATCGGTACGCCGGCTATTCGTAATTTGATCCGCGAAGACAAAGTGGCGCAAATGTATTCGGCTATCCAGACGGGTAGCGCTTTAGGCATGACGACGCTGGATCAATGTCTGCAGGATCTGGTGCAACGGCGCACGGTCACTCGTGAGGTGGCGCGCGAGAAAGCTAAGATTCCGGATAACTTTTAGCCAGAGACTGTAAAACCAAGATGAAGCAAGAGGTGGCGCATGGAATTTGACAAGTTGCTGAAGCTGGTCGTGGAAAAAGGCGCCTCAGACCTTTTTATCACGGCGGGCAAACCACCTATGCTGAAGATCAACGGCAAGCTCTTCGCCGCTGGCAAGTCTGCGTTATCACCTGAGCAAGCGCGTGAGGTGGTGCTGGGCGTGATGAACAAGGAGCAGCAGGAGCTCTTCAGCCACGAGCACGAGTGCAACTTTGCGATCAATACTCGTGGCTTGGGCCGGTTTCGCGTTAGCGCCTTCTATCAGCGCAATCTGGTGGGAATGGTGCTGCGCCGCATCGAAGTAAATATTCCCCTGGTCAGCGATCTTGGCTTGCCGCCAATTATCGAAGAGCTGGCCATGACGCATAGGGGCTTGATCATCTTCGTCGGCGCCACGGGCACCGGTAAGTCGACGTCGCTGGCGTCCATGATTGGCCATCGTAACGAGCACTCAAGCGGTCATATCATCACCATCGAAGACCCCATCGAATTTGTTCACCAGCACAAGGGTTGCATCATTACCCAGCGCGAGGTGGGTGTAGATACCGAAAGCTTCGAGGTGGCGCTAAAGAACACGCTGCGCCAGGCGCCGGATGTGATCATGATCGGCGAGGTGCGATCGCGAGAGACCATGGAACACGCGGTGGCATTTGCCGAAACAGGACACCTCTGCCTGTGCACGTTACACGCAAACAACGCGAACCAGGCTCTAGACCGGATCATTCACTTTTTCCCCAGCGACCGGCACAGTCAAGTTTGGATGGACCTGTCGCTGAACCTGAGGGCCATGGTTGCCCAACAGCTGATTCCTACCGTCGACGGGCAAAGCCGCCGCGCTGCGATCGAGGTTCTCATCAACACCCCCCTTGTTGCGGACCATATCCGCAAAGGCGAGGTGCATTTGCTCAAGGAGCTGATGAGTAAGTCTAACGAGCAAGGTATGCAGACTTTCGATCAGGCGCTTTACAAGTTGTACAGCGACAATGAAATTTCTTACGAAGCGGCGCTGGCCCACGCGGATTCACCCAATGATCTGCGGTTGATGATTAAGCTTGGCGCCGATTCGAGCGCAGATCCGCTGGCAGCTTCGGAAGGGCTAAGCCTCGAAGATGACGAGCAAACGGCGTTTGGAATGCAGCGCTAGGTTTTATCAACGGCCTGGCTCAGCCAGGTCTCCGCGATCAATACTGCAGCCAGTTCATGGCTCCGCTCTCGGCTTAGTTCCTGCGCGGCCCGGGAGGTCAAGCGTTCGTCCGCCAGCGCCACCGGCAACGTATAGCGCGATGCCAGCGCGTCGGCAAAATCTCTTGCCTGAGCAGACATGTCGCTCTCCGTGCCATCCATATTGATCGGCAGCCCGACCACCAGGTTGGTCGGCTGCCAATCGCTCACGAGGCGGTCAACGTCTACCCAATTCGGCTTGCCATTTTTTGCGCGCAGCGTGACCAGCGGCGACGCTGTTCGAGTAACAAACTGTCCAACGCTTACCCCGATATGCTTTAGGCCGTAGTCAAACGCCAGAATATGGCCGTGATGCATGATGGAGCTAAGCGTGTCCTGCCTGACCTGACATCAACCGAAAGTCGATTCCGAGAGCTGCTGCGGCTTTGTTTGCGCGATCATCGAAAGGTGTGTTGAATAGTACGTCGCTGCTGCCTGGGCAGTTTAGCCAGGCGTTGTCCTTGAGCTCATCCTCCAGCTGCCCGCTGCCCCAGCCGGCGTAACCCAAGGTAACCAGAAAATCATTGGGCCCGTCTCCAGTAGCTATGGCTTCCAGTATTTCGCGCGCTGTGCTCAGCATTAGCCCGTTGCCCAGAGCAAGTGACGAGTCAAAGCTTTTGTCTTCAGTGTGCAAGACAAAGCCGCGCTCGGATGCTACTGGTCCGCCCTCCAAAACAGGAATGTCCACGGAAATCCCGTTTGCGGTCAGGCCCATTTGCGCCAAGAGTTCGACTAATGAAAGGGCCGAGGGCCGATTGATCATCAGGCCCATGGCGCCGTCTGCATTGTGTTCGCAGATGTATGTCACCGTGTCACCAAAATAGGTTCCTGCCTGGTTTGGCATGGCGAGCAGGAATTGATTCTTTAGGCTCGCATCAGCTGTCAAGGCGTGCTCCTGTTCTGGAGAATTTCCACGTTCGGATAATCTCAAGCTGGTCGTAGTGCTTACGCATTTCCACCGGGAAATCTGGGTATGGTGATGCCAGGCGGACGATCCGCAATGCTGCGTCGTCTAACACTTTATGGCCGGAGCTCTTGAGCACCCGCACCTCTTCTAATCGCCCATCGTACCGTAGTATGACAAGCATCCTTAGGTCGCCGTAGACATTTCCGCCCGGATAGTTGGCGTTGCCAATGCGCTCAACCTTCTGGCGCCACATGTTCAGGTACGCGGCTTCATCTGCAGACTTCGTGGATACGCTTGTCAGTCGCTTTATCCGCGGTGCCTTTGCCTGGGCCTGGCGCTCGCGAGCGATGCGGGCTTCGAGGCTGGCGATTTCGTGAGCCAATTCGTCGAGCGCTGGACTGTCGGTGGTGAGACCGATGATCGCTTCGGTAGGCGTTTCGTCTTTGGTGGTGGCCTGGTCTTCCGCGCTGGTTTGAGTGGTCAGCAGTTCGCGCTTAGTGAGTTCGGCTGGCGGAGTTTCCGGCAGCGGGTCAGAAATCACCTGATTGAAGTCGTTTTCGAAGAATTCGGCCTGCTGGTCGCTGGTGGTTTCGAGAATTTCTGCTTCCGTGCCGCTGCCGAGTTGATTGGCCTGTGCGACGAAGTCGGCTTCGTCCGGCGCGGTCTGGTCATTGTGCTGGGCCAGTGTGACCTCTATGGACAAGCTTGGCTGGAAATCCAGGTTCGATGCGAAGCCCACACCCAGAATCAGTGCGGCGTGCAGCGATAGCGCTAAGAAAAGCGTAAAGCTGAGGCGGTCTCTTGGCGTTATGGCTGTGGCCATTGGTTAGTTAGTTGTCAACTGGGCTCGCTTTGCCGGAACCTGTGACAAGAGTTTCGATTCGGTCCATCAGCATACCGCCAATATCCAGAGAAAACTGTGCGTCGAGTTCGCGAATGCAGGTGGGGCAGGTGACGTTCACCTCTGTAAGATAGTCGCCGATCACGTCGATGCCGACGAACATAAGGCCTCGTCGTTTCAGTTCCGGGCCGACCTGAGCGGCGATCCAGCGGTCGCGGTCGGTAAGCGGCTGGCCTACTCCGGTGCCGCCGGCGGCGAGATTGCCGCGCGCTTCTCCGGCCATCGGGACGCGCGCCAATGCGTAGGGGATCGGCTCTCCATCGATGAGCAGAATGCGCTTGTCGCCGTCGACGATTTCGGGAATGAACTTTTGTCCCATGATTTGCCGACGCCCGCTGTCGGTGAGCGTCTCGATGACTACGCCGAGGTTGACATCGTTTTCCATGACGCGAAATACGGATTGGCCTCCCATGCCGTCCAGGGGTTTGAGAACCACGTTGACGTGCCGCTTTTGGAAATCCCGCAGCTCGGCCTCAGACCGGCTCACCACCAGCGGAGGGCAACACTGCGGAAATGTGGTCGCAAACAGCTTCTCGTTACAATCACGAATGCTCTGCGGATCGTTGACCACCTGCACGCCCAACTGTGCCGCACGTTCCAGCAAGTAGGTGCTGTAAATGTACTCCATGTCGAAGGGCGGGTCTTTACGCATCATGATGATATCGAGGGATTGCAGCGGAGTGAGTACTTGCTCGCCGAGGTTGAACCAGTGCTCTGCCGCGGCCGAATCCAGTGACTCGGCAAACGGCCCGGTGAGTTCCAGCGAGCGCAGGAGACCGTATGGCTCGAAGTCATGCAGAAGCAGATCCTGCTGCAGCAAGTAACTTACTTCCCAACCTCGGCGTTGAGCCGCGCGGATCATCGCCAGGGTGCTGTCCTTCTTTAAGGCCAGGCTCTCAAGCGGATCCATGACGAATGCGATTTTCAAACTCATTGCCTTCCCGTGGGGGATATCTGTTGGGAATGATCAAAGTACCGATATGGGTGGTTTGCGGCAACAAAAATGAGACCAAAATCCCTTTCTTATCCAGCGCTTATGGATCAATTCCGCAGAAACATGGTACAACTTCGCTCGTACCGAAAGGTAGGCGGGGTCAATCAGCACCGTAGTACCGGCCGTTGGCAAGGGATGGTAAGACGACGCGAGTCGGGAGTGAGAGGCAAGTGATGGAAGAGGAACTTCAGGGCGTAAAGGTGCTGGTCATCGATGACAGCAAAACCATTCGCCGCAGTGCCGAAAATCTGCTCAGCAAAGAAGGTTGCGATGTTATCACCGCCACCGACGGCTTCGATGCGCTGGCCAAGATTGCAGACAGCCGCCCGGAGATCATCTTTGTCGATATCATGATGCCGCGCCTGGATGGATACCAAACCTGTGCGCTGATCAAGAACAATAGCGAATTCAAAGCCACACCTGTGGTGATGCTATCCAGTAAGGATGGCTTGTTCGACCGGGCAAAAGGCAGAATCGTCGGGTCTGATCAATACATCACCAAGCCGTTCAGCAAAGAGGAATTGCTGGGCACCATTAGGACGTTGGTGCACTAGGGCCGGCGAGGATACGCATAAGATGGCGACAATTCTTGTGGTTGACGACTCCCCAACTGAAACTCATCAGTTCGCTGCGGCATTGGCTCGGCAGGGCCATGAGGTTTTGACGGCCGCCAGCGGTAATGACGGTATCGATCTTGCTACAGTGGAGCAGCCCGATGTCATTTTGATGGACGTCGTGATGCCAGGTATCAATGGGTTTCAGGCTACGCGCCAGCTTACTCGCGGCGAGGACACCCGCCATATACCGGTGATTATCGTATCCTCGAAAAGTCAGGATGCCGATAGGGTATGGGGTGAGCGCCAGGGTGCCTGCGGGTACCTCACCAAGCCCGTAGACGACCGTACGCTGATCAACACCGTCAACGACGCATTGCGCGACTAGTCGCGGCTGTAGAACCAACATGCCGCAAAGCCAAGCACTGGACATATTGAGCGAAATCCGCGCTGCCGCGTTCAGCAATGCTGCGCCGCTGCCGTTACGCGAGAGCGTGCAACCTGAATGGCAGGGGCTGGGCTATCAGGTTGGCGGTTTACGGTTGGTCTCGCCCATGGGAGAGATCGGCGAAATATTAAAGCTGCCGAAGCTGGCGGTATTGCCCGGGGTTAGGTCCTGGGTACTTGGCATAGCGAATGTCCGCGGCCGGCTCATACCTGTGGTGGATCTGCATGACTACTTAGGAATGACGAGCACATTGCCCATGGCGCAATGGCGCGTGCTGGTGGTTGAGGATGAAGATTTGATCGCTGGATTCCTCGTCGAGCAGTCGCTTGGCATTCAGCATTTTCTGGAAGAAAGTTTTGAGGAAACGACCGTCGACGGCAACGCGGCCCTACAGCCGCACATGCGTGGCGCGTTTCGTCATGGAGGGCGCGTATTCTACGAAACGCACCTGAAATCGATATTGAGGGACGACCGGTTCTTCGATGTTGCGGAAAAGACGAACTAAACGGGTTGTAAGGGATATGAAATCAGGAAAGTTGTCTCCGTTGATCATGGGCCTCATGTTTTTGCTGGCCTTAACGATTTTTGGCATGGCCTATGTGATCGTTATTGAAGAGATATCGGTGGCTGGAAATACTAGCCTGCTGCTGGCTGTTGCAGGCATTGTGCTGGTGTCGATCATTGCCGTGTTGATGGTTGGACAAACCCGCAAACGGTTCATCGAGCAGGCTGCGCAAAATGAGCGCAATCAGGCTGCCATCCTGCAGTTGCTTGATGAAATCGCGGATCTTGCCGAGGGCGACCTCAGCATCCGGGCCTCGGTTACCGAGAATTTTACCGGTGCCATTGCGGACTCGATAAATTTCGCCATCGATCAGATGCGCGGGTTGGTTTCGAATATCAATAACCTGTCGCAACAGGTTGCGAGGGCGGCCGGAGAGACGCAGGGTACGGCCAGTAACCTGGCCAACGCTGCCGAAGGTCAAGCCAAACAGATTGGTGCTGCGTCTCAGGCTATCAACGAAATGGCCGTATCCATCGACCAGGTGTCCTCCAATGCAGCCGAATCCGCTGCTGTGGCGGAACGCGCGGTGGAAATCGCCAACAAAGGATCCCACGTGGTGCAGGATACCATCCAGGGTATGGACACCATTCGCGGGCAGATCCAGGAAACGTCCAAGCGGATTAAGCGCTTGGGGGAGTCGAGCCAGGAAATTGGCGACATCGTTTCCTTGATTAATGATATCGCCGACCAAACCAACATTCTGTCTTTGAACGCGGCCATTCAGGCCTCGATGGCGGGGGATGCCGGGCGTGGGTTTGCCGTGGTTGCGGATGAAGTGCAGCGCCTGGCGGAGCGCTCCAGCGCGGCCACCAAGCAAATAGCCGCCTTGGTAAAAACCATTCAGACGGACACCAACGAAGCGGTAATCTCCATGGAACAGACCACCTCTGAAGTGGTGGGTGGCGCTAAAAGAGCGCAGGATGCGGGTGTGGCACTCGAGGAGATCGAAAACGTGTCGACATCTTTGGCCGAGCTTATTCAGGCCATCAGCAACGCTGCGCGTCAGCAGGCGGCATCCGCAGGGCATGTCTCCAATACTATGAACGTGATTCAGGACATTACCGCGCAAACCGTGGACAGCACTGAAAAAACTGCTTCCTCCATTGGTAATCTTGCGTCGATGGCCAACGAGATGCGCACATCCGTAGAGGGTTTCACGTTGCCCGAGCACAAGTAGGTTCGCCACAGTAATTATCAAGAGCTACCGAGAAAGAGCTACCCATGCCGACAGGCCGAGAACACTTCGCGCTGGATTGGATCAAAAGCGAGCTGCTTGAAACTCTGAGCGAAGCTCGTGACGCGCTCGAAGCCTATGCAGAGTCCGACAGGGACGCTGCGCTCATGCGCACCTGCCTGACCGGTATGCACCAGGTCCATGGGACTCTGGTGATGCTTGAGGTTGAGGGCATGGCCTTGCTCGCCGACCATCTTGAACGCCTCGCTCAGCAACTGTTGAATCAGACGGTGGCAGACGAGCTGGGAGCAGGCCAGTGCCTCATGCAGGGCATTCTTGAGCTGCCTGGCTATCTCGATGAAATTCAGCAGGGGCGACCGGACACTACCGAGCCGATGTTGCCGCTGGTTAACGAGGCGCGCCGTCATCTGGGCGAAGAGCCCCTGATGGGCGGCGGCGTTACCGCGCTCTCCGGGGTGCTGGACGAAGCAGCGCTGGAGCGTTTCGAAGGCATTGATGGCATCGATAAGGCGAAAAAAATTCGTTCCGCCTATCAGCAGGTGCTGTTGTCTATCCTCAAGGGCGGCGATCGCAGCCGTGCCGTGCAAAACCTTAGCAAAGTGGCACAGGGCCTTTGTCGCGTCTGCGAGGGTACCCCGCATGAATCCCAGTGGCGCGCCTTTGGTGAATTTGTTTTCAGCCTTGGCGGCAGCGAAGGGCCTTTGGACGGAGACGCGGTCAAGTTGCTGCGCAGGGTAGATTCTGAGATTCGACAGTTGGCGCACGAGGGTGTTGCCTCGCTCAAGAAGCCGCTCGCCACGGATCTCGTCCGCCAGCTCCTTGACAGCTGCAGGCAGCGCAATTACAGCAGCGACATTTTGCAGGAGCTGCGGTCAGCGCTGGAGGGCCCGTCGGGCGACGATGGCCTGGCAATCTCGGGCCGTCAGGCACTTTCCAGTGCGGCAGGTGCGCTGCGCGAAGAACTGGCGCTGGTCAAAGACCAGCTGGATCTGTTTGTGCGCTCGGGGGAGCAACCGGGCGCAGATTTGAGCGTGTTGCTTGCGCCGCTCAAGCAAATTGGCAGCACCCTGTCTTTGCTTGGTTTTGAAAGCTCGAAAACTATCCTGTCGGATCAGGTCGACACGTTGAGCGCGGCGCTGGAGCAAGGCGCCATCGACCCGCAGACGCTGATGGTGGTCGCCAGCGCGCTCGTTCAGGTAGACGAAAACTTAGCCAGCTTCACCCAGGGCAAGGCAGAAGTTGAGAAGATTACCGACGACGCCCAGCGGGCTGTCAGCGTTGAAGCGCGCTCGGGCCTCGAGCAGGTCAAACAGGCCATCGTGGATTACATATCCTCGCAGTGGGACCCGCGGCATCTGCAGGAAACCCCAGCGCAGATCAGCGGCATATGCGGTGCGCTGGAAATAATACCGCTTGCTCGGGCGGCGCGTTTGCTGGCGGCTTGTGGGGCATACATCGCTGAAAGGCTGGTGCCGGCCGAGCAGCCGGAATGGCAGGATATGGATGCCTTGGCTGATGCCATCAGCGGAATCGACTATTACCTCGAACGGCTCGCCGAAGAAACAAGTTTGGGCGCCGGCGACACCCTTGATCTGGTGCAGCGCAGTCTCGATGCGCTTGGCTACGGTGACTGGTCCTCCGCGGAGGAGGGGCTGCCCGCCGAAATAGACGTGCCGACCTTTGTGGCCGCTGAGATCGAGGATGAAGCCGAGGCCGAATCTTCCGCAGCGGAGGAGGGTCTGGGTGCAGATACAGCTCTGGGTGCAGATACAGCATTGGATGTGGATGCCGAGGCGCAGCGGGTGCAGGACGGCGTCGCAACAACCGAATTCGCTGATACGTCGGAACCTGATGAGCTGAGCTTGGAGATGGACGACGATAAAAGCTTCGACCTTTCCAGCAGCTTGTTTGACGAGCTTGCCGAGGAGCGTGGTCAGGCGGACGCTGAGCCAGAGCCAGAGCCAGAGCCAGAGCCAGAGCCAGAGCCAGAGCCAGAGCCAGAGC
>Ga0055584_100001973_pt1 | contig 20121 bp, 11 predicted proteins | sample OSDHelmetaG_FD_58716 | JGI IMG/M metagenome (GOLD analysis project Ga0055584, IMG submission 58716) | Pelagic marine sediment microbial communities from the LTER site Helgoland, North Sea, for post-phytoplankton bloom and carbon turnover... | ecosystem: Environmental > Aquatic > Marine >...
GAAAACGCTCACCATCCCATTCATGTCATTGCTCATCATCGCGTTTAGCGCTTGCAGCAATCAGAGACAGGTCACTGCTGAGACCGATGATATCTACTACTCAGGAAAAGATAGAGCGGTTGAGCAAACCACAAACGTAACCGTGGTAAAGCCAGAGCTAGCCCCAGAATTCAAGGGAGACGAATCAACCGACGAAGGGTACTTCGTTAAAGGATCGGCTAAGAAACAAGAGGATGCTCCCGAAGAGGTGTATTACTCTGAGGACGAAGCGCGTATTACTACTACCACTTCAGAAGATGGGACCACCATCAATAACTTTTATGGAACTACCAACTACTATGAAAGCGACGAAGATGCTTCCTATGCAAGTCGCATCCGTAGATTTAATTCAACCAATGTTGTAGTAGGTTATTCTTACTACGACCCTTATTTCATCGATCCCTATTGGAACTACGGATGGTCCTATAGAGACCCGTATTTCGGTCCTGGCTGGAACCTTGGCTGGAACAGTTACGCAGGTTGGAACCTCAACTACGGCTGGAATGCTTGGTACCCGCGCTATAATTACTATGGCTACTGCGGGAATTCATACTACTACAACCATTGGAGATACAGAGATTACTATGCCGGCTGGGGCAACCCCTATTACTACAACGGTGGCTACGGATACAACAGTTACTGGAATGGCTACAATCAAGGTTATGGAGACGGCTGGAATGATGGCGTCTACGGTAATCGTGGCAATCGACGAGATATATACACTGGCCGTAGAAACACCGCCAATGAAACTGGTTTCGTCAATAAGAACGATCGATCCAACAGTCCCAACAAAGCGGTACAAGACAAGGTCGGTGAAAGACCACTAGGCGTCGTTGATCGTGAAGTATCTGCGAATGCTCAGAAAGATGGCAAGATGGCAAGTGCAGATCGGTTGAATGGATCTTCGAGCATCTATAAAGTGAACGCGGGTCGCCTTGCAAACGTTGGTGATATCAAGAATGCAAGTGCTATAGAAAAGGGAAGTTCAACTTTCAATAACAATCAACCGGCAGAGGTTAGAAAGAGTGCCATTGCACAACCCGTGAACAGTAGAATCAAATACGACGCTAGTGAGTTGGCACGCACCCCAAAAGTGGACAGACGTTATGGCCACACCGTTGTGCGAGACAATCCGACCACCAACCGACAGCCGCAGTCTGGTGTCAAAACCGACCCAAATGAGGTGAACAGCACTCCGCCTGCTCGAAACCAAGAAGCAGTGCCCATAAATTCTGGAAGAGGTCAAGGAAGTATCAGTACTCCGCAGCGACCAGACAATGATGGTAACGCTCCGAGCCGAACTGTCCCTTCCACTGTGCGCAAGCCGAATTACTATCGTTCACCAGAACGGGAGGCAGCTCCGCAAAGGGAAAGCAGAGATCGCTATCAATATCAGCAACCTCAGCGTCAGGAGCGCACTCCATCTTATGACGGGTATCAGCGAAAGCCATCTGCGCGTCCATCGAGTCCGCAGCGAATGGAATCTCCTTCTCGACAAACCCCGAGCAGAAGTGTGAGCCCGTCGCGCTCTACCTCTCCTTCTCGAGGCAGCTACAACGCACCGAGTAGAAGTACCAGTCCAAGCAGAAGCATTGATCGCTCGTCATCCACTCCTTCTCGAGGTAGCTTTAGCTCACCGAGCAGAAGTTCTAGCCCAGGCGGTTCTTCAATGAGCAGTCCTAGCCGCGGCTCTAGCTCAAGAGGTTCTATGAATTCTGGTGGAAGGAGAAGATAATGTGGTACCGCATAGTCATAGCATTGATCATGACCAACATGATCTCTCTGATGAGCTTGGGCCAAAACGAACGCGATGCCTTGTTCTTTTCAAGAGATGAGATCACAGGCAGCGCGAGGTCCATCAGCATGGGTGGTGCCTTCAGCGCTCTGGGCGGTGACATATCCGGCACTTATATCAACCCGGCTGGCATAGGAGTCTATCGCTCCAATGAGTTTTCTATTGGTCTTGGATTCCATACGAGCGTCTCGCTCTCCGATTACTACGACAACTCGTCGCTGGATTCAAAGTCAAACCTGAATATTCCGAGCCTCGGAATTGTTGGCGTAAATGAAATCAAGTCAGTTGGAAAATGGAGAAGCACGTCCATGGCATTCGGAATGCACCGGGCTCAGTCTTTTCATCGCTCCTATTCCATCATGGCGAACGATGTTCCCAGCTCGATGATTGACAGCTACCAAAAGACCATTCTGAACGATCAGGCAGAGCCAAGTGAGCTTGGAAACTTGTATCCTTTCGACATTTTTCTTGCCTGGCAAACGTATGTGCTGGACACCTTTGAGGGGCTTGGATACTACAATGCCGCTGGAGTACTTCCTGTTGACCAATCCTATTCAGCCGCAGAAAGCGGAGCGAAGCGCGAGACCTTCTTTTCATTTGGAGGGAATTACGACGACAAACTCTACCTAGGGGCAAACATCAATTTTTCTCGCATCAGCTTCGAGAGAAGCTACACGCACAGCGAATCCATCAACCCCTCAGACACCACTACAGTATTGAAGCAATATGCCTTTCAATTCGACGAGAGTTTTTCAGGATTAGGAGCTTCGGTTTCTGCAGGATTGATCTACCGACCCATTACACCTCTGCGCATCGGACTGTCATTCAAATCGCCTACTGTTTATTCCCTGGACTTAGAGTATGAGAGCAACATGACCGCCACCTTCGCGAATCCGCTCCTCACTCAAGCTGATGTATATGATGAGCGATCGCCCTATTTGGGACAGTATCAGTTTAGACTCACATCGCCAACCCGCGCGACTTTCGGCCTTGCGTATGTTATAGGAAAGCTCGGAATGGTGAGCATAGACGCGGAATACGTCAACTACACAAGGATTAGGATGCAAGGCATCTCCGATGGCTACAACTTCAACGCAGAAGAAAACGCGATTCGAAATCAACTCCAGTCAGCCTTGAACCTGCGATTTGGAGCTGAGTACCGCCTTTCACAATTCTGGAGTTTGAGAGGAGGATTTGCCCAATACGGCGACCCTCACACGAAAGGATTGGTTGATCAAGGAAGTTTCCAGCTCTATAGCATTGGATTTGGGTTCAGAAACGCCGAATACTTCCTAGACGCTGCCTACCAATTGAGGTCTTCGGAAGAGGTCAAATTCCTGTACGACCCAACCCTGGTTGACCCAGCGTATATAAGCCAAGCGGATCACCGTATCACGGCTACATTCGGATTCAAATTCTAAAACTCACCTGTCCGTAAGCCGACCAGCGGAAAGGACTTCCGACTTTTTACCGAGCAATTCATACATCGCTCCTTCCATCCTTGCAGCACCTAAATCTAGGATCGTTTCTGCCTGCTCAAGGACTGTTTTCTGCATCAATTCGCCGTCCGACGTATAGATTCGGAACTCACCCGCCTCATGTTCAGGATCTTCCAATCTCACTGTGCCGAGCGCAAGATCCACGTGCATCACAATACTTGCCACGTTGATTGGACGCGCAACGAAATCTCCTTGAATGCGATGCGCTAGGGCGTACTCTCCTGGAAGAATTTTACGCATTTCCATAAGCCCAACCCCATTCGTGCTATTTCCTAAAACGTTCTTGGAGTAGTACTCATAATGCCCCCAATCCGAAGCCGCAGAAGGTCTATACATCAAGACCAAATCGTCTTCTGTCCAACGCAGTAATGAGGCATCAAGGTATCTCCCAGCACCCGCAGCACGACCATCGTAAAAGAACTGCCCTTCCATGCAAACCTTTTCACAGTTGATTCCGCTTACCCGCCAATATCGATTTTCCTCCAGATCATACTTGCTAGCTGACGGATCCTTGATCGGATCAGGAGAACTCCAGACCTGTTCAAACCGAATGAACGCCGAATCCTTTACCTCAGTCACATCAACATCCCAAAACATGTTTTCCAACGAGAAACTCTCGGGGCGCGTAATAAGCAGCTGATCTGATGTGCTTGCCTGTGCTAATTCATGCCCTTCATCGAGTACGATCCACACCGGCCTCATAGGAGACCTGAGTACCACTTCATCATACTTCCCTGAGACACTTCCTTTCCCTTTGATTCGATTCCAACGGGCGTCGTACATCGAATAATACAATGGAACTTCATTATGCCATTGGGCAGTGCCCTTCAGTTTCTGTTGAACATACAGGGTAACCTCATACACAGAGTCGTTTGGGACAGCTTTGAACGAATCCAAGACCAAGGCATTCCATCCATGATTGAATACCCAATCTCGAAAAAAGAACGAGAGGTCTACACCAGTATGCGCACTCCAGTAGTGCTCGAGCGTATCACTACTCACCGAACTAAATGCATAATCCTTCATGAATGCCTTAGCCGTTTCAAAGAAGACGCTGTCTCCCAAGTAACCACGCAAATTATGCGCTACCAAAGCCCCTTTCTTGTACACGTGGTCTCCATAGACATACTCATGAGGCTGACCGGACACCGGCCTATACCCTCCTTCATTGTGGTGTCCGAATTGCAGCATGTAGCGTAAGTCCTCCAGCATATGATTGACGTAGGCCTCCCTTCCGTAGACGTATTCATCAAACAAGTATTCCGAGAAAGAGGCCCACCCTTCATTGATCCACATATCACCATCGGTCTCGCATGTAACGGCATTCCCCCACCACATATGGGCAAGTTCATGCGACATCAAACTTTCATTCCCAAAGCCACCATTGGCGGCGTAAATAGGATAGGTAATATTGGTCGCGTGCTCCATTGCGCCATCATGAAAGGGCACAAGACTATACCCAACTTTATCAAAGTTGTATGACCCATACGCCTCCTCAAAGGCGGTGATGCCGTTGTGTATATGTTGGAAAGAAGCGGAAAGGTTCGCAGTATCACTTGGACTTGCAAATAGTTGTACCGGGAATGCGCCAGATACTCCTTCATGTATCGAGTTCAGTTCGGCATAGGGACCAATAGTAACGCACGCTAAGTAAGAGGGAATGGGATCATCCAACAGCCAGTGATATCGAATGGAACCATCCTTGCGATGCACTGTGTCTTTCAACAGACCGTTACAAACCGCAAACCGATCTTGCGGAGTGATGATGGTGAATTCAAAAGAGGATCGTTCGATGAAGTTATCAATGCAGGGAAACCAAACTCTACCATACGAATGGGGGTCTGAACCAAAACCCACCCCAAGGTTCCATGCATACTCAGCCGAGAAGTAAAAACCACCCCAACCCGAAGGATCCTGTATGGGTAATCCTCGGTAGTAAACGGATATATCCACGCTTCCAGAAGTCGGAATGGCCTCAAAGAAAGTAAGCCGTAAACCGGCACCGTTGTGATGAAATGAAGCAAGCCCAATCGCCGATACGCTATCCACTTCAAGCCCTTCGAGATCTAGCGTAAAATGCTTTATATCAGGCATCAAGGCGCTAATGCTCAAGGTCGCCTTTCCTTCTATTAACTTCCTTGACATCTGGGAAAAGTCAAGATCGATACGCGTATGCATGATATCAACTGAATCACTGCGATGATCTTTAATTTCAAGCCTCTTCCCTGTCACGGAACCTTTGTATTTAGAGCAATAAGAGCCAGGAGCTTGGGCGTGAGAAGTAAGCGTAAAACAGAGAAATAATACCGTCAAAATCGACTTCATCGAAATGATTTTTTCAAAAGTACATTCTAGCACACATCCACCATGTCCATTTAGCATTCCAACCTTTTATAGCGATGGGATCGATTCATTCATCGAAAAACTTTGGATTCTTACCCTTCCATTTCGCATCATTACACGTCTCCTAGGTTGGACTACACGCATTCCAATCTTTTAAAGCAAGCTGTTACGATGAAACCATCTCAAGAGTTATTTCGCCTAATTAGGTCTCTAAGCAAATCTGAGAAGCGTTTTTTCAAGTTAATGTCTTCTTTGCAGTCGGGAGAGAAGAATTACATCAAGTTATTTGATGCCATTGAGAAACAATCCGAATACGATGAAGAAGGCATCAAAAATCATTTCAAAGGAGAAACCTTCATTCGGCACCTCCCATCAGAGAAGAACCACCTCTACAAACTGATCCTCAAGAGTCTTCGCCTTTTTTATGCTGACAACAGTGTCTCGGCCATCCTCGCAGAGAACATTCAGAGCATAGAAATCCTGTACAATAAGGCACTGTATCTAGAGTGCTCGAAGCTGGTAAAAAAAGCGAAAAAGATTGCCGCTGCCCATGAGCGATTTTACTACCTCTTCGAACTGATCAAATGGGAAAAGACGCTTCTCGAAGAAGAATTTCAAGCAGGCAAATTCGATCGGGATCTGAACAAACTGATCCTTGAGGAACAGCAGGTAATTGGCAAACTCCGAAATCTTGCGGAGTACCAGATTCTGTACTCCAAAGTGAATTATGTGTTTCGTCAAGGAGGTTACGTCCGGAACGACACAGAGCGGAGCATGGTCAATGAGATACTCGACCATCCCTTGATCAAGGAAAAGAATACGGCCCTGTCAAAAAGAGCCGCAGCTACTTGCTATTACGTGAAAGGCTTATGCGCCATCACGGGCAATGAGGTGGAAGATTCGTTCGACAATTTCAGTCGGGTCGTAAAGATCTTTGAAGAGAACCCCAATTTGATCCAAGACATTCCGAAACAATACATCAAATCACTGGGCAATCTATTCTACTACTACATCGGCGCGGGAGACTATGGGCGACTTTTTGAACTCATCGAAAAAATGCGTTCACTGAGGGATCAGCCTGGATTCAACCGCATCGACATTCAAATACGCATTTTCATTTCCACCAATTATTTCGAATTATTGGCGCACGATCGGCGTGGTGAATACAAGGAGGGGGTCGGCAAAATTCCCAAAATCAAAAAAATGCTCTCCGATTTTGGAGAAAAACTTACCAAGGAAGATGAGGTGCTCTTTGGGCATGTGATGGCCAATATTTTATTCGGCGCACAACAATACCGTGAATCGCTAAGGCAGTTGAACGCAGTCTTAAATGACAACGACAACAACCTTCGAAAAGACATCTACAGTTTCTCCAAGTTGTTCAACCTTGTGATCCATTACGAATTGGGAAACTATGACCTCCTAGACTACTTGATCAAATCCACCGAGCGTTTCTATAGCAAGCAACGCAAATCACTGGCTTTGGGATACGAATTCGAAATTACCTTCATCAAGTACCTCAAGAGGTTACTGAAAGCCGTGAAGCACGCGGGCCGGACTTCTGGAATCTTTGAAGAAATGAAAGAAGAGCTCACAGAACTCCTCACCGATGAGAATGAACGCGTCGCCTTAGAGTACTTTGATTACATCACATGGATCGATGGGCAAGTGCAGGGCATTCCCTACGGCCAGATGAAGGTGATCAATTTCAGGAGTGCTCAGCCGGCTTGAATGCGCTGCCTAACCGCCTCATAGAGTGCCACCCCACAAGCCACTGCTACATTTAATGAACCTACTTGTCCACGCATTGGAATTTGCGCCTCTTCTTTCGCCATGCGGAGAAGGTGGGGATCAATACCTTCTCCCTCGTTCCCAAACAGCAGATTGATGGGCCGTATCATGTCAGTGGTATAGATCGTTTCCTTGGCCTTTTCGGTGCACGCCACAGTAGGAATACCGGAAGCATTGAGCATTTTGATCGTATCACCAAGCGAGAGTACCTTGCATACAGGCAAATGGTATAATGCCCCTGCGGATGTCTTTACAGATTCATCATTGATGGCCGCTGAGCCTTTGTGGGGGATGATTACTGCGTGACAACCAGCTGAGAGCGCTGATCTAGCAATGGAACCAAAATTTCGAACATCATTCACCTTATCCAACATCAAAAACAAAGGCACCTCGCTTCGCTCAAACACCCTCTGTACGATTTCCTCAATGTCAGCAAACTCTATCGGCGAGGTAAAGGCAACTACCCCTTGATGGTTCTTTCTGCACAGCTTATTGAGCTTTTCTTTCGGTGCCTTGATTACCGACACCCCCAACTTGCGGGCAAGCAATTTCATTTCTTTGGCTTGCTCAGACTTTAGGTCATCTTGCATGAAGAGTTTGTCTACGCTTTTTCCGGAAAGCAGTGCTTCCATTACCGGGTGCAACCCGTAGACCTGATTGTTCGATTCGTTTTCCTGTCTTCCCATCTATTGATATTTGAGCACCCGCCCTTGTCGCCAGAACTCGACCGCCCTGTACCAAGAGGTTTTCAGGGAACTCGAACGGATGAGGCGATAATCGTTCGACGTGAACGGATTTACCACTTTGGTAAAAGTAAGGCTTAGTGCATTGTAGCGTCCCTCTTCGCCGTAAAGCCACGTTTCCGAAGCAGTAGATCGGTAGACAATATCCGGCGGACCATATACAATGTAGCACATCCCTCGGTCAGACTTCCAACCTTCTAGGTAGGAGGTGAAATAGCGATTGGCGTATTGCACGCGGCCGTAAAAGGAACCGATCAATTCTCTCGCACGTTCAGGACTTCCACCAAGGTTCAACCAATGTTGATCGACGTTGCGTTTGATATGATCTCCTTGACTCAACCTCTCGAACTCCTCATTGGTGGTAATGTAGCGCAAAGGAAGCGCGAGATCCAATACCGTCTTGGCTTCTGGGTAATGAGGCCCAAAATAGAATAGGGAAGCGCCGGTTCGTTTCGTAGAGTCGTCGGTCACCTGATAGAATCCTTCTCGCACCACATCCAATACGCGGTGCCCTGAAGATGCATTCCTAAGGGTAATCATCCGATCCGGCTTGAAGTCAAATGGTTTTGCAGAAATGGTAGAAAAAGGCGGTGATGCGACAGGAAAGTTTCGATCATAATATTTGACATACAAGGCAACATCTGGATCCAAGTAGGTAACCATCAAACTATCGGTTCGCTCAACGTAGGAATGATAAATCATCCCTTCATCGTACGAACTAAAAATTACCGTTTGCTCATTCAGTCGTTGGCCCCGTAGTAGGTCGATGAACATGGTGTATGCCTTTGGGGAATTCAAATCTCGCACGGTACATTCCAGAAGATAGTATCGGTTCTCCAGTGAATCAAGGGGTATTGTATCTACAATGGTGGTTGGAATCATGGAGACATTTTTCCTTACAATGTTTCCGCTGTCAAGGGCAGTTGGAGCAGAGTAAGAACTGAAAAGGCGATAGCGGATATTGTAGTTCAGTCGTTTGCTTCCGTCCTCGTGTATAGATCGGCCCATCTTTTCTGTGGGAAACCGCAGATAGACGATCGATCGTTTTTCAAAGTTGATCACCTTGTGTTCTACGATCAGTTCTGGAGAGAGGTCCCGATAGAGAAAACTCACATTTCTTCCTGACACGCTCTGATTCACCTTACACCCCGAAATAGACAAGAGGAGGCACATCCCAGCTCCGAGGAGAAGGCTGGCTGATCTGAGAATGTAGGGTTGAATGCTCTTCATGCGAATCGTTTGCAAAGAAATGACATCCATTCACAGCCGACATTCGAGATTATCACTTCGCCTAAAAAAGGCTCAAGAATCCAAAGTGAATCTTCGACGCCCGCAACAAAACTGGGTTGGATTGCTGGCTTCCCAACGCATAAGACAGGCTGAAATTTCCCGCCTTGGTTCCAAAGGCAATGCCCGCCCCAAAGCCGTAAGGCGTATCTCTTCGTGCCCCGATCCGATTCATGGAAGCGTTTTCATACCACGCCCCGTCGAAGAACCCAAAGACATATCCATCCCTATCTAGCTGATACCGCAATTCAGATCTCAAAAGGGTGAATGTGGTAGCGAAAATGGATTCTTCATTGAATCCTCGTATCGTGCGTAAGCCGCCTATCCGAAAGGCTTCGTTGTTGAACAACTGATCATTGGCCAGCCCGGAAGCCATGATGCGTTGATGCCATACCAGCCGCTTTACAGGAGAGAGGTAGTACGAAGCGTCGAGCGCAGCTTTGAACTGGAGGGTTCTCAATTTGAGCTCGTCATACAGCACTTCAGGCAGACGCTGGTTTCGTATGATCTGCTTCACGCCCAATCCACCCTGGATGTCGAGATCAACGCCCTTCGAAGGATTCATTCGATAATCTACCTGTTCTATCCTCAGCCCCGCACCGTATGCATTGATAGCACGATCTAGGAAAGGGGGAGTGAGGCCGTTGGCGTACTGTGAAGTGCTGATCAAATCGGTCGTTTGTCGATCAAAGAAGAGCCTCAAATGATCCCCAGCCCCCAGCGCATAACGCAATCCAACCTGTCGAAACACGTCCGTAAAAAGGGTGTCGCGACGGTAAATTTTCAAATTCCCGTCGAGGCTAAAACCGCTGTTCAGCACATAGGGAGTGATCAACATGACGTTCAGTTCTTGGGTATTGGTCTGGAGTTTACGCCAATTCAAGTCCACCACCTCACCTTGACGGAGCGCATTTTCGAGGTGCAACTTCACGTCACCGGTGATCAATACGCTTCCATCGCTTGGGTCAGGAAGAAAGCCGACGATTCCATCGAAGTTGCTCGCATTGCGCTTGTTGAGGTACAGATGCACCTTGGTGACGTCTTCCTCAAAGGTGACCAATGGGGTCTTGATCTGCGACAAAAAACGAACCGAGGTGAGTTTTTCAGGGATACGCTGAATCGCTTTTTCATTGTAGGGACTCCCCTCTTTGATGCCTAGGTAGTTCGTTAGGTATGCTGTCCGCACGCGCAGGTCACCTTCTATGATTACGCTATCTATTTGAACGTAACGCCCTTTGTCCAATACCAGCGCAGCTGAAACTTTGCCCTGTTGAACGAGAACGCTATCCAGGTAAAATGAGGCGAATGGAAAACCGTTGTTTTCTAAATACCGCAGTCCCTTTTCCATCATTCTATCGATGCGAACCGGTGAAACCCGATCCTTTTCAAACCGCTGTACATTGACCCCGGACTTGGCCATGACCCATTGGACTTCATCATTGGTAGAGAGGGAACGCCAAGCATAGGATTGTCCCAAATCATATCGAATCAAGATGCTGTCGTTAAGGCTATCAACCTTTTTTATGCTGGCGATGAACCCATGCGCCAGTATCAATCGCTCAAGATCTGCGATTTCCGACTCCATATCCGAAGCCCTAACACTGCGGCCGTTGAAACGAAGGATACGTTTGTCGGCTTCTCCGAGCAACTCAAAGCGCGCACCACGATAGGCCTCCTCAGAGGCCTTCACTGTGTCTTCTTGAGCGTATCCTCTACTTAGGAAGAGCGCTCCAATCGACAGAATCGTTATGATGTGTTTGCAGGTAGGCATTGGCCTTGCTAAAATGGCGGCTTCCGAAGAAGCCGGTATACGCTGAGAACGGCGATGGGTGAGGCGCTTCCAAAACAAGGTGTTTTTCCGTGTCTATCAGCGCTTTTTTCGCACGGGCAAAGTTACCCCAGAGCATGAACACCAAATGCTCCCTTTGATCAGATAATGTTTTGATGGTTGCATCTGTGAACGTTTCCCAACCTCTTTTCTGATGTGAACCCGGCGATTTATGTCGCACACTCAAGGTCGCATTTAATAAAAAAACGCCTTGGCAAGCCCAGCCGCTAAGATCGCCCTGCGGAGGCAGAGGTATACCGAGGTCGGTATGCAGCTCCTTGAAGATGTTCTTTAAGGACGGCGGTAGAGGAACACCTTGTTCGACTGAAAAGGACAGTCCATGCGCTTGCCCAACCCCGTGATATGGGTCCTGCCCCAAGATGACCACCTTCACCTCTGGAAAAGGAGTTAGGACGAAGGCACGAAATATGAGGGACGAAGGAGGATATATGCTGAACGATTCTCTTTCCTCTTTCAGAAATGCTTGAAGTTCCACATAATACGGCTGACCGAATTCTTGCTTCAAAGCTTGCGACCAAGTTTTCTCCATCTTCGACTGAACCGTTTGGGCGCTCATGCGTATATCCTTCAGGGTTATTAACAGCAAAGGTCAAAAACCTTTTGCTCACCAAACCAAATTAAGTTCCGTATCGTTTACTTTTGGAATCTCTTACTGCTTTTCTATCCTTGAGAAGCTAATCAAATTGAACAGATGAAAAAACTCATCATAGCATCGGCCGCATTGTTTCTTTTAGCTGTTGGCATGTCTTCTTGCAAGACGCACGAAAAGTGCCCTGCTTATAGCGCTGTAGACTCAATCGAGCAATCAGACGTCAAGGCGTAAGCACATTTGCGTTGATGTTCTTCATTGTGTCGCTAAGCCTAGCTGCGGAGAGGAGTAGGCAATAAAAGACTTTGCGAAGTACTCCATTATTTTAGCATGGATTAGGTACTTTTGAAAGGATGCGCCTTCTCGTATACATTATCTTTTTCTTGATGTTCGCTTTTTCGGTGGATTCTTTCGCACAAGCGGATGGTGGTAATCCAATCGAAAAAAGATGGTTTTATCGTACCATGAACATGTACGGCGCTGAAATTTACACGCGCGGCTTTGGTGCATATTACAGAAGAGGTTGGAGGCAAACGGGTTTCTCTAATAGGATCTACCATGTTGAGTTTCTCACCGTCAACCATCCAAAGCAAAAGAAGGTGGAGCCTTTCGGGCAGCAATCCTTGCGCTACTATGAAGGCAAGCTGAATTCTGTTTACTTCCTCAGAAATTCCTTTGGCTGGCAGAAAACGCTTTTTGACAAAGAGGTCAAACGTGGCGTCCGCGTCAGCTACTTCTTTCTTTTTGGACCGACCATTGCATTTGCTAAGCCTATTTACATGAACGTGACCTATGTAGAATCAGGCACCCGTGCTACAGAGCGATACGACTATGAACGCCACTCCAGTCAAACCCAGATCAACGGGAGGGCACCTTTTCTTTTAGGCATCAACGAGATGGGCATCTATCCAGGGCTTCATACCAAGTTTGCTTTCAACTTTGAGTATTCCGGGGACGATGAAAACATAAAGTCAATCGAAACCGGTGTCAACTTTGACGCCTTCGGCAAAGAAATCCCCATGATGGCGGTTACCTATAATGATCAATTCTATCTAACTTTTTATATAGCGCTCCATTTGGGTAAAAGGTACCTGTAACCTTTCACCAGAAGTGGTGTTTTCCAACCGTTTTCTCATTTGAACCTTCTGCTCTTTAAATTGTGTTAATTATCCGGATAGTTTTTATTTAAATTGCACCTCCATTTCGGGAACCTTATTGAAACAAACAGAGTTATGATTAAAAAGCTACTTTTTCCAGGAATAGCCGCCGCTTTAGGACTCCTTATCACTTCTGGTCTCTACTTAACGAAAGAGCGCTCTTACGAGAAGCGTTCTTATAATTACGGTGAATCATCTGAACCCTTCTCCATGAAGTGGGCTATGATAGACCTCAGAACAGGTGAGTACAATCCAGATGCTTTCTACGAAGCGCAGAATTATATCAATCAACGGGTTTCTAGAGGAAATGCCTTGGGCATGGAGTTTTTGATGCGAGGTCCGGACAACGTTGGAGGTCGTACTCGTGCGATTATTGAGCTTTACGGAGAGCCTGAGAAGCTTTTGACTGGTAGTGTGACCGGAGGACTCTTCTACAGCAATGATGGAGGAGCCACATGGAACGCACACGACCAATTCAAAAACTTAGATTCAACCTCGTCGCTGATTGCAAGTATTTGCCAAGACACTGTTACAGGTCATATTTATGTAGGCACAGGAGCAACATTTGACCAGTTTTATGGTGGTTACAACGGTCCTGGATATGGCATCTTTAAGTCCACCGACGGAGGCGAAACATTCTTCCATCTCACTTCTACTACTCCCGGAAATCGATATTCTGCAGCCAATGAAACCTGGCATGGTGTCAACCGGATTCAAGTAGGTACAGATGGAAAAGTTTACGCAGCTACTCAAGCAGGTCTTCAAGTTTCACCCGATGGTGGCGAGACATGGACCAATCCAGTTTTCGTAGACCCAAACCAAACGATACCAAACAATGGAACTGTGGCTGATGTCTCCACTGGAAAGGATGGATCGGTGCTCGTTTCATTCGCGAGTGGTTCCGTGTACTTATTAGAACAAGGCGTTTTTGAGCAAATCAATGTTCGTGGCCTAACGACAGGCGCATCTAGAACGGTATGCCAAATCAACACGGTGAATCCGAACTATATGTATGTAATGTTTATCTCAGGAGATGGGTGTCTGAAAGGCATTTACAAATCAACCAACGGCGGCATTTCATGGGGTAAGATTCTCGAGGCATTCGACAATTTCAGCCCGATGATCGGAAGCTCTAGTTGTCAAGGAATTTACGATGCAGCCATGGCTTCATCGGCGCAGGATCCTAACACCATTTATATTGGAGGTGTTGAATTGTGGCGTTTTGACGGAAGTTTGACACGTGTGGCTACCGAAGGCGGTTCGCCTCCCTTCCTCGACGTGCAAGACAACTATGTGCACTCTGACAAGCATTTATTCTACCAAAGTCCAAACAATCCAAAGCGGATGTATGTAACATCAGATGGCGGTATTGCAGTGACAGAGAACAGAGGAAACACATGGCAAGGATTGAGCAAAGGGTATATTTCCACTCAATATTATGGTATTGCACACGGTGCAAATGGTGGTGTCATCATTGGCGGAACGCAAGATAATGGAACGCTCGCAGTACTTGGAGCCAACAGTTTTGATCCCAATCTAGGGTATTCGGTTTATCCGGGTGTGGATGGCATTGATTGTGAAATCGCTCAGAGTTCTCCGATTCTCTTTGCCACCTCCCAGAACGGAGGGTGTATTCGTGCAGATTTTTCGTTAGGCAGCACGACTCAGCAGCCTCCTTCAGCATTTATCAGTTTTTTCGGCAGCGGTGCAAGCTTCATGACGCGTGTCAAGCTGTGGGAAAGCACGAACGATTTTACGAGCCGAGATTCCGTTACCTTCTCCGTTGAAAGCACAGAATTTGCTGTGGCCACTGGAAATGGAATCTTGCGAAATTTCAACGAGAGCTTCTCTCCAGTTCAACCGGCAGCGAAAGTCATTGAGACGAGTATAGCTGTGAATTCCAGTGGGATGACATTGACGGTTGATCCAGAAAACCCCGGTGAACTGATCGGAGATGGTGAAGGAACGGTTACCTTCAATTCAGATAGAAGCATCGACGTTTCGGTCACTTTCTCTTCTGCACCTTCAGAAAATGCGAATATCTTGGTGAGCTATGAAGAGCGCTATGATGCAAATGATGTGCTGATCCTAGAAAGTCAAAACCTAAGGTCTCAGGCCGGTATCTACACGTTCGAGCATCGTTTAGAAAACTCTCTTAGCCCTGGAGACATAATCAAGGTTCAGGATCCCGTGCAATCCTACTTGCTCAGCACAGGAGATGCGGCAGCAGGCGGAGCGCTTCGTCTCTATCGAAATGTGCTCAATGCGCAGGACCTTCCTCCGAACCCCATTGGGCTTGATGGATTTACTGGCACTGTGAGTGCCATCGAAATATCCAATGACGGAAACACTGCCTTTGTTGGAATGGCGAGTGGAGCTGTTTATCGCCTTACTGGATTGAAAGGTGTTTATGCCAATGCAGATGTGGACAATGTTGATTTCGAATTGCTCTTCAACATCGGTGGACCTTGTACGGGTATCGCCTTGGATCGCACGGACAATAACCGTGTGATTGTAACAGGCGGAGGCTTTGGATCAACGAACCGAGTACGCTATTCTGAAAATGGCCTAGATGCAGCTCCTGTTTTCACGAATGTTCACGGAGATTTGGCGGCAATTCCTGTTTATGACGCAGAATTCAACGTAAACGCTCCAAATCAAGTGCTTCTTGGAACTGACTTTGGAGTCTGGGCCGCGGCAGATATCACTGCAGGCGTGTCTACTGAATGGGAAAATGAAAACCACGAATTCTCTGCAGTTCCGGTTTACGACATCCGCCAGCAATGGAGACCTTTCGAAGAGGCTTCTAATTCAGGTGTTGTCTATTTGGGAACTTTCGGAAAAGGAATGTGGGAATCAACAACACTTGTCGGTTCAGCTGAAGTTCCAGAATTAGCAGGGCGCAATCAGTCCATTTCTGGAATGAAGGTGTACCCAAATCCAGTGCAAGGAGATGGCATGCTGTCTTTTGACGCAGGATTCAATGGTCAGGTGGATGTGTGCTTGTACGACTTCAACGGACGTCAGGTCAATAAGTGGCAACAGCGCGTTTCTTCTGGAAACAACCGCATCTCCTTCAACACAATGACGATGCGAACGGGAACCTACTTCGTAGTTGTTGAAGGCGAAGGTCTTCGCGAATCAGCCAAGTTCATCGTTATGAACTAAGGTTCGGAAACCTCGATAGGATATATTAAGCCCTTCCATTCGGAGGGGCTTTTTTTTGAGTATACCTTTGGGCCTCGAAGAATCAAAGCATGGAAAAAGTGAGGATCGCAATCAATGGGTTTGGACGCATAGGCAGAACGGTAACTCGCGTGCTGCAAAACAACCCTGCTTTTGAATTGGTAGCGGTAAACGATCTTGTCGCCGCTGACAACCTTGCTCATTTGCTAAAGTATGACAGCGTACATGGACGCTTTGCTGGAGCCATAGTACCCGGTCAAAATGGATTCACCATCAATGGTTCGATGGTGCAGGTCATCAACGAGCAAGATCCGTCTCGACTTCCTTGGAAGGCGTTGGACATCGACTTTGTCATCGAGTCCACAGGACGCTTCAGAACGAGCGAACTCGCACAGGCACACATCGATGCCGGAGCAAAACATGCTATCATCTCAGCGCCCGCCCAGGACCTTGATACGCCCTCCATTGTCATGGGTATCAATGACGACCTCCTCACCGGAAAAGAAAAAATCGTATCCAATGCTTCCTGCACCACCAATAGCGCAGCTCCCTTGGTGAAAATCCTTCAAGACAATTGGGGAATCGAAGAAGCGTACATCTCAACGATACACAGCTATACCTCAGATCAACGCCTACACGATGCACCACACAGCGATTGGCGGAGAGGTCGAGCAGCCGCCGAAAGCATCGTACCTACCACCACTGGCGCGGCAAAGGCCATTACGCGCATTTTTCCTGAGTTGGAAGGACACATGGGTGGCGCGGGCATTCGTGTGCCCGTTCCCAATGGCTCCTTAACAGACCTGAGCTGCATGCTGCGCCGCGAAGTAAGTGTAGAGGAAATCAATGCTGCCTTCAAAGAGGCGGCACACGGCAAGCTACGGGGAATTCTAGAATATACAGAAGATCCGATCGTGTCAAGAGACATCATTGGCAATCCTCATTCCTCTGTCTTTGACGCTCAACTAACGTCTGCTTTAGGAAGAATGATCAAAGTAGTGGGTTGGTACGACAATGAATGGGGATATTCAAACCGTTTAGTGGATTTGATGCTCAATATGCATCAGCTTTCAAAAGCCTGAAGTCGGAATTTTTCGCCGTCAAACGTTCCATAATTGCAGGCCGTAAACCATTCGCCTAGGTTGATGTATCGCGAGCCTTCACCCACCAATTCGTCAATCACTAAATGGCGATGCCCAAAAACGAAATAATCTACATGACGGCTCTTCAGCTCGGCCTTTGCATACTGGATGAGGTATTCATCTTCACCTAAAAAGACGGCGTCTTTGCTGCCTGTAGTCTCTCTGCTCTTTCTGGAAAAGAAACGCGCAAGGTTCACGCCAATATAAGGGTGCAACATGGCAAATAAGCGCTGGGCTATGCGGTTAGTAAACAGCCGCTTTACCATTTTATATCCCTCATCTCCAGGGCCCAATCCATCTCCATGACCAATGATAAAGGTCTTGCCATTCCAGCTACGCTCAATCGGAGCTGTGTAGATGTGGGCATTGAACTGCTCATTAAAGTAGCCGAACATCCAGATGTCATGGTTCCCTGTAAAAATGTGGATTGGGATTCCTGCATCACTCATCTCGGCTAGCTTCCCGAGTAGTCGCACATAGCCCTTAGGCACAACAAATTTATACTCAAACCAGAAATCGAAAATGTCTCCGAGTAGGTACAATTCCTTGCAATCATCCTTGATGGAATCCAACCAACGCACCACTTTCAATTCGCGGTCCGACGGAATTTTACGATCCACATAGGCTCCCAAGTGAAAATCAGACGCGAAGTATATTTTCTTCTCTCCTTCCATTAGAATTGGATGTGCTTTCTCAGGGCAAACGGATTGACCAGGTCAAGCGATAGCTGAAACCGAATCAAATCAAACATTCCCAACCCATTCGCGGTTACTTCCTGTTCAATATTGTCGCTGTAAATCAACGGCAGGTACAGCCCGAAAATACGTCTCTTTCCAGACAAACAGATGCCAGCATCAAAGAGTGCTTCACCTTGAAAAGCATATCCTGCATCCGCAAAAACCCCGATCGGAAACTTACTGAAGAACATCTCTAGGTTGTACGAAGCTAGTCCCACATTTGAACTTCCTACGGCTGTTGGAATTTTGAAACCGCCATGCGTCTCGGTCAATTGCTTCGACAAGACATCACCTGCGCTTGAACGATCTAAGAAAATACCATCGTAGGCGTAGTCATTCCTTGCCGACTGCCCTTCCATGCGATAGTTGAAGATCGGATCTGTGGCATTGTTACTCATAAAGCCGCCCACAAATAATCGATTTCTCACCCGCAAGTAATCATCGAAGACGAGCTGGTTAATCACCTCAACGGAAGCGCGCAGGAACTCCTCATAGACCTCACCTCTTACGACAAATTGAGTGCCATATGCTGGATGATCATATTGTAGATCATAGCGCAGCCGGGTAAACACAGAACGACGGTTTGACTTAAGAGTGGATGCGGTTTCGACATCGTATTTCATAAGGTCCTCTGATAAGAGAACACTGCTAATACTAAATTCATCATCCCACATTCCACTGGCCTTATAGGGTCGTAAATTGAACCGCACATAAGGTTCTATCCTGGTGAAATTCAAGTGTTCCACGGTGGGTGTTCGGTAGTCATTATCATGCGTGAACCTCCTACCTTTTACACCTAAGTCTATAGATTGAAACAGCGACCCTTCTGGCGTTATAGCATAGTACAACTCCCCCAGACCACTGAAGCTGCTCGATTTGGTGGAAAACATGGGAACCAAGGCCCAATTCCATTTCCGTATTGGCAGAATGGAGTTATAAAATGCAATCCCCGGCGTCAATCCTCCTGGCACACTTAAACCTAGCAAAGGAGTGTAGTAAACTTCCGTTCTTGACGGGTCTTCCAATTGTCCAAGCCACTTCAGCTGTACGGGTTCGACTCGTTTGAACGTCCCTTTAACGGACGCCCGGTTGTTTGTCCTTCTTAATTCTGGCACCACGCAATCGGGGTCGATGACCACTTGATCTGAGACGCCGTTGAACGTGTACAATTTCTTTCCGTGAAAGCCTTCGATCCATGTACGACCTACTTCCTTCCCGTTTTCGTAAAACGCCAGCAGCACAGGGGATGCTACGCCACCACGGTTCTTGATCGTGACCGTAGTCTGCCCGTAGCCGAGACCTATCTTGCCGATCGCATAATCGATCTTAGCCGTGCTGTCTATTCCTTTATCAAACAACCAACTCAAATCCTTTCCTATCTCTTCCGAAAGGATGGATTCAAAGTCCTCAGGATAAGGATGCTTGAATTTATAGGTGTCAAAATATGCATGCATGGCTAAATCCATGGTTGAGTCTCCTACATAATGGCGCAGATAATTGAACCAAACGGCCGGTTTAGAATAGACCACTGCACCATAATTCAGCAAACTGAACTTATCAGAAGGGAGATTGCTAGGTTGATCCGAATTTTCACGCGCCGCCAACAAATAGGTCAGGTAGTGTATGTCCGAAGCTGAGTAGCGGTTTAGCCCCAAAAAAGGGATGAATTTAGAAGACGAGTTGTTCCCAACGAACAACTTACTGTCTGGGTACTTTGTCGACAGGTATCGGTGCTCATTGTAGCTGTTCAAGCCTTCATCCATCCACGCATAGCGTCGTTCGTTACTGCCTAGTATTCCATAAAACCAATTGTGCCCCACTTCGTGCATGATCACCGTCTCCAATGCCAGAGCATCGCCCGAACCACCTATTACGGTGACGTTTGGATACTCCATCCCACCACCAGCTGAAATGGTACCGTCTACCGCCGTAGCCTGATCATACGGGTAATTTCCATTCCAAAG
>Ga0055584_100001976_pt1 | contig 20117 bp, 15 predicted proteins | sample OSDHelmetaG_FD_58716 | JGI IMG/M metagenome (GOLD analysis project Ga0055584, IMG submission 58716) | Pelagic marine sediment microbial communities from the LTER site Helgoland, North Sea, for post-phytoplankton bloom and carbon turnover... | ecosystem: Environmental > Aquatic > Marine >...
TGCGGGTCAACGATGGCTAGGTCAGGCTCAAGCGCTGGCTCCGTAGATCCGCGCAGTCGCTCTGCATCCAGTGTGGCCATACGGAGTTCAATGGTACTGCTATCTTTTTCGATCATTTTCGGTCTTGGCCTCTAGTTGTGCACCTCATCCTATGCGATCGCTGTTCGCAACCGCTACTGCCTGCGACATTCGAATTGCAATTGCTGACGCCGGTTCCCAGAATGGTCGCGCAAATCCGATTCTCGAGAGGAGTCTTCAAATGAATCGTCGTTTAGTACTGGCGCTTGTTGCGTTGGTTTTCACTGCAAGTGTGCAGGCACAAGCCCCGAGTTTCTTCCGCGTAGTTAGTGGTAGTGCGGGCGGAAATTACTTCCCTATGGCTGGCATTCTCGCGAATGCGATCAGTAACCCTCCGGGATCACGGCCATGTGACAAAGGTGGTCCTTGTGGCGTGCCCGGGTTGATTGCAATTGCGCAATCCGCGAATGGCTCGGTCGCCAACGTTAACGCGATTCAGTCTGGCTCTTCGGAGTCTGGCCTCGCGCAATCTGATGTTGCGTTCTGGGGCTTCAACGGCACTGGTGTGTTCGAAGGTAAGCCAAAGCTTGATAAGCTGCGCTTCCTCGCGAGTCTCTATCCTGAGCATATTCACGTTGTATTACCTAAGAATTCGACCGTGCAAAAGCTCGAAGACCTTAAGGGTAAGCGCATTGGTGTAGGCCTGCCGGCGTCGGGGGCGCAAGTGGGTGCGTTGTTAATCTTAAATGCAGTTGGGCTTGAGAAGAACAAGAACTTTCAAGCAGAGGAACTGAATACCTCGCAGTCCGCTGAGCGCATCCAGGATGGTCAGTTGGACGCATTCTTGACTGTCACAGGTGCACCTTCGTCAGGTATTTCTCAGCTCGCCTCGATTGCCGGAATGCGACTATTGGCGATTCCGAAAGCTGTGCAAGACAAAGTCATCGCCCAAGCGCCGTTCTACTTCAGTTCGCCGATTCCTGCGAATGCTTATGAAGGACAAACTGCGGATGTGCCAACACTAGCGGTCGGCGCGCAATGGTTGGTGTCTGCCGATCAACCGGATGAACTGGTTTACGGTATTACCAAGGCCTTGTGGAGCAAAGCCACTACAAAGCTCCTGCGCCATCATGCTAAAGGCAAAGATGTCACGCTGGAAACGGCCCTCGGCGGACGCGGAATTCCCTTGCATCCGGGTTCTGCGAAGTTCTACAAAGAAGCGGGTCTAATTAAGTAATCCGAACGATGCGCGTACTTGGCTAACGCGAGCTTGGCCAAGTACGCATCGTGTTTGCATACGATGCCCGTATTTCGCTTCGCAAGCTGCGCAGCGGCTACATTGACCCAGTTCGGCGCACTCGCGCGCATCTGCCCGCGAGTTCTGTTGACGCTATCCCCCCTCGTCTGATTGCCGACATCGTGCGCGGACAATTGTTCGGCATGAATATTGAGCCTAGTAATGACTGACCAAGCGAATAAACTCGACCTGAAGCGCGCAGAGGAGCTCGAAGCTCGTTACGATCCTGAGATGAGCTTCAGACCGCTGAGCTCGGTGGTGCGTAATCTTATTTACGTAACCTTGGTCGGCTTAGGTCTCTATCATTATTACACCGCAGGTTTTGGGATCCCGCGTGAACAATGGCACAAGGGTATCCATATGGGCCTTGTGTTGTGCATGATCTTTTTTGTCTTCGCTGCGCGTCGCTCATCCCACGATGAACCCGCTCGCAGCTCTTGGTTGCGGCCCGGTAATGTGCCGTTGTATGACTGGATTTTGGGGCTCGCAGCACTGATCTCGTCGCTTTATATTCCGCTGACCTTCACCGGCCTTGATGTCACTGTGTTCGGGCATCAGTACCAATTCGAAGAACTCAATTTCAGAATTGGTAATCCCAATGCGCTTGACCTGTTCTTCGGCACGGTGTTGTGCATCACTATTTTCGAAGCAGCACGCAGAGCGATGGGTTGGGTACTACCAATTATCGTCGGTTGCTTTGTGCTCTACGCCCTTTACGGCGCCAGCATGCCGATACAAGTCTTAGTCATCCCAGAAGTCGATTGGTCGCAGTTTTTAAACCACGTCTATTTGACTACTGAGGGCATCTACGGTGCCCCAATCAAGGTTATCTCTACTTTCGTGTTCCATTTTGTGCTGTTTGGCGTCATCGCGCAGCGCATGGGGCTCGGGCAGTTCTTCATTGACATTGCGCAAATTGTCGCTGGCCGTTATGCCGGTGGGCCAGCGAAAGTCAGCGTGTTGTCTTCGTCATTGTTCGGGACTATCTCTGGCTCCTCTATCGCCAACACGGTTACCACTGGGTCGCTGACAATTCCGGCCATGAAGCGGATTGGTTATCCGGGGCACTTCGCCGGAGCCGTGGAAGCAGCCAGCAGTACTGGCGGTCAGATAACGCCGCCGATCATGGGGGCTGCGGCATTCCTAATGATCGAGTTCTTGGAGCTGCCATACACCACAATTATCGCAGCGGCGGCCATACCTGCTCTGATGCACTATATTGCGGTGTTTGCGATGGTGCATTTCGAAGCGAAACGTCTGGGTTTGCAGGGGATTCCACCTGAAGAGTTACCGCGCCTCGGTAAAGTCTTGCGCCAAGGCTGGCCAACGATGATTCCCTTGGTGATACTGATCTCGGTGTTATTTAGCGGTTATACCCCTTACTACGCTGCATTTTCAGGTATCACCGCGTGCATCGTCATTGGATTTATTAATCCCCTTAATCGATTAACCATTAAGGATTTGTTGGACGCATTTTATCTTGGCTCCAAGTACGCTTTGGCGGTTGGCGCCGCGGGTGCTGCGGTTGGTATTGTGGTCGGCGTGATTACATTGACCGGGGTTACCTTTCGACTGGGTTTCATGGTGACGCAAAGCGCGTTAGGGACGGCCGAGGTTTTTCATGCGGCGGTTGCGTTCTTACCGTTCGAGTTGTTCTCTATCGAGGGTGCGACACTGTTCGTGTCCTTGGCTTATATTGCTATGGCATGCGTATTGATGGGGGCCGGCCTACCCACGACCGCGCTCTACATCATGTTGTCGGCGATCGCGACCCCAGCGCTAGGCAATCTCGGTGTGCCACCATTGGCCGCGCATTTATTCGTGCTGTACTACGGCGTGCTCGCGGACATTACGCCACCGGTGTGTACCTCGGCCTACGCGGCAGGTGGCATTGCTGGCGCGAACCCGTTTCGCACCGGGGTGACCGCGTTCAAGCTTGGTAATGCCAAAGTTATGGTGCCAATGGTGTTTGTCTATTCGCCAGCCATGCTTATTGTGTTGGATGATTATTTCACCTGGTCGGAGTTCTTGCTAACCACAACAACCTGTATTGTCGGCATTATCATGCTCGGAGCAGCGTTGACCGGCTACGCAGTTAGACCAATGGCTATGGGCTGGCGACTGTTATTGGCGGTTGCAGCTATATGCATGGTGGCACCAAATATCGAGGCGAACCTGTGGGCTCTGGGATTGGCCGCACCAGTTATCTGGACCCAGTTTGCGCCGATGTTGCGCGAGCGCGCGGCTTCGGGCTAAGCCCGAGTGCGTAATTGTTGTACCCACGCCGCGCGCAACGCTGCGCATGATGTTTATTCGCGTGTATCTCAGGCGCCGTAACGAGCGAGCACGTCGCGATCAATCTCGATGCCTAATCCGGGGCCATTCGGAATTTGTACAAGCCCGTCTAGGACCTCAATCGGATCGCGCACCAGTTGGCGTCTAAATGGATGTGATGAGCGGTCGTACTCGAGCACTGGGCCTTGTGCAAACAGCGAATGGTGGGTAGTTGGGATATCGCAGCGAGCATTTGTAGTGACGCCGCTTGAGCAACGGCTGAGCCCCATACATGCGGATTTACCATGACACCGTGGGCATGGCCTAGCGCAATGATGTGACGCGCTGCGCCAATGCCGCCACATGCGCCAAGATCGGGTTGTGCGATGTCGACGGCACCAGCACCGAGTAAAGATCTAAATCCGAACAAAGTATGTTCGTTTTCGCCACCCGCTATCGGCATCGCAAGTAGCTCGCGTAAGCTTGCATAGCTCGCGAAATCTTCCGGCACGACGGGTTCTTCATACCAAGCAAGATCATATTGATCCAGCGCTTGACCAAGACGCAGTGCATCAGCACGGCCGTATGCATGATTGGTATCAACCATGATTCGCGCGTCGGTGCCTTGTACTGCGGACGCGATCTGATGCATTACTGCAATGTAGGTCAGTATTCGCGCCAGCAATTCGTCGTGTAGGTCTATGCTGCTGGAGTCCAATTGCGCCTTAGCGCGCGGAACCAGGCACGCATACAACATTCGGTGTCAAACAATTTCTGAGAATGCAAACCGAGACGAATTTGCCAGGACCGAGGTGGCGTGCTTCTATTGGTAAGGGCGGCGCATCAGCTGACCCATCTAACAAGCAGCTTAGGAGAGAGAACCTCATGCTGAATCAATTGAAGGGAGTGCTGATGGCGGGGACCTTGCTTGGTGCCTTATGCACCAGCGCTGGCGTCCAGGCCGCTACTGGCGACACACTAAAAACGGTTAAGGCACGCGATGCCTTACTGTGTACCGGTCATAACGGTACCTACCTCGGATTTGCCGAAGTTGATGACAAAGGTGCCTGGAAAGGCTTCGACATAGAACTATGTAAAGCGCTGGCAACAGCAGTGTTGGGCTCGCCCGACAAGGTTAAGATTATTCCGATTAGTTGGGCGCAACGTTTCCCATCAATTCAGTCTGGCGATATCGACGTGATCATTAAGGTCACTGGCTGGACCATGGGACGCGATACAGAGCTGGGATTGCAATTTAGTCGGCCGTACTTTCTTGGTCCAACTCAGCTAATGGCGCACAAGGAAATTGGCGCGAAGAGTGCCAAAGATCTTGATGGCGCCACCGTGTGTGCGTCCGCAGGTACAAGCACAGAGCGGATTGCAGCAGATTATTTGACCAATCTCGGGGTCAAATTTGAGATGGTCACATTCGAGAAGACTGAAGAAATGCGCAGTGCCTACTTTGCCGGGCGTTGTGATGCATTTGCTGGTTGGGGGCCAAATCTCGCAATTACGCGTTCGAAAGGGCCTGACCCAGATAAACACCTGATTTTGCCTGATGTGATGGCGGTAGAGCCGGAATCGGCGGCGATGCGCCAAGGCGACGACAACTGGGTGGATATATTGAACTGGATGTTCACAGCTTTGCTCATTGCTGAGCAGTACGGCATTACCAGTGCCAATGTTGACCAGCACTTAGCCAAACCTAGCAATCCTACGGTAGAGCGACTGCTTGGCAAATCGCCGGGCATCGGCGATAGGCTTGGCTTGAGCAACGATTGGGCTTATCAAGTAATCAAAAAAATCGGGAATTACAAAGAGATCTACGACCGCACTCTCGGTGCCGGGTCTGCTTATAAGCTCCCGCGCGGACCGAATGCATTGATCCGCAACGGTGGTGTTATGTACCCGCTGGTTCTCGATTAGGTTTCGTTTGACAACAAACGTGTCTGTTACCGGCTGGTAACAGACACGCCTACCTTGCCCTGATTCGGTCGGGTGTGCAGTTACAGCGGGTTATTTGGTTGATGTTGACTGTGTTGCGCGACGCAAAAGCACGTAATAACGCTATCCAGGCTTCTGCCTTGGCAGTGGTCGTGGTTGTGGTGGTGTCGCTGGTGGTTACGACACATAACAATTTGGCCGCCCAGGGGATCACCTCAGGATTTGGTTTTCTACAGCGCACCACCGGCTGGGACATTCCATTTTCACTATTGGACTATTCGATAAGAGACCAGTACTGGCGAGTACTGCTGATCGGCTTCCTAAACACCCTGTACATCGGACTGTTCTCGCTAGTGCTAGCAACTGTGTTCGGCGCTTTGATTGGCGTCGCGCGTATCTCACGCAATCCACTACTGCGCATTATTGGGACTATTTATGTTGAAATATTTCGCAATATTCCGCTCATCTTGCAGGCCTTTTTCTGGTACGCCATAGCAATACACCTGCCGCCACCGCGGCGCGCATATGAGTTTGGCGAGTCAGTTTATTTGTCGAGTCGTGGTGTGTTTATCCCATCGCTTAACGTTCCGACTTGGTCCATCGCTCTAATTGCAGTGCTTGCTGTCGCAATTGTTGCGACGAGCCTGGTTCTACGCTCTAGAAGGCGCGCAGCTGGAGTCCTGGTCGGTGGGGCACTTGCACCCTGGTCTATCGCTGCGATGATTGCGTTTGTAGCGGCTTTGGTAGTGCTGGTAGTGCGCGAACCGAATTCGCCACTGCTGGTCGTGCCAGTTCTGAAGGGTCTGCGTTTTGACGGTGGACTGCGCATGATCCCAGAGTTTTCCGCGCTGGCAGCTTCGATAATCGTTTTTGGCAGCGCATACATTGGCGAGATCGTGCGTGGTGGCTTTAATTCCGTTAATCGCGGGCAACTAGAGTGCGCGCGTGCGCTTGGGCTCAAGCCGTGGGTGGTGATGCGCCACATTCATCTTCCCTTGGCGATGCGAGCAATTGTACCGCCGCTTGGCAACATGTATGTGTGGCTGATGAAAGCCACCACGCTCGGCATCGCCATTGGCTTCAGCGATCTGTTCATGATCGTGTCAACGTCAATCAACCAAAGTGGTCAGACGATCGAATTGCTGCTGTTGATGATGGCTGGTTTTTTCGTAATTAATTACAGTATCTCGTCGCTAATGAATATGCTGAATCGGGCCATCGCGTTGAAAGGCTATGAGTCTGATGCGAAAGTCAGCGGAGCTGAAATATGAGCGCGACGATGATGCCACCGCCAGGCGCCAGCCTTATCAGTCGGTGGGTGGTTGCGCTATTTGGTACTTGGCTGGACCGAGCCATCACGCTCGCGTGCGTTGTGTTGCTAATTTGGATCGTGCCCGGATTCATTGATTGGGCATTTGTCGATGCAATTTGGTCAGTTGACGAGGCTGCGCAGTGCAAGCCTGGGCGTGGTGCTTGCTGGGCGGTTGTCGATGCGCGCCATCGGCTTATCTTCTTTGGCCTCTATCCATATGACGAGCACTGGCGCTCGGCGTTGGCGTGTCTAACCGTCGTGCTCATCACCATCGTTTCGTGTCTGCCTAGCGCATGGACGCCAAAACGCTTGAGTGCTTTGTGGATCGTCGGCGTTGCGGTTTTCTATGTGTTGATGCGCGGCGGCGTGTTTGGCCTGGTCGAAGTGACGACAGACCGTTGGGGTGGCTTGGCGCTGACGCTGTTTATCTTCTCCGCCGTGGTGTTGCTTGGATTTCCACTGGCCATCGCTTTGGCTTTGGCCAGGCGATCTGAGCTACCCGTCATTCGACGCATGGCAGCATTCTTCATTGATCTCACGCGCTCCTTCCCACTGCTGGCGATTTTGTTTGCTGCAGCGGTTATTTTGCCGTTTGCGTTGCCGGGCTGGTTACAAGGCGACAAACTCTATCGGGTAATCGTAGCGTTCGCGTTTTTCTTTGCCTGTTACCAAGCTGAGATCATTCGTGGCGGTATGCAATCGATTCCAGCAGGCCAAGAGGAGGCAGCGAAATCTCTGGGCCTCAAGTACTTCCAGCGGATAATCTTGATCGTACTACCGCAGGCTTTTCGCAATTCTTTGCCGTCAACAATTAACCAAGTGGTAATTACCTTCAAAGAAACGTCGGTTGTGGTGATCATTGGTTTCTTTGAAGTCATGGCGTCTGGAAACGCAGCATTTGGATCCGGTGAATGGACCCATGCTTATGTCGAAGTCTACGTATTTGTCGCGCTCATTTACTTTGTGTTCGTATTTTCACTATCACGCTATGGCGCGTTTTTGGAACGTCGCATGCGTGTTGGGCTCGACTAGCGCCCAGTTCTAGGCGACGAAACCGCGCTCTGGATCTGGCTTGTTGTCGACCACCCGTTGACAGCCGAAGCGTGAAAGATCGAGTGTTGTGAATGTCCGATCCAGTATCAACTCGCTTAGCGCACGGCCAGCGGCTGGTGCGTGTTGCAGACCGTGCCCAGACGCGCCCGTAGCAATCAAGAAATTCTCCGGTGCCCCTGGCCAGCGTCCGAGTAATAAATTGCCGTCGAAGTGATTATCCGCGTAGTGGCAACAGTAGCTATTTAGAACCTTAAGCGATTCGAACGCAGGGACACGATGGGCGAGTAGAGGCCAGTTGTGGCTTTCGAATGGGCCCGCTTCGGGCTCCCAAACAAATTGCCCGCGTAGATCATGGCGTCGATTGATGCTAATGAAGCCTTGGCCCTCCGGGCGAAAGCTAGCTCGACCGATGTCAATCGTTACACCAAAAGTATCTACTTCTGCGCGCGTCTCGAAATAGTAGACCATCATCGGCAATGGTGAGACGGGCACATCAAAGCCCATCATGCGACATAATTCTGGTGCCCAAGCGCCGGTGGTATTTATGATCCAATCGCCTGCTACTGCGCTAGCGTCAGCGAGCGTTACAGAGCGTGCTAAGCCGTTTTGCGTTGTTATATCAACCACGCGGTTGCGGATGAGCTTCGCCCCTAACGCGCGCGCTTTGCGCATAAGTCCGGTGACCGCAGAGTTCGGATCAATCCACATGTCGTCTGGAGTACGCACCGCCATCAAGATGTCTTGCGTGTGTAATGTAGGGAACGCGCGGGCAAGCGAGCTTGAGTCGTATTGTTCAACCACGCAATCGGATGCGCGCTGTAACTCAAGATTGGCTTCTAGGTCCTCGACCTGGCCAGCTTGAGTTGCCATAAGCATGTATCCGCGGCGATACAGATCCAGCGCCGCGGGTTCACCGTCAATCGCCATCAAACCAGGGAAGTCAGCGTAGAACTGATGCCCAAACTGCGACATATAGATACTTTCGGCTTGTGAGAATAGTACTCGCACTCCAGCATTAGAGCGCGCTGAGGCAGCGTGCTGATAAGCCGGATCTGGCTCTATGATAGTCACCTTAAGGTGCGGCTCGCGGGTGAGCAGATGGTACGCGGTGCTAGCGCCGTAAAGACCACCACCGATGATTACCACGTCATTCATGTTGACTATCCCGACACCTTAAAAGCCTTTGGCGAATGTTCCAAGCTTCCTCGTTGGCTTGCGACACGTCAATAGCCAAACCTAAGTTGGGCGGAGAACTTGGCTAGGCAATCTAGAGCTTGGCGTAAGCTTGTTTCGCGCTGCTATAGATTGGTGTAGGGGCTTGTTGTTGCTGCAACTTGGATTCGCTCTTACACTCGGACTGAGCCTCAGCACTTTAGTCGTTGCTTTGTAGCGATGTTATTGTGTGAAATCGGTCGCGCGGCGCGATCGCATCGAGGTGCCAAATCGGCTCTGAAACGATTTAGCAGGGAGAGACTATCTAGTGAATACATTTGATAATTTTCGAATAAAGCGGCTCATTACGAGCGCGGCCCTGGCGACAGCCTTAGCCGTTGGTCATGTGGCAGGGGTTTCCGCAGAGGTTGTCCTGAAGGTAGTACCACAGGCCGACTTAAAAAACTTGGATCCTATTTGGACGACGGCTTCTATAACGAGTAACCATGGTTACATGGTTTACGACACACTGTTTGCGCTAGATTCAAAGTTGCAGCCGCAACCGCAGATGGTTGATAGCTACACCGTCAGCGATGATGGTTTGGTATATACCTTCAAGTTGCGTGATGGTTTGATTTTTCACGACGGCTCGCCAGTTGAGGCGGCTGACGTTGTTGCATCAATTCGTCGGTGGTCAGCAAAGCGCTCCGACGGTTTAGCGATGATGGAACGTGCCGTATCGCTTGAAGCGAGCGATGCAAAAACTTTTGTTCTGAGCCTGAAAGAGCGTTTTGGACCAACCATTCAAGTTATGGCGAATCCAACTCTTCCGCTGTTTATCATGCGTGAAGAAGAAGCGAAGACTGACCCCAATGTGCAAGTTAGCCAAGTAATTGGATCTGGCCCATTCGTGTTTGAGAAAGACAAATGGGTTCCGGGTAGCAAAGTCGTATATACAAAGTTTGCCAAGTACGCGCCGCGTAGCGAGCCATCAGATGGATTCGCAGGCGGCAAAGTGGTCAAGGTCGATAAAGTTGAATGGCTTTACATTCCTGACACGAATACCGCTACCCAAGCTTTAATGGCTGGTGAGGTAGACGCGTACGAAATACCCCCGATCGATTTGCTGCCAATGCTCGAAGCGGATCCGAACATCACTGTCACAGTGTTGGATAAGCTGGGAAAAATGGGCCACATACGCCCGAATCACCGCTTCTTTCCGTTTAACAATGTTAAAGCACGTCAAGCTCTGCAATTGTTGGTAGATCAGACTTCGTTTCTTGCCGCGCAGGTCGGAAACCCAAAACTCGAAGAAGTTTGCTACTCGGTGTTCATGTGCAACTCGCCCTACAGCACCAACGCATTTGCTGAACCTTGGATGAAGCAAGACAAGGCTAAGGCCAAGGCCTTATTCAAGGAAGCTGGCTACAACGGCGAACCATTGGTGGTCTTGGTGCCAACCGATCAGCAGATCATCTATAACAACATTCTCGTGATGGTTGGGCTGCTGAAAGAAATTGGTGTCAATGTTGAAGCGCAATCGATGGACTGGTCGACTTTAACCTCACGTCGTCCGAAAACGGAAGATCCTAACAAGCAGCCGAACGTTGGCTGGCACATCTTCCCGACTTGGTGGACTGGCTACAACATGTCTAGCCCGCTTACCAACCAGCCTTTGGTTGCGACCGGCGACGAGAAATCCGCTTGGTTCGGATGGCCGAAGGATGATGAAACTGAAAAGCTACGTGCCGACTTTATTTCGGCTGGAACCCAAGCAGAGCGTGTAAAGATCACTACCGCTTTACAGAAACGCTTCTACGAGCATTTTCATTACATCAACACTGGGCAGTTCGTAACACCAGTGGCGTGGCGCAATAACCTCAAAGGTGTTCCTAAAGCGCTGTTGTTTGTTGCATGGAATATTGAGAAGAAGTAGTAACTCCTCAGTATAGCGATACGACCCAATCAGGCGTGCGACCGAGTGCGCTTGATTGGGATCGTTTTGAAGGCCCAACAATAACTTTCAAACTAGGTGATCGTATGAGCCAGGTAGTAGCAACATCGTTCACTGAGGCATCTGCTGACGATTGGGATCACTTAGTTGCCGCTGGTGATCACGCATATGTCGCTGAAGCCGGTCAATCGCACTTACAGATGCTTGCCGCCCAAGAGCACAATGCACCTCGTGGTTGGCAACTCAACAACTACCAACACTCTCTTCAGTGCGCGACGCGTGCATTGCGCGCTGGCGAACCGGACGAGTTCATCATCACCGCGCTGTTTCACGATATTGCGCAGGATTTCTATCCGTACAGTCACGACCAGATGTCGGCTAATTTGTTAGCACCGTACCTTAGCGATGAAAACTTGTGGGTGATTGCCAATCATCAAGTATTTCAACTGAGCTTTAGAACGCACTCACGATTTAATCGCCGTGCGCACGAGGCTCATCGCGAGAATCCCTACTACGCGAAGGCTTTGTATTTCTGCGAGCACTACGATCAGAACTGTTTTGACCCGCGCTACGCCGCGGAACCTTTAGCGACTTTTGCGCCGATGGTTGAGGCACATTTTTCCGCCAAAATGCGCGCGGCGCTCAAGACCTACTAGCGCTACCATCGCGACTTGACTTCAGATTGTAAGAGGCTGGTGCTGATGCGTGAGCCTAACCTACTGGCCCATCACAAAGTGCCCAGGTGAGATTTCTTCGTAATGACGCTCAGGTGGGACAAAATCCATCGCTCGCAATGGTGATGGGATCTCATCAGTATTGAGCTGACGACCGGTTCGTCGTTGGCTCGGATCCGCGATCGGTACTGCAGCCATGAGCTTCTTCGTATAAGCGTGCTGCGGGTCTTCAAAAATTGCCGCACGCGGTCCAATTTCCACAATTTCACCAAGGTACATAACCGCGACGCGATGGCTAATGCGTTCAACGACAGCCAAGTCATGCGAGATGAACAGGTAAGACAAGCCCAGTTCCAGTTGCAGATCCATCATTAAGTTGATGACCTGCGCCTGGATCGACACATCCAGAGCAGACACTGCTTCGTCAGCAATAATGAGCTTCGGATTTAACGCAAGCGCCCGCGCAATGCAGATTCGCTGGCGTTGGCCGCCAGAAAATTCGTGCGGATAGCGATGGTAGTGTTCTTCCTCCAAACCAACCCGGCGCAGCAATTCGACTGCTCGAATCTGCGCTTGTGCGCGCCCAGCCAGTTTGTGAATACGCAGTGGTTCTGCCACCAACCAACCGATAGACTTACGCGGGTTTAGTGATGCAAACGGATCTTGGAATATCATCTGCATGTTACGGCGTAAGGTACCAATTGCCGTTCTATCTTGTGTAACAATCTCTTCGCCCCGAAAGCGAATGCTTCCGGATGTAGGCTCCACTAGCCGCAGGATGCTGCGTCCAGTGGTCGATTTACCGCAACCGCTTTCGCCAACCAGTGCCAGCGTTTCACCCGGCATGAGCCGAAAAGAAATATTCTCGACGGCATGCACGCGCCCCAGCGGCTTGCTTAAGAAACCTGAATCCATCTCGAAGCGTGTAGTAAGGCCCTCGACCTCTAGTAGCGGCGTATCATCGTGGCGAACTGTGTCGATCGCTACCGCGTTGGCGTCTGCCGCAAGCGACAGGTCAACTGCATCGCCTTCAGCGCGATTGATGTCAATATTGGGAAACTTGGTTGGGTACTCGTATCCACGCATGCTACCGAGTCGCGGTACAGCGTTGAGTAGCGCTTGTGTGTATGGGTGCTTCGGCTTGGCGAAGATCTCCTCAACACTACCTTCTTCAACTTTCTCGCCGCGTAGCATGACAACGACGCGATCGGCGACCTCCGCTACCACACCCATGTCATGGGTGATGAACAGCACTGACATGCCGATATCACGCTGCAGCAATTTGATGAGGTCAAGAATCTGCGCCTGAATCGTTACATCCAATGCTGTGGTGGGTTCGTCCGCTATGAGCAGTGCAGGGCGGCATGACAAAGCCATCGCTATCATTGCGCGTTGACGCATCCCGCCCGAGAGCTGATGGGGAAAACGCGTAAGCTGTGCTGCTGGGTCCGGTATTCGTACTAACTCTAGTGTCTGCAGTGCGATATCAAGCGCTTGTTGCTGCGTCTTGCGCTGATGTAAAACGATCGCTTCTGAGATCTGATCACCAATAGTGAACACCGGGTTCAGCGAAGTCATTGGCTCTTGGAAGATCATCGAGATTTCGTTGCCGCGAATATCACGCATCTGGGCGGGCGCTTGGTCGACGATGTTGACGACGTCTTCGTTACGCCTTCTAAACATGATCTCGCCTGAGACAATCCGACCCCCGGTAGTGTCAGTCAAACGTAGCAATGACATTGCCGAGACGGACTTTCCTGAGCCGGACTCTCCAACCAGTGCGACGGTCTCACCGCGATTGATATGCCATGACACACCATCGACAGCCTTGACTGTGCCGCCCTCGACTGGGAATTGAATTCTGAGGTCATTAACCTCAATCAGCTTGTTCTTATCCATCAGCGTTGGATGTTCGTCGGGGTCGCAGAACAGAACTTGCGTTGGCGCCTTGTAGGGCTGCTGTTCATCGTGTAGTTGGTCACTATTAGAGGCTTCCGGTACTGCGTCGCAGGCGTGGATCCAGAGTGTCTCTGAGGCCATCTCCGAGCAAATTGACGCCGAGAACAACGAGCGTAAGGAATATCCCTGGTGCTAACAAAATCCAAAAGGAGATCATCACATAGGTGCGGCCTTCCGCCATGATGTTGCCCCAGCTCGGGATGTCTGGAGGCGTGCCAGCGCCAAGAAAGCTCAAGATTGCTTCGATGATGATGGCTGATGCGCATACGTAGGTGGCTTGCACGATCAAAGGCGCCACGGTATTGGGCATGATGTGGTGAAACAAGATGCGCGGCACGCTGGCTCCGAGCGACACGGCAGCGTCGACGAATAGTTGCTCGCGTAAGGTCAAGACAACCCCACGCACGAGCCGCACCATGCGCGGTATCTCCGGGATCGTGATCGCAATGATGACGTTCTCTACGCTGGACTTGCTGAGCGAGATGAGTGCAATCGCAAGTAAGATCGACGGGATCGCCATCAAGCCATCCATGATACGCATTACTATTGCGTCGACGCTACGTACAAAGCCAGTAACGAGGCCTATCGCTAAGCCAAAAATGGTGCTTAAAAGAGCGACACTGAAGCCGACTGTAAGAGATATCTGGGTACCATAGATAACCCTGCTGTAGACGTCTCGCCCAAGCTGGTCGGTACCGAACCAGTGCTCCGCGGATGGCGGCTTTAGGCGCTCGATGGGGTTGAGATGCACCGGGTCATGGGTCGCGAACCAAGGGCTTGCGACGGCGATCAGCACCATCATTCCAAGCAATAATAGGCCGCTCAATATCACTGGGTGGCGCTTTAACCAGCGTGCGCCTTTGATAGTTCGGCTAAACAGGGTTGGAGCACCAGCGGGTACGCGTGTAGAGGTTGTGATAGGTGTATCCACGTGTGTCAGTACCGAATTCTAGGATCAAGCACGGTGTACATGATGTCTATGATTAGGTTCACCAGTACATAGACTCCGGAGAACATCAAAATGACCCCTTGGATCACTGGGTAGTCGCGTCGCAAGATGGCATCGACGGTGAGCCGCCCTAGCCCTGGAATCGCGAATACACTTTCGGTGACCACGACGCCTCCGATCAGTAACGCAACGCCAATGCCAATGGTCGTAACGATCGGCACCGAGGCATTTCGCAAGGCGTGGCGAAATAGGATGGGATAAATCGATAAGCCTTTGGCGTGCGCGGTGCGGATGTAATCCTGGTTGATGGCTTCTAACATGCTGGCGCGGGTTATTCGTGCGATTAGCGCGATGTACGTCACGCCCAGAGCGAGCGTAGGCATGACGATGGATGCGGCGAATTTGCCGGGGTCGTCGAATATCGACGTATATCCCATTACTGGCAGAATTCTTAGCTTGGCCGCAAACAGCCAAATTAGCACGTAAGCGAACACAAATACTGGCACTGAAAAGCCTAGAACCGCGAAGGCCATGACCGCGCGGTCCAGCAATGATCCGGCCTTCCATGCTGCGAGAATTCCGATCGGCACCGCCACCAACACTGAAAAAATCATTGTCGTCAGGCTTAGCGCAAGCGTTGGCTCTATGCGCTGTTCAATGAGAAGAGCCACCGGCAGGTCTGAAAATATTGAGGTTCCCAGGTCACCAACTATGACGTTGCTAATCCAAACGTAGAACTGCTCGTATAACGGTCGGTTTAGACCCAGCTTTTCCCGAATCTGTTTGATATCTTCGTTAGTTGCCAGATCCCCTGCAATGATCGCGGCCGGGTCGCCCGGGCTCAGATGCAGCAGCCCGAAAACAAACACAGCGACGACGCCCATGACAATCATGGTCGAGAAGATTCGTTTTACGATCATCTCAAACATTGTCTATCGCTCTCGTGTGACCACAGGGCTTCGGTGATGTAATCAATTGCACGTCTCAGCATCCGTGGTTGCTGACCAGGAACCAGCCATCACCATACCGCGTGGGCGCAGGCATGTCTGCGCCTTGACTTGTTCACCAACCACATCTTCGAAAGTGAAGTCACCACTGATCAAGTCCAAAATGCTGACATCAGCGATGCCGCCTACCGTTAAGCGTCCCAAATCGGAGCGGCGCAAAGCTTTCGCGGCGTTTACAGTTGAACACGCTATTACGTCCATCAATGGCATGTCGAGCGCTAAGAATTTAGACATCGTAACTAACTGATCAAATGCTGGCCCCTCGATACTCACGCTGTGTACATCGCTAGAAATCACATCCGGCATGAATCCAGCGTCTAGCATTGCACGCGTGGTTTGGAATGCAAATGATCCTTTGCCGTGGCCGATATCGAAAATTACGCCGCGTTCTTTCGCAGCGATAATTTCCTCATATATCTTGCCGTCGCGGATTCTCACCGGCGCATTCGGAAATGGCTTGAAGCAGTGCGTCAAGATGTCACCAGGGCGCAAGCGAGAGACCACAGCCGCGCGACTTGGAGGCGGGAAGTCGAGGTGGCACATCAGCGGTAGATTAGCTTCTTCGCATACATCTAGTGCTATATTCATCGGTTCGATGCCACTGATGCCGCTGGCAACCAGCCCGACGCGCACTTTGATGCCGGGGATAATGTCAGCATGTTCGAGTGCTATATCCAACGCATCACGCGCGTTTACTAGACGAATATCAACGCATTCACCAACCATAACGGTTTTCGAAAATGCAAAAATTCCCGCGAATGATGCGTTTAGAAACGGCAATACCCGCACCGTGGCGGGTTCTATGATGTGTTTGCGGAAGCCTGCAAAATTGCCTGGACCAGCGGTACCTGCATCCACCAAGGTCGTGCATGCAGCGCGCAATGCATATTCATCAGGATCGATGCCGATCGATGTGCCGCCCCAATAGACGTGTGTGTGCAAGTCAATCAGGCCTGGCGTAACAATTAAACCCGCACAATTTTTTGTGCTTAACGCGTCGCCAGTGATGTTTGGCTCGATCGCCGTGATGATGCCATCGCTGATTGCTATATCTACGACGTGGTCTGTGTGCGTTGCCGGGTCAATAACGCGACCACCGCGCAATATTAGATCGTGCATGTGTCTGATTTCGCTGTTAGTGGCACTGGGCACCCGATCCGATGTCAGGTCATAGCACCAACGTATGTGCGTAGAGAATACCTGCCCCGGGTTTATGTGCCAATCTGTTCTCTATTAATGTTGTTTTGCACATGATGTTTAGAACCTAGTCAGAAACTGACTTCGAACTAGGCGTGTCGATTTAAAGATACGGTACATGCATCGTTAATATCACGACTATCCGTTTTGCTGCATGGGTGCTAAATTTCAGCGCTTCGGATGCCGCCTGATGGGCAGGCACAGATATCTGGCAAGGACGTGCATGCACGGGCGTGCGCGCAGACGCCCCCGGAGAAAATTGGGTATGAGTGTAAGAATCGATTTGCTTGAGGTTTTTGGTGTGGCGATGCCACTTGTAGGCACCTTCACCAGTGGCGGCGTATCTAAGAACGCCACTAAGTGTGTAGTGATTAAAGTGACGTCGTCGGATGGCGCCGTGGGCATTGGTAGCATCGACCCATCAAGCAGCGCTAAGTCTCCGAACACCGGCCCTGAGCTAGCCGCGACTATTCGTGACAAAATCGCGCCGGCGCTTATTGGCGAAGATCCCAGCAACATCAACAAGATTGTCGAACTCGCGACTAGGCTCGCGCCGACCCAACCGGGCGCCGTTGCAGGCGTTGAGCTTGCATGTGTGGAACTCACCTGTCGTCGCTTGGGGATCGCTCTGTATGACTATCTCGGCGGTGCGGTGGTTGACCGGGTAAAATTTAACGGCTGGGTTGGGGAATTGCCGGCAGATGAGGCGGCAGCCGAGGCGAAACGGTGGTTCGATGCTGGCTTCGAGTCGCTCAAAATTAAGGTAGGTAGTGGTGTTGATGCGGACAGTGCGCGCGTAGCTGCGGTGCGTGCGGCGGTGGGCACTTCGATGAAGCTACGCATGGATGCGAATCAACAGTATGACGTCGATGGCGCCTTAGCCTTATGTAACGAGGTGCGCCAATTCGATATGCAACTGTTTGAACAGCCGACACCAAAAGATGATCTCGACGGTCTGGCGCGCGTGCGGCGTGAAGGCGGCATTGCAATCATGGCGGATGAGTCCATCAGTGATCACGCAAGTTTGGTGCGGGTCATCAAGGCAGACTGCGCAGATTTCGTGAAATTTGGTATTAAACAAGCTGGCGGACTGCTGTGTTCTGCACGCATGTTAGCGACGGCTGAGGCAGCGGGTCTACCGGTGGTTCTCGGGCATGGCTTTGGTCTTGATTTGAGTACTATCGCGGAGATCATGCTGGGCGCGACCTCACGCAATGTTGTGCCAGGCCTCGAATGTGTTGGGCCGCTGAAGGTAAGGGATAGCGTTGCAACCACGCGGCTCGATATTGCGTCTGGCAGCATCGCATTGCCAAGCGGCCCGGGCATCGGCATTACGCTCGATGAAGCAAAGCTGAATGAGTACCGCTTTAGCGATGCGGACTAAACTTAGCCTGCATCTACGCAGCTCAAATTATCACGCGTCAATCGCCAAGCGCTGCGTTAGGCTAATGCCTTGTTGCTGGTTATGAGCATTTGTTGATGATAAAACCGACTCGCAAAGAACGCGTCCAAGGTGCCATTGTTGGCAGCCTCATTGGTGATGCACTGGGGCTGGGCTGCCATTGGTATTATGATGTCGCGGCAATGCGGCGCGACTTCGGCGATTGCGTTGATGGCTACCGAGATGGCTTACCCGGGCGTAGCGATCGCTACGGATATGTTGCCAAATGGCGTCATAAATTCGGCTTGCGCGCCGGTGATTTGTCGCAAACCGGTGAGATTAGCGCGTTATTGTTGGAATCGTGTGCGTTGCGTGGCCACTATGAAGAGGCCGATTTTTGCGCGCGGCTGGATACCCTGTTCACTGAATTGGATGGTACGGAACTGTCTGGTCGTTATAGCGACCACGCAGTGCGCGATACTTGGGCAAATCGGCAAGCAGGTATGCCGTGGGGTGCCGCTGGTAGTGCCATTGACACCGCAGAAGCAGCGATTTGGAACGTTGTCCATGTCGCGCAAGCCGGTGGCGACATGCGAGCGCTCGCGACAAATGTACATGCGTGCGCACAGCTCACGCATAACAATCCCTATATCACCGGCTGCTCTACGGCCTTTGTATTGTCTGTTGCCGCGCTAATTGACGAAGTTAGTCTCGACGATATTCAAGGCTATATGTGGGGTCTGCGCGATGATGCAGAAATTGCCGCGCGTACCAGTTCGAACGACGTCGCATTTCAGATTGGCAACGTCTCTGCGCGCATGGGGGCAGACTTAGATCTGGGTATTGATCCCATTATTGCCTGTCGGCTGCTTGGCATGCACTGCACCATGTCCTTTCAAATCCCGTCTGCGTATTTTCTTATTCACCGTTATCCGCATGACTTCGAATCCGCCGTGCTCACCGCCGTGAATGCCGGCGGTAACAATGTTGCGCGTGCGGCGCTGACAGGCGCCCTCGCCGGGGCGATGGTGGGTGTGCAAGGGATCCCGGAACGATTCCGCAGGGGCCTCGCTAATAGCGACCATCTGCTTGAGCTGTGTGAGCGGGTCGCGCGCTAGTCTTCAATTCGCGAGCGAACGTTGCTGATCACAGAAAACCGAGGTAAGGGCGTTGAACAACACTTGCGTACATGAGTTGAATAAACGCGATGTAATCAAATACAGGTAGGCCGGTGACTTTTTGGAAATCACCTGAGAAGGTTGGGAAATTGCTGCATTCGACTAGCAGAGCGCCGAGATCGGGGTGTTCGGCGTGAAACTCTTGTACTACCTCCACCAGCTCCGAGCGAAGTAAGTCAACATCCATAACAGTGCGCTTTCCACCCATGTGCGTTGCGTAGAATTCTTCGCAAGATTCAGCCCCGGCAATAGCAATGTTGTGACTTGCCTCAACCCCAACAGATTCCAAAAAGTCGCTGGTGAGTAGCGCTTTGGATGCAGTTAATATGCCGATTTTCTTTTGCGGGCCAATCATTCGCGCAATGAGTGGGATCAGCATTAAGGGGGATGTGAAAACCGGAACTTGGGAGGCTTGCGCGATTACGTCTTGAACGCCGGAAAAGAATCCGCACGCGGTGACTATGGCGCGAACGCCTTCTTCATTCAGTTCTTCCACCGCGCAAACTAGGCGTTTGACGTCATCGGAATAACTCGAAAAGTCGCCAACACTTGTCGGTGCTGGAACGTCCACCAGCCCCCTAACAACTTTGAGTCTGACCGGGAAATCGTAGGTTGACGCATTGGCGACATCCCCCGGCAGAACTGGGTAGCGCCGCTCATCAAATAATAGTATGCCGATGGCCTCGCCGTAATACGCCTTACCGCCATGTACGATCATGTCGAGCATCCTCTTGTCGCGGACCCTGATTGCTTCCTCGAGTTCGCCAC
>Ga0055584_100001978_pt1 | contig 20108 bp, 14 predicted proteins | sample OSDHelmetaG_FD_58716 | JGI IMG/M metagenome (GOLD analysis project Ga0055584, IMG submission 58716) | Pelagic marine sediment microbial communities from the LTER site Helgoland, North Sea, for post-phytoplankton bloom and carbon turnover... | ecosystem: Environmental > Aquatic > Marine >...
CCAAGGTGATTCTACAGGCCTCCTGAATCCATAGCATTCTACTCTCTCACTTGTTTTATTCATCAACAATTCACTTCGAACAATATTTAACTGTTTGAATTGAATGGTTTAATTAATCCACCACCGGGGCGGCTTTGACATCACCATGGTGTTTGGTATTTACTTGAACGCAATAAGCAGTAATTAAGGGGCATACTGGCAATTGTGTAAAAGCAGTTTGCTGGGTTCCTATTGCCTATAATCGTTTCCACTCTAATCATAATTAAAGAGGTTTCAGTATGAAGAAAACACTAATCGCTTCTGTTATTACCGCAGGTATTGCCGCTGCCGGCATGACCGCAGTAACAACCGCTGCCGAACAACAATTTATTTCCATCGGTACCGGTGGTGTAACCGGTGTGTATTATCCTACCGGGGGCGCGATTTGCCGTCTGGTGAATAAAGATCGCAAGGAGCATGGAATTCGTTGTTCTGCCGAATCCACTGGTGGCTCTATTTACAACATCAATACCATTCGCGCTGGCGAACTGGAGTTTGGTGTGGCCCAGTCGGACTGGCAGTACCATGCTTATAACGGCACCTCCAAATTTGAAGATCAGGGCAAGTTTGAAAATCTACGCGCAGTATTTTCAGTTCATCCGGAGCCGGTAACCGTAGTTGCCAGCGACTCGTCCGGCATCAATACTCTGACCGACGCTAAAGGAAAAGCATTTAATATCGGCAATCCAGGCTCGGGCACACGAGGCACCTGGGAAGTCATCGAGGAAGCATTGGGATGGCAACGCAGTGACCTGAAGCTTGCCGCGGAGATGAAATCTGCGGAAACCGGACAGGCGGTATGTGATGGCAAAATTGATGGTTATTTCTGGCTGGTGGGTCACCCTTCTGCACTGACCCAGGAATCCCTTGCCACCTGCGCATCCCATCTGGTCAGCGTTGAAGGCCCGGAGATCGACAAACTGGTTGCTGAAAACTCCTTCTATCGTAAGGCCGTTATTCCCGCCGGCATGTATAACAACGACAAAGATATCAACACCTTTGGCGTTGGCGCCACCTTTGTATCAAGCGCCGATGTACCTGCGGAAGCTGTTTACGTCGTGGTCAAGGCAGTATTTGATAACTTCGATCAATTCAAGAAGTTGCATCCAGCTTTTGCCAACCTCAGTGAAAAAGAGATGATCAGTGATTCACTTTCAGCGCCACTGCATGATGGTGCAATCAAGTATTACAAGGAACGCGGCTGGATGTAAACCAGCACTAAAAGGGGCGGCCTTGACCGCCCCTTTTTTATTTCCAGTTTCACTAACGGGCGTTACCAGAAAATCTCGGAGAAAATAATGACAGGTCAATCAAATGAAGTGGCAAACAAGGTTAGTGCTGACGATTTAGTTGCATCCGTAGATACAGGTGCCCGCAGCCCCCAGGGATGGCAACGCAACCTCATTCCTGGCTTGTGTTTTATCTGGGCTTTGTTCCAGCTTTATATTGCATCGAATATGCCTTTCTACCTGACTGAAGTTACGGGTATCAGTCTGGTCGTCACCAACTCCAATGCACGTTTAGTACACCTGGCATTTGCGCTGTTTCTTGCTGCCATGGCATTCCCTCTGTTTAAATCCAGCCCGAGAAACTATATTCCCTGGTATGACTGGCTTCTGGCTACCCTGGCGGTAGTCTCATGCTTCTACATTATCGTTTTCCGCAACGAAATAGCCGTACGTGCGGGACTGCCTACTACTGGAGATCTGGTGATTTCCACCATTGGTTTGATTGTTCTGGGTATAACGGTTTTTCGCGCACTGGGCCTACCTCTGGTTATCGTAGCCTCCGTGTTTGTACTCTATGTGTTCTTTGGCCATTCGGATTTATTAACGGATGCTATTCGCTGGAAAGGTGCCTCCTATGGCAAGGCCATGTGGCATTACTGGATGCAGAGTGAAGGCGTATTCGGCGTCGCCCTTGGGGTATCCGCGTCTCTTATATTTTTATTTGTTCTGTTCGGATCAATTCTCGAAAAGGCCGGTGCCGGCAATTTTTTTATAAAAATCGCCTTTGCACTTCTCGGTCACTTGCGAGGCGGACCGGCAAAAGCTGCGGTGGTGGCTTCTGCGCTGAGCGGCCTGTATTCGGGTTCCTCAATCGCTAACACCGTGACTACGGGTACCTTTACTATCCCATTAATGAAACGCACTGGATTCAGTGCAGAAAAAGCAGGGGCGGTTGAAGTCGCTTCGTCCACCAACGGCCAGCTTACGCCTCCCGTGATGGGCGCTGCAGCCTTCCTGATTTCTGAATTTACCGGCATCTCCTATACCGACATTATTAAACATGCCCTCCTGCCCGCTCTGGTGTCCTATATTGCGTTAGTCTACATCGTGCATCTTGAGGCAATGAAAATGGACCTCAAGGGACTGAAGAAACCACCGTCTTCTCTTACCTTTGCCAACAAGATCATTGGTTTTTTAGGTGGTTTTATCGGCATCGCTATACTGGGTCTCATCGTTTATTACGGTATGGGCTGGATTAAGGTTGCAATGCCTGATGCAGCATTTACTGTTGTCGTGATTGGCTGCAGTATCTTTTATCTGATTCTGCTGTGGCTGGCTTCCCGTCACCCGGATTTAACCGTTGACGCGCCAGACGCACCAATCACAGAACTTCCTGCGGCTGGTGCAACAGCAATTACCGGGCTGTATTACATTCTGCCTATTGTGATTCTTATCTGGTGCATAATTGTTGAGCGATTGTCCCCCGGACTGTCTGCTTTCTGGGCCACTATCGCCATGATCACCGTGGCGCTGACCCAACACCCGATCAAGGCCATATTCCGTGGTAACGGCAATATCTCCGCCGCATTTTCTCGTGGTTTAGGAGAATGGATCGACGGCATGATATCGGGCTCACGCAATATGATTGGCATCGGTGTCGCCACCGGTGCCGCAGGAATCATTGTTGGCACCATCTCCCTGACCGGAGCCCATCAGGTGGTCGGTGAGTTCGTTGAGTTTCTCTCCGGCGGCAGTCTGATGCTGATGTTAATTCTGGTGGCCCTGATGAGTCTGATACTGGGCATGGGACTGCCCACAACTGCGAATTACATTGTCGTCTCTTCCCTGATGGCACCGGTAATTCTCACCCTGGGTGCTGCCAATGGCCTGATTGTGCCGTTAATCGCGGTCCACCTTTTTGTATTTTATTTTGGCATTCTGGCCGATGATACCCCACCCGTTGGTCTCGCCGCCTTTGCCGCTGCAGCAATATCCGGCGGCGACCCAATCAAAACGGGCCTGCAGGGTTTTGCATACGACATCCGCACTGCGCTGCTCCCTTTCCTGTTTATCTTTAATACTGAGTTACTGTTAATCGATGTTTCCATTGCCAAGGCAATATTTGTTTTTATTGTCGCAGTCATCGCAATGATGTTGTTTGCCTCCGCTACCCAGGGCTGGTTCATCACACGTAACAGGATATGGGAATCCATTGTGCTGTTGCTGGTCGCGTTCACCTTATTCAGGCCCGGTTACTGGCTTGATAAAGTTGATCCTCCCTATGTAGATATCAGACCAGATAAGATTTACGAAGTGGTTGGTAATGCTACGCCCAATGGCGTCCTTACCATGGTTGTTAAAGGTCCTGATTTTGACAGCGGTGAAATCACCAGCACCACTATCCTGGTCCCCACTGGAAACCAGGCTGAAGCAACAAAGCGACTGGAGTCTGCGGGTCTGACGGTTACTGTAGAAGACGGCCGGGCCTTAATAGAAGAGCCTTTTCCTGGCACACCTTTCTTTGAAAGCATTGGAAAATCATTCGATTATTACGGTGATGAGCCGGTAGAAGTCGCGACTATTTTGAGTGCTAAGGATAGATTACCGAAGGAGATTTTCTATATTCCAGCAGTATTGATACTAGGGCTCATATACTGGCTGCAGAGGCGTCGGCGTGGTCCGGCCGCGTCCTGAGGATACTCATACCACAGAGCAGTAACAGGATCCGCAGCTATTCCGTTGTCTGGCAAAGGCAACGTAATAGCAGTGGATTTTTGCTAGTATCGGATTACATGAAACCTCATATTCTCAGCCCGGATTCCATCGTGGTATCTGCGGCCACGCACCCTTCCCTGCACGTTTAAATTGGACCGAACGCTGCTTAAGACTCTGGCTATCTGCATAGGCCTGATCCTCGTCAGCGGGTTGTTATATCCCCATTTTTACAGCCGCTCTCAGATACTCATTGCGGAATGGCATATGATAAATGCAAATATTGGAGGTGCCCAGGGTGACTCAAATCTGTTGATCGTTGGCGATCAGGTCATCATGATTGATGCGGGCCAGAACAAGCCTAAATATGAAGCAACTGTCCGCTATTTAAAGGCATTTGGCATCAGCCGGATTGATCACTTTTTTATTTCCCACCCTGACCGGGCATACTATGGCGGCCTCGCCTCTATAATCGTTTCAGGGATCAACGTAAAAAAAGTCTACTACCACCTGCCTGTTCCGGATACCCGGATATCGCTCCAGGCTCGTCCTCATTATCTTAAATATTTGGACTTTGCCAAAGAAAACGGCAGTGATACCATACAAATAGACCAAAATTTTCAGCTGGATTTACCTAACAACAGCAGCATTAAGGTGGTTCATGTCGAGCCGGATGTCAGTGTTAATAACGGTCTTTCTCTACGCGATATGTCCATGATTATCCGCTTTGATACGGTGGACTCCAGCGTCTTGTTCACTGGAAACCTTGGGCGTTATCTTGGAGAACTGCTCACTGGAAGAGAAGACATCAAAGCCGAGTTTCTGAAGATGCCCTACCCTGGCCCCGGAGAATCTATTCCCACTTCTTTTTATAAGACGGTAGCGCCGAAATATCTGCTGGCCCCCGCGCCTAAAAGACAGTGGTGCGGAGATGACGGTCGCCTTGCGAGGGAATGGTCAATCAAAAGCCAGTTGCCCACCTGGGTCACTGGCACTAATGGAAATATCCATGTGATCTGGCGTCGCGATCAGACGGTGATCTCTCCTCAATATAATGACGAGCGCTGCAAGTTGCGCGAATTCAGCAATATGGTGATAAAGAAGTAGCTAAACTCTGCAGCGTAAATATCGCGGACAAGTATTGGAATATCTGTTCCAACTGTAACCTGGTTAAGCGCGCAGCTTCTCGCCAGCCGGATCAAACAGAGGCTTTTCAAGCATTTTCGCCTTGGTTGAAATACCCAGTACTGCGACCTCGAAATCATCTCCAGGCACAGCTTCCTCTGCATTGACATAACCAATGGCCACCGATGTATTGTAGGTGAAACTATAGGAACCAGAAGTTACCCTGCCGACATATTTACCGTTACGAAATATTGCTTCGCCACCCCAGGCGTCAGCACCGTCTTTACCGGGTTTGGTCTCTATTGTGAAATTACACATCAACTGCCGTGGCGGTAAATCCTTCAGTTTCATATACGCATCACGACCATGAAACTCAGGCTTGTCAGTTTTCACCAGAAAATCCATGCGGGATTCTGTGGGCCACCATTCAGGCGAATATTCTCGACTCCAGCTGCCATAACCTTTTTCAATTCGCATTGATCCAAGTGCCCGCGATCCCACCGGTCGGATTCCGAGGTCCTTACCATGTTCAAATATGGACTGATACAACTGCAGCTGGTTTTCTTGTGCAACATACATTTCATATCCAAGATCACCAGTGAATGACACCCTGATCACAATGACTTCATAGCCATCCAGTTCAATGACCCTGTTACGCATAAAGCGCAGATCGTCATTACCCCAGGACATTCCGGTCATGCTTTCCATTAATGCCCTGGCATTTGGTCCGGCGACGTTAAAACCACACATCGCCTCAGTTCTGGATTCAAAACTCACCCCTTCAGCGGGCAGAAATTTATTGAACAATCTTCGGTGATAATCTTCCGCAATGCCGGAACCGATCATAAACAGGTTATCATCTTCAAGGCGGGCGACGGTAAAGTCTCCGGCAAGGCCGCCGCGTAAACTAAGAAGAGGCGTCAGACATGTTCTGCCGTTTTCCCTGGGCACATGATTAGCGATAATTTTATCCAGCCACTCTATGGCATTGGTACCGGTAATTGAGTACTTGGCGAAGTTTGAAGTGTCGACCACACCGACTTGTGTACGAACAGCCTTTGCTTCCTCACCCATCACATCAAACCAGCGCGGTCGTTCAAAAGTAAATTCATCTTCCTGCGGCACCCCTTCCGGGGCATACCAGTGTGGATGCTCAAAACCAAACGAAAATCCAAATACTGCGCCCATGGACTTCTGCATTTCGTAAACCGGACGTTTACCCAGCGGCCGGCCAGCCTCACGCTCCTCATTCGGGAAATGAATACTGAAGCGGGAACCATAGGTATCCATAACTCTGGATTTAACATAATCCTTGGTAGCCCAGGCACCAAACCGGGTGACGTCCCAAGGAAACATGTCCAGCTCAGCCTCGCCTTCAACAATCCACTGCGCCAGTGTCAAGCCCAGCCCTGCACTCTGGCTGAAACCGGGAATTATTCCGTTACAGCACCAGTAATTTTTTAAATCCCTTACCGGGCCAAGCAATGCGGCAGAATCTGGTGACCAGATCATAGGCCCGTTGATCACCTGCTTCACCCCCGCTTCGGCTAATGCGGGAATACGATCACAGGCACGCATTACATTGTCAGTAATCCTGTCGAGGTCCTCTTGCAGCAGATCATGACCAAAATCCAGAGGCGTACCGTGTTCGGACCAGAAACGACCGTCTTTTTCATAAGCACCTACCAGCAGCCCCTTTCCTTCCTGGCGCAGGTAGTATTCCATATCACGATCCGCTACCGCTGGCAGCTCTCGATCCAGTTCAGCAATTTCCGGAATAGACTCAGTCACAAAATATTGATGCTCTGTGGCAATAAGCGGCAGTTCAATACCCGCAAGCCTTGCCACCTCTCTGCCCCACAAACCCGCAGCATTCACCACATGCTCGGTATGTACATTGCCTTTTGGCGTGACCACATCCCAGCTGCCATCCGCTCGCTGGTTGGTTTCTGTTACAGGAGTAAATCGATGTATTTCCGCACCATTTTGTCGCGCACCATGGGCATAGGCCTGGGTTACACCAGAAGGATCAACATGTCCGGCCATAGGTTCAAACATCGCGCATTTGACATTGTCCAGGTTAAGAAGCGGATGCAGTTCTTTGGCTTCTGCCAGAGAAATTTCGTAAAAATCAGCGTCAAACGCATGGGCTTTTGATGCCTGGATACGCAGCTGGTGCACTCGATCAGTGGTGCAGGCCAGGTAAATAGAACCGGGATGATGCAACCCACAGGACTGGCCGGTTTCCTTCTCAAGCTCCTGATAGACCTTCATGGTGTAATACTGCAACCTGGAGATATTGTTATTATCATGCAGCCCATGGGTGTTCGCCGCAGCATGCCAGGTGGACCCTGATGTCAGTTCATCGCGTTCAAGCAGAATTACATCACTCCAGCCCAGCTTGGTAAGGTGATAAAGAATACTGCATCCGACAAGTCCGCCACCGATCACTACTACCTGGGCATGAGTTTTCATTTTTTGGTTCCGTATATTAGGACATCAGGACAGGAAGACCAGGCAATCAGACCTGATCTGTACACTGCTGATTCTTATCAACAGACGACCTGATCGATTCCACATATTCGACAATCCGTCCTGCGGCAACGACCAATTTTTCCTCAGACACACAAAGACTGAGGCGAAGCAATCCAGAACCTGTTGCCCCAAAGCCGTCACAGGGCAGAATTGCGACATCGTATCGATCCAGCAGGCCATTGGCGAATTGCTGGCTGGTGACCGGCAGCGCGCGGATATCAAATACCACAAACATGCCACCTTCTGCGCTATAAAGGTCAAGCCCTTCGACATTTTCAAGCACCTCAACCAGCGCCTGGCGCCTGGTGCCCATAGCATCCCGTACCACCGCAGCAGTCTCAGTGTCGTGTTCAATAGCCTCTACAGCCGCATCCTGGATGAAGGTGGGTAACCCATAAGCCATACACATGGACAGATTAGACAGGTGGGCTATCAGCGCTTCCGGCGCTACCACCCAGCCAAGTCGCCAACCCGTCATTCGATGAGATTTGGAAAGGCTGGAGACGGTGACACAGACGTCTCTGGCCCTTGCAATTGAGGCAGGACTGAATCGACCCGCCTGTGGCAGAATTTCCTGGTATACCTCGTCGCTGACCAGCCAGATGTCGTGCTTGAGACACAGATCAACCACCGCTTCAAATTGCTCTCTTGTGTAAACAGCGCCGGTTGGATTATTGGGCGAATTCAGAAGAATCATCTGTGTCTGCGGTGTAATCGCCGCGGCAATCGCGTCGGGGTCGATCTGGAAGCGGTTCCTAGCTTCGACTGCAACACTGATTACGGTTGCACCGCTGGCGGTGACTGTTGCCGGATAGGTGGTGTAATAAGGCTCGGACAGTATGACCTCGTCAGTTGATTCCAGCAGACACTGCGCAACCGAGAACAAAGCGTTCTGGGCACCACTGAAAACTCCGCAATTAGCAGCCACCACTGGTTGGCCAGTGACCCGCATATGACGCGCGGCGATGGCATTTCTCAGTTGATCTATGCCCTCAACCGCGGTGTAATGATGTCTACCGGAATACAGGCTGTTAACCGCTGCTTGCACAATAGCTGCGGGAGTGGTTTCGTCAGATTCCTGTCCAACGCTTAACATGATTATATCTTCGCCCGCTTCCATACGATCCATTGCGCGATAATGCACATCCCACGTATCAACACTGTCTCCGGCAATGCGATCAGTTAAACTAGAAAACTTCATAATAATTGAACCTTATTAAATTTGATTACACCAACAATCGATGCCAATAAGAGCACCTGCCGGAAGGGAGGCATTTTGTATCTGGCAATGTTTCATCAGGACTATAAAAATTGAATAACATCGTTCAACAAAAAATCAACACACTCATCGATCGTGCCAGCCAGATAATTCTGGGTAAAGACCGTGAAATACGCTTGGCTGTATCTACCCTTCTGGCCAACGGGCATTTACTCATCACCGACAAACCAGGGGTAGGAAAAACAACACTGGCTAATGTCCTGGCAACTTTATTTGGATTAGAGTTTAAACGAATACAGTTTACCAGCGACCTGTTACCAGCAGATATTACCGGGGTCACGATTTTCGACCAGGCCAACAGCGTTTTCACATTCCACCCGGGGCCAATTTTCACCCAGCTGGTGCTGGCAGACGAAATCAACCGCGCCACCCCGAAATGCCAGAGCGCCCTGTTAGAAGCAATGGAAGAGCGCCAGGTCACCATAGATCGACAAACCCATTTACTGCCAAAGCCATTCTTTGTCATAGCTACCCGCAACCCTGGTGAGCAAAGTGGTACGTTCTCTCTACCAGAATCCCAGCTCGATCGTTTCATGCTTGGTATCAGCCTGGGATACCCCGATCGAAACGCAGAACGCGAGATGTTGAAAAACCCTGATCCACGCAGCAGGTTAGGTGAGCTCAAAGCGGTTTTCGACGCACCTATGTTGCACACTGCACAAACAGAGACTCAACAGGTGACAGCATCGTCTGGATTGCTCGATTATCTGCAGAACCTGTTGGACTACAGCCGCACCAGCAGCGCGTTTTACTCGGGCTACTCGCCCCGAGCCGGCATGTCGCTGCTGGCTGCTGCGCGAGGCTGGGCGCTGGTCCAGGGCAGGGATCACGTGCTTCCCGAGGATATTCAGGCAATCCTGCCCTATACAGGTCATCACCTGGTCGCCCGGGAACCGGGCACAGATCTCAGCCAGCAGCTGCTGGAGCATGTCGCAACTTTATAAAAACCTGCCGAGTGACCGTTTATGGCACTGGATGCAGTCATTCACCCGCAGTGCCGACCCCGGTAGCGATGGCGTCATAAAGATTAATCCCCGGCAGGTATATATTTTGCCGACCAGGTTTGGCCTGCTGTTCGCAATAATGGTTCTTGCCATGCTGTTCGGCGCCAATAACTACGGTAGCAACCCTGGCTTTCTCCTTACCTTTCTCCTTGCCGGTCTTGGTATGGCATGCCTGTTCCAGACATGGAAAAATCTCGCCGGCATTGAAATTACAGCGTCTTCAGCGGAACCTGTGTTTTGCCGCGGACAGGCCCGGTTTAATTTCACCCTGCACAATCCTTTTGCCAGTCCGAGACCAGGGATATGGGTCAATATGTATCGACAGAAAACCTGCCTCCCTCAAGGCGTTGACCTTGCACCGGGGATCAATCAATCGATAGTAATCTCGCGTACGGCCGATAAACGAGGCATTATGCCAGTTGGTCGAATTGTTCTGGAAACGCGCTACCCCCTTGGATTATTCAGGGCCTGGGCCTACGCCAGCGCAGACAGTAACTGTCTGGTTTATCCTAAGCCTGGCCCCAAGGCTGGCGGATTTGATCAACTTTCAGGGGAACAGGAAAGCCAGCAGAAAATCACTGGCGGCATTGACGACTTCGCTGGTCACAAGCCCTACCAGCAGGGCGACAATGTGATGCATGTGGATTGGAAAGCAGTTGCACGGGGTAAGGGTTGGCAGATTAAAAATTTCGATAGTCATGTCGGCACCAAGGTATGGCTGAACTGGGATCTGTTGGAAGATATGGAAATTGAAGCCAAACTGTCATGCCTTGCCAGGGCAATTATCGAACTGGATGTCAGTGAAATCGAATATGGTCTGCAGCTCCCGGATTCTAAGATTGATCCTGCTAACGGCGCGTCTCACAGATACCAGTGCCTGCGAGCGCTTGCCCTGTTTTAATGATGGCGGTGTGGCGCAAAAAACCAAAAGACTCTACGGTGCCTGTTGCCGAGCAACTGATCGGTGGCAATCGATTATTACTGCTTGGAATGAGTTTGCTGACCCTGGCGGTGCTGCCTCACCTGGGTCATATACGTCCTGAGATTTTATTGATATTTCTGTTCCTCGTCGGATGGCGGCTGGCGGCGACCAGGTGGCGGTGGATTCCGACAAGTCGATGGATCATTTATTCGTTTGCTCTCGCTGGGTTCTCTATTTCTGCCTGGTTCTACGGCGCCCCCCTGGGTCGTGATCCCGGGGTGTCATTCCTGATAGTACTTGCCGGGCTGAAATGTATCGAGGTGAACTCAAAACAGGAAATCAGAACCATGGTTTTACTTGGTCTGTTCGTCATTATCACTCATTTCCTTTATGCAGATGGGATTTCCTGGGCGCTGCCATTAATCTTCCTGGTAGCGTGTTTTAGCTGGCTGATGGCACAGCTGGAACATGTGGAACCGAAAAAATTCATGCTGGAAGATATAAAGATGGTTGGCAAACTGATGTTGCAGGCACTACCCTTTCTGGTCGTTCTGTTTTATTTGTTTCCAAGATTATCAGGCTCGATATACCTGTTCGAAACCAGGGACGACTCTGCTAAAAGCGGACTCAGTGATTCCGTCAGCATGGGAACGATCAGCAATCTCATAAAATCAGATGATATTGCATTTACAGCCACCTTCCTCAACCAGCAGATTCCACGTCCCGAAGAACGATACTGGAGAGGCAGCGTCTTCTGGGAAACCGACGGTCGAGAATGGACGCGCGGTGATGTGGCCCGTTACCTTCCTGACACACGGCTGATATCAGAAAGTCCAACAGGATATTTCTACGATATTGAACTGCAACCTAATGACCAGAGCTGGCTGTTCTCGCTCGACTATCCAATCGCCGCACCGGCGAGTGCGCGTATTGATTCTGACCACCATATCTACTTGAACAGAAAGCTGGAGAGCCCATTCCGATACAGCCTTCGGTCGTCCACATCTGTGATGGCTGACGATCTTTCAGATACCGCCAGATTATTATCACTCGCTCTGGATACCCGCAAAAACTCCACTCGATTCGATCAGCTGGTGGCAAGTTTTACCGACGGCACGGGCTCTTCTCTAGAAGTGGTCTACAGAGTGCTTAATTACTTTAACAAGAAAGAATTTATTTACACGCTGCAACCACCCCTGTTATTGAGCGAATCTCCAGTAGAAGAGTTCCTGTTTGAATCCCGTCGTGGTTTCTGTGGCCATTATGCCAGCAGCTTCGCCACTATTATGCGAGCGGCAGGAATTCCCGCAAGGTTGGTTGTGGGGTATCTCGGTGGTGAATTTAATCCACTGAGCAATCAGATTGAGGTAAGGCAGTCAGATGCACATGCATGGACTGAAGTATGGCTGGCTGACAGAGGCTGGACCCGAGTAGACCCCACAATAGCGATCGCGCCAGAGCGTGTTGAAAACGGCATCGACTACGAAAACAGTATCAATTCCACTGGAAAAGTTCTGTTTTCATCGAGGAATTTTGCCGGCATACAGCGCCTGTGGGTCGAATTAGGCTGGTTTAAGGATGCAGTCAAGGCAAAATGGCATCGATGGTTTGTTACCTTTGATAGTACCCGCCAGGGACGAATGCTGGAATCTATCGGCCTGGATCACCTGGATATACGTACGATTTCAATGCTTGCTTTCCTGCTGGCTGTAGGCATTCTCACCTTAGTAAGCTTTTTAATATTTCGCAGAGAGCGAATTAAAACAGATCCTGTAAACCAGATTTACCAGAAATTCTGTCGCAAAATCGGCACCATGGGGGTGACCAGAAGAAGTAATGAGGGACCCCGGGATTTTGCCCGGAGAGCAGGACGGCAATTGCCTGAATTCGAACAACAGATCAATGCCATCACCACCTTATTCACCAGGCTTTACTATGCCAGTCCGGATCAATCCACAGCCGACGATGTCAGTGAATTTAGAAATTTGGTCAAAAAAATGCGCTGATTTCAAATCATCATTGAGCAAACAGCGCCTTTATTGATTGACTGGAACGCAGATTCCAGACAAGATTGATGAGGCGATTGATTTCTTCAGGTTCGCACGCTTTAAAGTAAGCCACCAGCTTGCGGGCTTTCTGCTCTATATCACTCCGACTTAAACCGTTCCCGGGATCTCCCTTCGGCGTATCGACATACTGGCTGAACCGGGTACCATCATTCATCTCAACTTCTACCCGTGAACACCATTGCTGCGGATATACCGATTCAATATCAGGATCCACCCGCATCGAAACCTTGTGGTGAAAAGCAAACAGTTCAGGGTCCTGTAGCGCAGCCTCGGTAAACTCACTGACGCCTGCGGCACCTTTGCAGGCAATCAGGGCAAGGACAAATCCCATGGAAAATTTTGACTGATGAATGGATTCAGGAGTGACCACTGCTCCCAGCACATCCTTGGCTGCCTGATAGACTGAAACGACCACTGATTTAATCTCTGCGGGTACTAAATTGTGCTGCGAACAAAGTAATGCCATCGCATCCGCAGCAGGGTGAGTATGTCGACAGGAAGCATGGAACTTGAAGGAAGTTTCCATCAAGGCCCATCGTTCACCCAGATCCGAGGCCAGTATCGCAATATCACCTTGCGCTCTCAATCCAGCACCCAATCCCTGAGGGCCCTCAAGTATTTTTCTGGCGCCGGTTAATCCAGCCTTTGCGCACACAGCAGCCAGCAAGCCGTCAGACGACGCCTTGGCAGTATGCAACTGTTTGGAATCTGCTGCGTCTCCCAGGAATTCCCAGAGGCCAGCGGCCTGGGTCCCAGCGGATCCCAGGGCATTGAGGGTCTGACTCTGATCCAGATTCAGCAGGTTTGACACCGCCATGGCCGAGGCAATAGTGCCAGCGGTGGCGGTAGTATGGAAAATCTTATAGTGGTCACGGCCGAGAAATTCACCCACCCGAATACCGGTTTCATAACCTGCCACCGCAGCAGTGATCAGATCGGCTCCAGAACAGGATGGCCTTTCCTCGGCCATAGCAAGCACAGGGGGAAACACGACAGTAGCAGGATGAAAAATCGAACTGTTATGCAGGTCATCCTGTTCTACCACATGGGACGCTGCACCGTTTATCATTGCTGCAAACAGCGGACTGGTAGACAGGTCGCTGCCGACAACGGAACTGGGGCCGACGGCTGGACCCATTTGATGGGCCAGATCGCGAAACACCATCGCTTGTCTTGAGTTCGCGCCGGCGAGGCAGGAGCTGATCCAGTCGAGCATTAACTCAAGCAATCTGTCGACCACTGGTTCGGGGATATCTTCAAATCTCAGGCCAGCGGAAAAATCGGCTATTATTTTAGATCCAGTCATTATTCGATTACCGGTTATTCGCTGTAATTCTGCCAGTATACGTCGGCTTCTGCTGCACTCATCAATCCATAATAAGACATGTATTTTCTGGACTGACGAATCATAAATTCTTTGTGGTGCTGCAGCCAGTGTTGATAATCCCACTCCACCGTATAGGGAGCAGGCATTATGCCTTCATCAAAAAACAGCGCCTCGATACTGCACGACTTTTCTGTTTTTACCTGACATGGCGTCAGCTCATACTCTTCGCCCTCAAAAAACACGATACGATCCAGATGGTCTTTCTCCAGGCCATATATCAAGACACCTTCGGTAGACTTCTCTGCCTCAGGCACCAGCATTGGATAGGTCTCATGAGGCAGCCGCACTTTACGATATCCGCCCAACCAGGCTTGTTCCATTTTCACGCCAGCGGCAGCCTCGTCACCGATCACGCAACCGAGCACATCCCTGTCCATCAGGGAACCAAAACAAAATAGAGGAAGGTTCAATGCGTGTCCCTCAAAAAAGCCGAGATTGTAGACAATTCGATCAAATGTTTGTGGGATTTTTTACCACACAAGCGGCCTCCAGACCCTGACCATTCAGCTTAATCCAACCGGCCTTGATCAACCAAGTCCCTAGCGGGACTTTCTTGGCGGCAAGCCGGTATGCTGGGTCAGAATTGTGCCTTTTGATGGCTTCTGAGGCCGTCGCTGATGCTTCCTGGCTGAAACGGCAGGCGTACTGTTCTTTCTTCGGGGACTTACATAGCTGCCATCCCCGGCAGGTTGCCACGCCGGTACCAACTGGTGTTTGCCGTTACCGATCAGGTCTTCCCGTCCCATTCCCTTCAGGGCCTCTCGTAACATCGGCCAGTTCGCTGAATCATGATATCGCAGAAAAGCTTTATGCAGTCGTCTCTGTATCTCTCCTCTTGCAACCGGCATCTCCTCACTATCGCGTTTAACTCTTGACAGTGGATTACGCCCGCTATGGTACATTGCCGTAGCGGTAGCCATAGGCGATGGATAGAAGTTCTGCACCTGGTCCGCTCGAAAGCCGTTGCGTTTCAGCCAAAGCGCAAGTTCCATCATGTCTTCGTCCGTTGTGCCTGGATGTGCGGCAATGAAATACGGGATCAGGTACTGTTCTTTACCAGCTTTCCTGGAATACTTATCAAATAACTGCTTGAACCGATCATAACTGCCCATGCCGGGTTTCATCATCTTAGACAGCGGCCCGGATTCGGTATGCTCCGGTGCAATTTTCAAGTAGCCACCGACATGATGGGTGACTAACTCCTCAACATATTCCGGAGATTCAATGGCAAGATCGTAGCGAAGTCCAGAACCAATCAGCACTTTCTTCACGCCTTTAAGCGCCCGGGCACGTCGATAAAGTTTAATCAGACTGGAATGATCGGTATTAAGATTTTCGCAAATTCCGGGGTACACGCAGGACGGCAGCCGGCATGCTGCTTCGATTTCAGGGGACTTGCAGGCAATCCGATACATATTCGCGGTGGGTCCACCAAGATCGGACACTACCCCGGTAAACCCAGGCACCTTATCCCGCATGGTTTCGATTTCTCTAATAATGGAATCTTCGGAACGATTCTGGATAATCCGACCCTCATGTTCAGTGATGGAGCAAAATGTGCAGCCACCAAAGCAGCCACGCATGATGTTGACCGAGAAGCGAATCATTTCATAAGCGGGAATACGGGCATCGCCATAGCACGGGTGAGGCACCCTGGCGTATTCAAGATCGAACACATAATCCATCTCTTCAGTAGACAGCGGTAACGGCGGTGGATTCATCCACAATTTACGCCCACCCTGGTTCTGCACCAGCGCCCTTGCATTACCGGGGTTGGTTTCAAGATGCAAAACCCTGTTAGCGTGGGCGTATAACACTGGATCCCGGCTGACCATTTCAAAGGATGGCATCCGGATCACCGTTTTCAGTCGCTCTGCAAGTCGTTTTTTTATGCGCTCAAGCTTAGGACTGAAGTCGACTTTGATACCCGTTACACCAGCCTCGGTACCCTCTGAACAGGACGCCTTTGAATCGTCATTGAGTTCCTCATAAGGACTAGGCAATCGCTCAATCCGTCCCGGTTTGTCAATATTTGATGAATCGATCACCTGCCAGTCATCAGGAATATCCTGCAATACGAATGCGGTCCCCCTGACATCAACGATTTCCTCTATGGGCTCTCCCAGCGCCAGGCGATGGGCAATTTCCACGATAGCCCGCTCTCCATTACCATAAACCAGCATGTCTGCTTTGGCATCAACCAGTATTGAACGACGTACCTTATCCTGCCAGTAATCGTAGTGAGCAATGCGCCGCAACGAAGCCTCTATGCCGCCCAGAATGATCGGCACATCGCCGAATGCTTCGCGACAACGTTGGGCATACACCAGAGAGCTGCGATCCGGACGCTTACCACCCACGTCTTCGGGGGAATACGCATCATCGGACCTGATTTTTCGATCGGCGGTATAGCGATTTATCATCGAATCCATGTTGCCGGCAGTCACGCCGAAAAACAGGTTAGGACGCCCAAGAACCTTAAACGGATCTGCCGAATGCCAGTCAGGTTGGCTTATTATTCCCACACGAAACCCCTGGGCCTCCAGCAATCGACCGACAATGGCCATCCCAAAGCTTGGATGATCAACATAAGCGTCGCCGGTAACCACAATCACGTCACAGCTATCCCAGCCCAGCTGATCCATTTCTTCTCTGGACATTGGCAGAAATGGCGCGACCCCAAAACATTCGGCCCAGTAGGGGGTAAACTGATTCAGCGGCTTTGCTTCAGTATTAATGGAAATATTCAATCGATCACAACCTATGTCCTTGAATTAGAAGCAGGAAGTGCTTCTACAATAAATGAATTTTCGAAAGCCCCGGGATGACATGGACTTCGGTGTTTCGACAGTGATATAAGGATTCAGTAGCATAACTCCCTGGCCCACCGCGGCTGTCGCAACCAAGCAGTATAGCATCATGGACTCTCCGGTTTTTTGTGAAATCGATCTTGCAGCGAATGGCAAACACCAGGGACATCTAAGAATCCCCCATTCGGTACACAGATCCGCTTATGGCTGGATTCCTGTGCCGATCGTGTCAATTAAAAACGGCAAAGGTCCAGTCGTATTACTGATGGCTGGCAACCATGGCGATGAATATGAGGGACAGGTCGCATTAGCCAGGCTATGCCGGACACTGACGGCAGACCAGATCAGTGGCCAGGTTATTATCCTGCCTGCAGCAAACGCACCAGCGGCAATGGCGGGACTGCGTACATCACCCATTGACCATGGCAACCTGAATCGCAGCTTTCCTGGCAACCCCAATGGCGGCCCAACTGAGGTCATCGCACACTTTATCGAGAGTAAACTACTTGCAAAGGCAGATTACCTGCTGGACATCCATTCTGGTGGCAGTTCCCTGGAGTACCGCCCGACCTTATTGATGCCAAAGGTGGAGGATCAGGAATCTCATATCAAAAACGTGGCCTTACTCAAGGCCTTAGGTTTTACCAAAGCCATTTTATACCCCGAGTCTGTTAGCGCAAACTTTTCGTCTTCTGCTGCGCGACGCCAGGGCGCGCTACCGATCACGGCTGAAATGGCTGGCGGCGGTTCTGTTAACTGTGACGCATTGAGCATTCTAGATAAAGCCATTTATCGATATCTCGATCATATCGGTATCAGCAGCCGCAATCTGGATCGAGCCCAGGTAACCTCAACTGACTTCTATGAAATTCCTGGCCAGGATTACTACGTATATGCCTTGTGTGAAGGCGTATTTGAACCACTGGTAAATATTGACGATTGCGTTAAAAAAGATGATCTGGTTGCGCGTATTCATTTTCCCGATACACCCTGGCGACTACCAGAAGATATTCACTGCGAAGTGGCGGCAACCGTCATCTGCAAGCGCGTACCAGCAAGAGTGATATGCGGCGACTGTTTATTTGAATTAGCTGTAGCGACATCAGTAAAATGATGACAAGTGAAGATTATCCCAGGCAATTAAGCCTTCGATTTGATGAGATGTTTTTCGATGACATCGGTGCAGGAGTCGAGGCCAATATCCAGAGTGTCCAGGGATGTTGTCAGCGCCCAGCCGACGCCGTTGTGGACAAATGGAGTTACATCACTAGCAGTAATACAAGACCATGGACTTTGGAAACATAGCGCCGCAACCAATCCAGCTAACGCAGCGTGGATATCAAGCGCCTCGATATATAACGTCCATATACAAATTTTACCTCCAGGAAATTTTGCCGTTACGCTACGCAGTATGGTGGGCTGGATACAGTCTATCTGCGCCGATCTAATGGTATGTATACCGGCTCTATGTTGTTTTCAAGCGCATGTTGCAGAACAACCTGATTTTCCCGTTCTCTTCTTTTATTAAACATGTACTCGCTGCGGCCTAATTCGTACAGTTGCTCTGAATACAGTTCAGTCGCATCATACCAACGCTCCAACCTTTGATCATACTGATCGTCTGCATCGACCCCGAGAGTGGCAAAATATGTTTCGATAGCGAGAAGATACCTGACAATATTTCGCTCTGTTGCAGCACGCTGGCCTTTGACATACCGTGGTTTGCCGGAAATGGATTGACCGATAGTTGAAAACCCAATCTTTTTTCGCGCTACCGTCGCCAGATAAAGCTTGGCAAGGCTCGCCGCCAGACCCGGTACACTCGAAAGGTCAAATTCAAGATAAATCGACTCAGTGCCTTGTTCTTCTATAGCGATAGCGCGAATTTTAAAATCAATATTTGAGCTATCCAAGGGTCCATCTTCTGCAAATAGACTAGCAGTATATACACCGTTTTCAAAACCTGATTCAAACCTCAGCAACAGCTGATGCGCCTTATCCGGTGGAAGATAACCCTTAACACCGGCGTGAAACTGCAGCATCTCGGCGCTGCCTAGATGGAGGTAACCACAGGCCTTGATGTTCAAATGCAGAGGGATAAATTCACACCACTCTGAAGGTTTATTCAGCCGCGTAGCAAATGTTTCAAAAGAGACATTTTCCAGTAAGTAGCGCACACTTGCACTTGAACTTACAGAGCTGTTCTGAGATTCAAGGAAAAACGGCAAGGGATTCTTACCGCTTGATTTTAACGATTGAAACTCGCTGTAACGCTGCTGCATATCCTGCAATGTTACAGCGTTTGCCGCCCCTGAAAACACCACGACAAACAGCAGCAGTAATTTTTTGAAAAAATTCATCTATGTATCGAAAATATTCAAGAGCGTATATTTTTACTATCCGCAATGTATAAAGCAGCCTGTTTAGGCATATAATTTGATCCGCAAAACTTTGCCTGGTTCAGTAGCTGCGCGGCTTAGTGACCCTGCGTTGCGCTGACATGACCGTAGCACACCCCGGCACTGTTATAGCACTCAAAACAGTGCTCTAACGATATGTGGAGATTGCGCCTGCATGGTTTTTCAATCATCAATCTCCATTTATTGACCTGGAATCTGTCCTGAATTAGACCCGACGTGATCATTGAAGGACTGCTAGAATTTAACCGATGTGGATCAATCAAATAAAAAACAAATAATTTTTTAACGATTGACCGCACCGCGTCCGGCAAATTAAACTTTGGTATACAATATACCAAAACCAATTATAAGAGGAGATGTACATACCGCTGCTTGGCTTTTCGCTAGCTGCATTCTGGCTGTTATTGTCAGGATACTGGAACGACCCGCTGTTACTCTCGCTGGGCGTAATTTCTATCGCCATGGCATTATGGCTGTCGTTGAGAATTCGACGCCAGTACAGGCTGTATTCCCGAATTCAACTGATGAAACGGTTGCCTTCCTACCTCAGATGGCTGGTCTACGAAATATATAAAGC
>Ga0055584_100001979_pt1 | contig 20104 bp, 12 predicted proteins | sample OSDHelmetaG_FD_58716 | JGI IMG/M metagenome (GOLD analysis project Ga0055584, IMG submission 58716) | Pelagic marine sediment microbial communities from the LTER site Helgoland, North Sea, for post-phytoplankton bloom and carbon turnover... | ecosystem: Environmental > Aquatic > Marine >...
CAACTCCGTCGATTGGCATAATCCTCGAAGGTTACCCATTATTCAGACAGCCTCTAAGGGATTGCGTAACGATTGAATGAACCCTGGGTGCTCCGGCGGAGACTATGGTGGTTCCGTCTGCCCCACCCAGCACTATTACCGCTCGTTGGGACGAAGGCATCGTCGAAGGAGGCTTTCGCACGTAACGCTGTCGAGTTTCTCTGTCTTTCGAAAAAAGTTCAGCTTCCGTTCAATGTGGAATTCCAGAATGTGGCCTGAACACAAAATCCAGTGATAAGGGCCAACTCCGGAAATTTGACACGATGCCAAATTTTGCCCCCAAGCAATCCTTGCCAACCGGACTTTTACAAGTGTCTCAAACCTCTGCAACTTTGTCCCAAACCGGATGAGATTTCTCGTCCGCAGTAAAATCGTACGCGGTTTGGGATGCTTTTACCGCCCGTGACGGCGTAGTCGCGAGGGGGCCCGCAGTCGGGGTGTAGGCTTGCTTTCGAGAGCTCCAATCGAGAGGCTTTTGTCACCCTATGCGATCCGTTCTGGTAGTAGATGATGGTAAGCTGATTCGCACCCAGCTTGCTTTGACTCTGAAAAAGGCGGGCTGGAACGTGATTGAAGCGGCGGACGGCCTGGAGGGCATTCAGAAGGCGCTCGAGTACAAGCCTTCGGCGGTGATCTGCGATCTGCTGATGCCGCGGTGCAACGGTTTTCAGGTGTGCCGCAAGTTGCGTGAGAATTCGGAAGCACTGCCGGACCTGAAGATCATCGTTCTTTCCGGGCAGGCGTATGATACTGATCGCTTCAATGCCTTGGAATCCGGTGCCGACGAGTTCCTGTTGAAGCCGGTGGACATTGGCCAACTGATCAAACTTCTCGAAACATCACACAGTGCCAGCAAGGACGAAGCGGCCGTCTCAACAGCCGCCGACGAACTGGGCCGCGCTGAAGTGTCTGCGGATGAGGATTTCGTCCGCTTCTGGGGCGTGCGCGGATCCATTCCGACACCGGGTCCGGCCACCGTTTATTATGGCGGCAACACCTCATGTGTGGAACTGCGGCTGGCGGGACAGCTGGTGATCTTGGATGCGGGCTCCGGGGTGCGGGAACTGGGTGATCAGCTGATGAGGGAATTTCCGGGCAAGTCACTGGACCTGACGATGTTGCTCACGCACTCGCATTGGGACCACATTCAGGGATTCCCCTTTTTCGTTCCTGCCTATCTGCCACACAATCGCGTACGCATCCGCGGGTTTGAAGGTGCCTGCCAAGGATTGGAGAACACGTTCTCCATGCAGATGGAGACCACCTATTTTCCGGTCGGTCTTGGCCAGATGCCGGGCAACATCACCTTCGATCAGCAGGACGACCTCGAGTTCGATATCGGTCCGGTCAAATGCCGGTCTACCTTCACGAATCATCCGGGCGTTACCATGGCCTACCGCATGGAAGCCAATGGCGGATCGGTTGTCTACGCTCCGGATCATGAATCGTTCACCCGCATGCGGCTGCACTCGAACAAGGCTCCGGAGGAGGAGGGGCGTGTCGCGGATTTTGCCGCGGCGGAAGATGCACGGTTGAAGGACTTTATCCGCGGGGCGGATGTATTGATCACCGATTCGCAATATACGGAGGCCGAATACTCCGCCAAGGTTGGATGGGGGCACAGCTGCTTTGAGGATACCGTCCAGCTGGCGCTCGACAGCGGCGTCAAGCGGCTCTACCTGTTCCACCACGATCCCCGGAGATCCGATGAGGATCTGTCGCGGATTGTCGGCGAAGCCCGCGAACTGGTCTCCGCGGCCGGTTCCCCGCTGATTGTCGAGGCCGCGCGGGAGGGCTGCAAGGTCCCGCTCGGATGACGGCGAAACTTCGCAGTTTCACGCGATCGCTCCCTCTTATTCTCCCTTCGCGACGTATTCAGTGAGCATTCCCTTGATGAAGTAATTCCATCCCCCAACGCAGGCGTCGCGACTGAATTCGGGAATGTCGACCTGCCAGTCCTTGGTGGTCGTGTGGGTGAGTCGGAGTTTCGTCCCCTTGCCTTCGGGCGTCAGTTCGAACTTCACGAAGCTGTCCCCCTCGAAGCCGTCATAGTTCCAATTGTAGGAAATCGATTTGTTCGGCTCCACTTCAGTCACCTTCCAAATGTGCATGAAGTTTCGACCCTCGCACTCGATGTTGAACTTCGTTGCGAATCCCACCTCGGCCTTGAAGTTTGGGATCGGCTCAAAATACCACTTCTTCATCCGGTCGATTTCGGTGATCGCCTTCCAGACGGTCTCAGCGGGGACGTCGAAGGATTGTTCAATAACAACGGGAGGTTCAGTGCTTTTCATGAGAGATTGGTTGGTCCGCTTGGCAGGTGAATGGAAACCATCGTACTATCCTTCATTCGAGGCGTCGGGCAAGGATTTCCCCCGATCTAACAAATCACCTGTCTCCGTGTCATAGTTTCCACAGTTCAAACACTTCCACCATGAATCGAATATTCCTCGTAGCCGGCTTGTCCGTGTTGTCGGCGAACTTCGGGTTCGCCGCTGACGGGATCATTCTGCGATCCACTGGACAACTGCTCCCGATCAAGATTGACCGCGCCAAACTGGTCTCCCGGGCAAATGACAATTCCCGAATCCGGCTGACGCTGGATCGGAACAAACCCTTTCCTCATGAATACGGTGAGCTGGCCCTCTCCATTGGTGAGCGCACCATCCCGTTCACCTCTGGAGGTTGCCATTCCCCCACGAATCACACTGCCGGAACCGCGATTTACAGTACGGAGATCGCCGCCAAAATTGCGGCGCACTTTGGTATCAAGCCGGATCTGCGCAAGCATCCTGGTCACCGGCTTGTCGTGCAGTTCAAAGCGGAGAAAGAGGCCATCACCACCAACGGCCCAATCTGGATCCAACTTCACATCCAGAACGTCGGTGGCGAAGAGTTCACCTTCCTGCAAGGCGGTCGCCAACGCGGCTTCCGTGACAACCAATTTGCGTTCAGCTGTGAGCACTTCGACCGCATGCTGCCCGACATTGGCAATCCCATGAATCACGGCGGCATTGGCAGCTTCGCCCGGATCCCGCCGGGAAAGATCCACACCGTCCGCGTTGATCTCTCCAAGTGGTTCAGATTTGAGCAATCGGGAAACTATGCCCTGCGCGGAAGTTACTATCTGGAAATCGTCAGCACCTTGGGCGATGGCAAAACGATATGGGAAGACGTCATTGCTGACGAATTCACGCTCAACATTCGCTAGGGGGACGAGAACGCAGCGAGCGTGAGCGAGCAGACTCATTGCCCGAGATCTGCTCGCTGACGCTTGCTACGACAACGTGGATCCGCGACCAATCTGGGTTCTCTTGGTTGGCAGTCTGCCCATAGGCTTGCGCTGAGGCGGAAATCCGGGGAGATTTCGCGGCATGAAATTCCCACGAGTTTTGCTGGCGATCGGCTTGTCGGCATTTGTCAGCGTCGATTCACGCGCTGCTGGCTACGAAATACTTTTCAACGGCAAGGATCTCTCAGGTTGGAAAGGGCTGAATCAGTTCTGGTCGGTGAAGGGTGGGGCGATTCAAGGGCAGACCACCAAGGAAAACCCCACCAAGGGCAATACTTTCCTGGTCTGGCAGGGAGGAGAGGTGGCGGACTTTGAGTTTGTCTGCAAGACACGGTTCGAGGGCAACAATTCGGGCGTCCAATACCGGAGTAGCCTGGCCAATGCCGAAACCTTTCGCGTCATCGGCTACCAGGCGGATCTGCATCCTTCACAAAAGAACTTCGGCATGCTCTACGGCGAAGGCCTGGGTCGCGGCATCATTGCCAATCGCGGGCAGAAGGTGGTCGTCGGCAAGGATGGGAAAAAGAAGGTCGTCGGCGAAGTGGGCAACAACGCCCAACTCGTGGATACCGAATGGAACGTCCTACGTATCGTGGCGGTCGGCAACCGGTTGATACACCAGGTCAACGGCATCACGACCTCAGACATTACCGACCATCATCCCAAGGCCCTTGCGAAGGGCATCCTCGCGCTGCAACTCCATGCGGGTCCGGCCATGAAAGTGGAGTTTCGCGATGTGCGTTTGCGGCACCTGCAGGGCTCCACGGCGAAGGCAGTGCTGAAGGGCGCCGTGGAAAGCAAGGCACCGGCTGTGAAAGCAGCGGCGGCAAACGTGGCTCCCCGCTCCAATGCGGCGTGGATCAAGGACGCCCCGACCCCGAAGTGGATCTGGACCAAACAGTCAACCGGCGGTCAGCAACTCTGGTTCCGCAAGGACTTCCAGCTTCAAGGCAAACCGAAATCGGCGCGGCTCTACGCCACCTGTGATAACAAGTTGAAATTGTGGATCAACGGCAAGTCCGCCGGCTCTGCTCGCGATTGGATGTATCCGCTGCAGAAGGATGTGACCGGGCTTTTGAAATCCGGGAAGAATGTGATCGCCGCCGAAGGTGAGAATGCCGGCGGGGTCGCCGCGTTCGTGTTGAATCTTTCGATTGAGCAGGCAAATGGCAAGACCTTGAAGGTCATCTCTGACAAGTCCTGGAAACTCAGCGAGCAGAAGCCCGCCGGCTTTGAGAAAGCCGATTTTGATGATTCCAAGTGGGCGACCAGCAAGACGGTCGAGCGTAGTCCGATCGGAGTCGCGCCCTGGGGTATCCCAAACTATTCCAGCAAACCCAGCAGTCAGCCCACGAGTTTCGATCCGCTCGATCCCAAGAACATTTTGGCCGCGCCGGGATTTGTCGTCGAGCACGTCCACACGGTGGACAAAAACAAGGAGGGAAGCTGGGTGTCTCTGGCTACTGATGCCGCGGGGCGCTTTTACGCGAGTGACCAAGGCAGCAAGGGACTGTTTCGCATCACCGTCGGAGGAACCGGCGCGAGCAAGGTCGAAGCCGTGGACATCACTGATCCGGCCAAGAAAGGACGGTTGAGTGCGGCCCAAGGTCTGTTGTGGGCCTTCGACAGTTTGTGGGTCCATCGCAACGGTGGGCACCTGTTTCGGTTGACCGATTCCAATAACGATGACCGGTTGGACAAGGTGGAAAAAATTCCCAGCGAGACCGGTGGCGGTGAACATGGCAATCACGGTCTGATTCTCACGGAGGATGAGCAGGCGATCTACATGGACGGCGGCAATCACGCCAGTCTCGCGGAACTGGCTTCCACCTCGATCCAGACTTGGGACGAAGACCTCCTGCTTCCCCGCATGTGGGACGCCAACGGTCACGCGCGCGGTCGGTTGGCTCCGGGCGGTTGGGTGACCCGTCTGGATCCCAAGACCAAGACTCAACATCTCGTTTCCATGGGGTATCGCAATCAGTACGACATCACGTTGAATCGCTTCGGAGAAATGTTCACCTACGACGCCGACATGGAATGGGACATGGGCTCGCCATGGTACCGCCCGACGCGCATCAACCATGTCGTCAGCGGATCGGATTACGGTTGGCGCAGCGGGTCCGGTAAGTGGCCTTCCTACTACGAAGACAGCCTGCCGCCCGTTCTCGACATCGGTCCCGGATCACCGACCGGCGTCGTCTCCGGCAAGGGAGCAAAATTTCCCGCAAAGTATCAGGACGCGGTATTCGCCCTCGACTGGACCTACGGCACCATTCACGCGATCCATCTGACACCCCGAGGTGCCAGCTACGTTGGTGAACGTGAGGACTTCGTCTACGGCACACCTTTACCCGTCACCGATGCCGCTATTGGCAAGGACGGGCATCTGTACTTTCTCATCGGAGGTCGAGGCACGCAGTCGGCGATGTTTCGCGTCCGCTATGTCGGCAACGAATCCACCGGCCCGGCCAAGGGCACTGACAACGCGAAAGCCACCCAAGCCCGCAAACTGCGCCGGAAACTCGAACGCTTCCACGGCCGCCAAGACAAGAACGCCATCAAGGAAGCCTGGCCGCACCTTTCCAGTCCGGATCGCTTCATCCGCAATGCCGCCCGTGTCGCGGTCGAATCCCAACCGGTGAAACAATGGGCTGAGAAAGCCGTGCTCGATTCCGATCCCCAGGCCCGCATCACCGCCATCGTTGCCTTGGCCCGCATGGGCACCGGGCATCATCGGGCGGCCGCGACTCGCCAGTTGCTGGAACTCGATCCCGCCAAGCTGACCGAAGGCCAGTTTCTCGGATTGCTTCGCGCCTATGCCTTGAGCTTCATTCGGCTCGGCAGACCGACCGACATCGAAACCAAACAGATCTTCTCCAGATTGGAATCGCATCTACCGCACAAGAGCGATGACGTGACCACCGAGCTCATTCGCGTGCTCACTTATCTTCGCGCCCCCGGCGTCATCGGCAAGACCCTGAAGCTGATCGCCGACCGCGGCAAACCACAGGCTCCGGACTGGGCTGAACTTGCCAGCCGCAACGCCCGCTACGGTGGCAGCGTCTTCAAGCTGCTCGACAACCCGCCTCCCATTCGCGAACTCAACTGGGCTTTCATGTTGCGGAACATGAAGGAGGGTTGGAGCATGAAACAACGTCGCGCCTATTTCACCTTCCTTAATGAAGCGGCCAAGGGATCCGGCGGCAACAGCTTCCCCGGGTTCATGTCCAACATCCGTGAAGAAGCCCTGGCCAACTGCACCGACAAGGAACGCGCCGCCTTGGCGAACATCACCGGTGAAAATTTCAATCCCGTGCCGGACTTCACCATCCATCCACCCAAAGGACCGGGGCAGGAATACACCGTCGATTCCGCTCTGCGCGCCACGCGTGGTAAAGCCGATTTCGAAAATGGCCGCAGCCTGTATTTCGCGGTTGGCTGTGGTACCTGTCACCGCCTTGGCGGCTTGGGTGGGGCGATCGGTCCGGACCTTACGAGCATCCCGCACAAATTCGATTCCCATTACCTGATCGAGGCCATTGTCAATCCCAGCAAAGACATCTCCGACCAGTATGGCTCGTCCATCGTCACGTTGAGGAATGGTGAGAAACACACCGGCCTCGCGGTTGAGCAGGGCGACGAAATCAAACTCTATCCACCCGACGTGAAAGCCCAACCCATGGTTTTCAAACGGACGCAGATCAAAGGCATTTCGCAATCACCGGTTTCGCAAATGCCACCGGGGCTTCTGAATTTTCTCAACCCCCAGGAAGTGCGTGACCTCGTCGCCTACCTCATGGCCGGCGGCAATCCCAAAGACCGCGCCTACCGCAGAAGGTAAGTATGAAACAGCTCACCGCGGTTTTCTTGGTCATCGCCACAATGGCGGGTTGCTCACCCGGCCCGCGGGTTGTTATCAACGGAGGTCACGATACCGATCCGCGTGACAATGGCCGACCGGTGGCTCTGATCGGTCCCGCACTGGGTGTCGCTCCCGAGATCTTTCGCAAGGCCTTCAGCGGCGTGACGCCGGCGCGCGGTGGACATCCCTCAGGGGAAGAAGCCCGCGCAAACAAGGACGCGCTCATGTCCGTGCTCGGCCCCCACGGCATCACCAATGAACGCCTGGACGAGGTTTCGAACTTCTATCGCTACAAGCCGCAGGACGGCGGACTTTGGAGACACAGCCCCGCGGAAGTCTCGGCTGTGATCAAGGACGGCAAACTCACCGGCTTCATCATCACCGATTCGGGGCATGGCTACACGACGCCTCCCACCGTGACCGTCGACGGTTTTCCTGACGCCAAGATCAAGGCTGAGATATCCTTTGGTACGGAATTGAAGAGCAATGGCCGCCTTTCAACGCTGGAGATCGTGTCCGGAAACTGAATCCGAGCGGCGTCCACACTCCACTTCTGTTCTCGTAGCCGCGAACGTGAGTTCGCTCACTCGTAATGGAATCGATGTCTCTTGCAATCAGTCAGAGCGGACTCACGTCCGCTGCTACAAGACAGATTGATCGGAGGCGATTTCATCCGATCCGACGACAGCGCTATGCCCGCCCGTGATTGCCGGTGGACAATCCGCGGAATGATAGGTCTTCATCCAAGTCGGGCCAATGTACACCGAAGGGCGAAAGCTCCATGTGATTCAGCTGCTCGGGCGTGCCGCCAGCGAGTCGCGGGTTTCGGGAAACCGGGAATCGTATCTCCGTGCCGCTTTTCATCGAGATGATGATGTCGCCATCACGGAAGACGGCAGATTTCGCGCTATCGGTCAAAGTGTTCATGCCACACACGAAGGATAAGCTCTCGATTCTGAGTTGCAAGTGCCTCGGCCTTGGAAAGTTCTCTCACCTTCAGGCCTTGCGATTCCCGCAATTCGACTTCGGTCTCGACGTCAAAGACGGCCTCCCCATCGCCATATCGCACATGGACATGAATAGGACTGTGATCGTTGCTGTAGAAAAAGAAACGATATCCGTCCCTCTCGAACACCCTCGGCATCCGCCCAGCGTAGCGTTGATTGCCTCATTGGCCATTCGTTTCGTGACCGGAGTTGTGTGTATTCCTGATCCGAATTGAGTCCAGCGGTCGAAGCAATTGGCGAAGATCCAGTTGAATCTCCGAAGTGTCACGATAACAGCGGACTTGAGTTTGCTCACTCTTGTTACAATCGACGGCTCATGCAATTAGTCAGAGCGGACCTACTTCCACTGTTACTTTCCGGATTCCCAGATCTTGCCGAGCAGTTCGAATATCTTGGGGTCGTGCTTTTTTAGGTCTGCACGATTGAATGGATAGAAATCGTTTTCGCCGAAGTAGGCTTCGGTAGTTTCCGCGAAGTATTCCATCTGGTTGCTCATGGCATAGGCTTTTTGCGGCTCGTAATTCTTTCGGGCGACCTTGTCATACGTGCCGCTGCGCTTGGCTTTCTTGAACAATTCCAAAACCTGATCGTGTTGGTAGCCGAGGACCTGATTGTGGAAGGCGTGAGACAGTTCATGCAGGAGAAGCATCGGCATCCGCTTGATCTCGGCTTCGAAGATCGGAATGTTTGAGAACTCAATGCCCTTGGCCTTGGCCGGATCCAGACCGTTGCGTCGCAGCCATACCGGATCATCGTGATACTCACCGGTCGGCCTGCGCCCCGGTGCCGGAAGTGACATCCAGATCGGAACGGTGCGGACGCGGGCGAGCGTCGATGAAGGCAAGACTTTGATGACCTTCCGGCATTGCTCGGCCAGAAGTTCCAAAGCTCGGGCGGTGGCCTTCGGTTCCTGTTGGCGCAACGCTTGGCTAACACGTACCGGCCAGCCCTCAATGTTCAGCGAAGTGTAGCCATCACCCCGAAGCCGAGGGTCGTTTGATTTTACCAACTCGGCTTCGAGTTTGCGGCGCAGTTGTGTTCGTATTCTGGCATATTTCGGATCACGCGCCACGTTGTTGAGCTGATCCGGATCGCTGCCCAGATCGTAGAGTTCTTCTGAGGCGTGTTTGACGAACGCCAGTTCTGCCAGGCCTTTCACGTCCGTGCTGTCGCGATGCAGTCGCAGAAACTGCTTGGCCGGTCCGGGATCAATATTGAACGAGAACGCGCCGCGTTCGGTGGGCCAAGGTGTCCTGGCGAAATCGTATTCGGGATTGTGCCCTTTCACTTCCCCGGTGGGCCACTCATCGACGTTGAATTTGCGGATATAGAGGAAGTCCGCGGTTCGCAGTGCCCGCGACGGATAGGGATAGACGTGTTGCTCCATTCCGGTCAGCGCGAATGTGCGTATTGGATCCACCTGACCTGAACCTTTGGATTGCAGAACTGGGAGTAGTGACTTTCCGGTCATTCCTCGGCCGGATTTGAGGCCGGCCGCGTCCAGAAAGGTTGGAGCAAAATCGCATAGACTGACAAAGTCCCTCACCGTTCGACCGCCTTTCACCTTGGCTCCCCAGCGAACTGCGAGCGGCACACGTGTGCCCATGTCGTAGAGGGTCGCTTTGCAGCGCGGAAAGGGCATCCCGTTGTCACCGCTCACGACAACAATTGTCTTCTCCAATTCACCCATTTTCTCCAAGCGTGCGATCACGTCACCTACCTGCCGATCGAAGCGTTGAACCTCCCAGTAATAGTCCGCCACGTCGGATCTGACCGTTTCCGTATTTGGCAGGCACTCCGGCGGTTTCACGGCATTGAGATCGATTCCGCTCTTGGCACCGATGCCCAACTCGTACGGCCGGTGAGGATCCGATCCGCCAAACCAGAAACAGAACGGTTTGCTCTCATCCCGTTGGCCAGCGAACTCATCGAACGAACGGAATCGTTCCCCGAATGAATCACGTTTGCGAAAGGTATGTTTGCTGGGCCAGACGCCTTTGCCATAACGACCGGTTTCATACCCGGCCTTTTGCAGCATCTCGGTGTAGACATCGTATTCCTCTCGCAGTGAGCCGCCCAAACTGTCGCCTTCGCGGAGGCGCCAATGATGTTGTCCGGCCAGAATGCTCAGCCGACTGGGCGTGCAGGAGGGAGTGGATACAAACGCGTTCGGAAACAGGACGCCTTCCCGCGCGACACGGTCGAAGTTGGGGGTTTTCACTACCGGATCACCCAAGATGCCGGCGTGCGGATGTGACCAGTCATCGGCCATCAGGAACACGATGTTGGGTCGCCCATCTTTCTTGGCCGCTTTCTTCTTCTTGGGAACCAGCGGTCCTTTTCCACCCCGCAGGGTGAAGGACTGGTTCTGTCGGTTCACGGTGATACTGGTCTTATAGTTCGTGACGTTGCCGTGAATGAGGAAACGGTGCCCCAAGGTGGTGTTGCTCACGTGACGGCCGCCGATCGGCACGACTGCGACCTTCTTCGGCGGACCTCCCGGACGATCCCAATAGACCGTGATCGCCTGACGTGAGTGATTGTGGATCGTCAGGCGCGGTCGCACCTGACCCGTCGCCTTCGGGCGGTCGATCGTTGTCCACAGTTGGCGACTCAGTTCCGCGAGCAAAGCGGAGTCTCCGCCGTAGGCGATGTTCTCGTTTTCCTCCGGATCCGCTTGGTGATCGTACAGTTCATGGTCGAGAGTCTTCGCTGTTTTCCGGTCCAGCCATTCCACATAGCGATACCGGTCAGTGCGCATCGTGTAGCCCATGAGCTCGCGGTCTTTCTGGCGTCGCTTGAATTGGCTGATGGCCGCCTCTTTCACTTTCGTCTGCGCGTCTGCCAGCATTGGCGTCAGGCTCTTGCCCTCCAGCTCTTCCGGCACGGGAAGGTCTGTCAGCTCGCAAAGGGTGGGGTAGACGTCGAGGAACTCCACCAATCCGCGCGCCAACTTTCCGTTCCCTTGGGCACCGGGGGCGCGAATGATCAGGGGCACACGGGCATCAATCTCGTAGTTGGACTGTTTGCACCAGCTGTTGTGTTCGCCAAGCTTCCAACCGTGATCGCCCCATAGTACGACGATGGTGTTTTCCTCCAGTCCCAGTTTCTTCAGTTCCGCGAGCAGGCGACCGACTTGTGCGTCGATGAGGCTGACCGAGGCGTAGTAGCCGTGTTTCAGTTCCCGTTGTTGTGCCTCCGTCAAAGTCCCGTGTCGTGGATCGTCGGTGTGTGCGTAATCGAAGTAGTCCCTGAGTTCATACATCGTGTTCATCGCGAACTTGGGCGTGTTTCGCGGTATGAACCGGTTCTCAGCCAGGGGGATCTTCGCCCGGTCATAGAGCTCCCAGTATTTGCGAGGCACAACGAACGGCAGATGGGGCCGGACAAATCCGGCCGCGAGAAAGAACGGTTCATCTTTGCCCGTCAAACGGCGCATTGCCGACAAGGCCTGATCCGCAATCGCACCATCGATATGTTCGCTGTCCGGGATGTCCACGATCTCCGTGGCCTGGGCGCGCATGCGCCGGATTGCGGTCGGGCTCTTGCCGTCGGCTTTCATCTGCTTGCGATGATCGGCCAATCGCCGCTTTGCCTCGTCCGACCACAGCTTGGAGTTCTTGGGCCATGCATGTGGTTCACTCCACGACTGATTGTCCGGCCACGGATTATGGAATATTTTTCCATACGAAACCGCGTGGTAGCCGTGTTTCATGAAGTGCTGCGGAATCGTGACCGCATCGGGGGTCGTCTCCCGAAACCGGGTGACCAGATCCCACACCTTCGTGGTGTCCGGTCGCAGGCCGGTCATGATGCTCACCCGCGACGGATTGCAAACGGCGACCTGACAATAGGCGCGGTCAAACACCACCGCGCTTTTGGCGAATGCATCGATGTTCGGCGACTTGATTGACTTCGATCCGTAGCAACCCAGTTCAGGTCGCAGATCGTCCACGGAGATGAAGAGAACGTTTGGTCGCTTGGCCTTTCCACTCCAGAGCGTCCCTTGGGGATAGAACTGCTGGAAGGCTTTCTCAAATGCCATCGTCCCGACCAATGACGGCAGCATGAGTCCCTTGAGTTTCCCTGACACGGCCGTTGCCGTTTTCGAATCCCAGATGCTGCCGGTCTCCCGGTCTGTCATTTGCCCTTCGCCCTTCGCCTCGAAACGGAGCGTCGGATATCCCTTCACAGAACGGGCATAGACTCGCGCTGACGTGGAGCTTTCATCGTAGACAACCAGGAGGGCCTGTTCCTTGAAACGATCGTTCAGTACGGGGCGCTTGGCCAAGTCGGACAAGCGCCATGCGCGAGCGTTGTTCCATTTCGAGTGGATCAGGACGAAGCGGCTGAGATCCTGATAAAAATCCTTTTCGTAACGCTCCATCGTCCGTCGCATCAGCAGACATTTTGTATCTCGATTGCGCGCTGACCAATCGGACCACGACGTGATTTCGCAAGGCAGAGTCTCTAGTTTCACTCCCTTCAGTTTCCCGCGCATGCAGCGCCCCAGCATGTGACTCCAAAGCGAATCCGTTTCCTGATCCCGCATCACCAGGTTTCGTTTCCACAGCATCCCGGACACCACCAGCGTCAAAGGCTTGCCGTCGTGTTCCGCCACGAATACCAGGGCGTTGTGGCAAAGGTGGCACCACGTCACCGCGATGCGTTTGCCGCCGACCACATCGGTGACTATCTCGCGGCTGGGTTGACACAGCATGTTCACCGGGTAGGCCCGCGCCTCGCCGTTGATCGTGATCCCGATCACCAGTTCATCCGCCCGTATCTCCCGCTTCGCTGCTGAGATGTCGACCGTATTCGGATTTACGATCGCCCGAAACGGACGTTTGATGACGACGCGGGGATTGAATCCGTTCGAATCCTGAGCCGATGAGTACAAAAGACACTGAACGAAGAGAAGACAGGCCAGGCCTGTTCGGAGGAGTGATTTCATAAATTCAAGATCTTGGGAGATTTCGGAAAATACGACGGTGAGTTGTCGCCACGGATTCAGTTCACCCTATGTGGGCTTCTGATCTGGTTGGATCTGAATCTATGGGAATATGCAGCAGATCGGATCAGCGTGGAATCACCGCTTTGGACTTGCGATCTCCCACGGCGAAATGTCCCAGGGCTTTGCCGCTCTCAGAGTCATTGATCTGCCAAACAGCGCCCGGGCGGGTCTGCTGCGACTTGTTCTTGCCGGGCGCAATCAATCCGTAGGACTTGGGCCTGCCCTTGCCGTCCATCCAAAACAGTTCCACCGCGGATTTGCGTCGGTTGATGAAGGCGACGCTGAAGGGGTTGCCGTCCGGTTTGGAAGCGGGCGGCGGCCCTTTCTTGATCGATCGCCAACGCAGGCCGGGCAAAGCCGTGATGCTGGCTTCCTTGCGTGGGGCAAACTTCTTCGGCCCCAATTTGCGCAGCTCCGTCAACTTGGTGGCGTATTTGGGATCACCCGCCAGATTGTTCCACTCATAGCGATCATTGACGGTGTCGTAGAGTTCCTCCTCGCCGTTTGCGTAGTGGACATAGCGCCAATCGTCGGCGCTCAAACCGTAATCACCCGGTCGGCTGAGGTGCGTGATCGAAACGTGATCCCATGCGGCATTCGGTGTCTTCAGCAAGGGCAGGAGACTTGGCCCGTCGTTGTCTTCCTTCACCGGCAATCCGGCCAACTTCGTCAATGTTGGAAAGAGACTGAGCAGATTGACCGGTCGGCCGGACACACCGCCGGCCTTGGTTCCCCCGGGCAGCCCGGGCGTCCCTTTCGGAACTCGCACCATCAACGGCACCCGCGTGCACACGCGCCAGGCGGTGTACTTTTGCCAATGCTGTTTCTCGCCGAGATGCCAGCCGTGGTCGCTCCAGAGCACGACGATGGTGTTGTCCTTGTTCGGACCCGATTCCAGTGCATCCAACACGCGACCCAACATGGCATCCGCAAAATGAATCGAGGCCAGATAACCTTGCACGCCCTGCTTCCATTGCTTGTGTTCTCGAATGTGGGCGAAGTAGCGATTCGGTCCGCGACGTTTGCCTTGGGGTGGCAGGTCGTCGAGATCATCCTCCTTGTATCCGGGAGGCAGTTGAATGTCCTCCAGCGGAAACGGTTCGAAATACTTCTTCGGAACAAACCACGGTTCGTGTGGCCGATAGATTCCGCAGGCAAGAAAGAACGGTTTGTCATGTTTCCGGGACAACTGTTCACCCACCCATTTCGAGACCAGCCAATCGCCACCAAATTCTTCATCCGTGGCATCCAAGGCGGCCCAATCCGTTTCCACATATTGCCAAGGGCCACCCCGCGGCAGATTCACCGGGCGTTTGTCCGGATACAGCGTTCGCGGAAACGGATTCTCGCCGGACTTCTCCGGGTAGTATTCATCCCACGACGCCGCATCGATGAAGTAGTGGAGGAGTTTTCCCGAGCCGCCCGACCAGTATCCGTGGCGGGAGAAGTATTTCGGCAACAGCTCTGCCTTCGGCAAGACCTCCCGCATTTTCTGTCCATTCTCGTAGAGCCCGGAAGCGTGTGGCGACAAACCCGTCATTATCGCCGTCCGCGAAGGATTGCAGGCCGGCGCGGGACAATGGGCATTGGTAAACAAGACCCCGCTCTTCGCCAAACGATCCATGTTCGGCGTGATAGTCTGTGGATGACCGCCCAGACAACCGATCCAGTCATTCAGATCATCCATCGCGATGAAAAGGATGTTGGGCTTCTTGGCGGCATTGACGGATCCGGCTACCACACACAGAAGCAGGAGGACTGACAGGAATTTTCTTGGAGATAGCATTTCAATTTGTTTCAGCCAATTTGCGGAGGCTTGAATCATTCAATTTGAGAATCAGGAAACCATTGTCGCTCTGGGCGGTCACATACAGATAGCCGTCGCGGTAGACGAGGTCATGGTAATTATCACTGCGCTTGGTCTCGCGATACTTGGGGAAGTTCTGGCTGGCCAGCAGTCGTGGTTGCTGCGGATTGCTGATCTCGTAGGCAGTCACCGTCTGTCCGCCGGCACAGAAGACAACATCACCAGCAATGGTGAGTCCGTTGGGGCCTCGCAGATCGGGGAACGGCAACTCGGCGACGACCTCCGGTTGCGTGGGCTCACTCAGTTCGACAACGGTCATATGGGCTTTCACTTCATGAGCCGCCGTGGGTGTCACACTACCGGCGACATAGGCAAACGCCCCCTTGACCTGAACCCGATTCCCGCCAATCAACGCCTTGCTCTCCACCTGGCCGGCAAGCGTCCATGTTTCAACCGGCAACAGCTCCCCTTTCTCAAAAACCCTGAACAAGGCCAGCTTGCCGGTTGGCGGCTTGAATCCCCTTGGATCGGCAATGACGACATAATCCCCATATCGATCGATGTCATGGGGTGATACGACATCGAATTCCCGCTTCGTCTCGAGCGCACCAAACAGCCCGGGCTGTTTCACATCGCCAACGTCAAACGCATCGATGTAGCCCGACTTGTTCGCGGCCAAAACATGATCTGCAACCCGGACCATTCCGTTGATCCGATCGATCTTGGGTTGCCCCGAAATTTTCCCCAGAAACACCGGCCGCCGCGGATCCGCAATATTGATGGTCAAAAAGTCCCGCGTACCCAGCAACAGCGTATCGCCCGACACCAACACGGTTTCAGCATCCGGAATCTCCGTATCATTCTTGAACCACAGAAGCTTGGGCTTCTTCGGATCCGCGATATCGATGATCGACAGCGACTGCCATTTGCCCGGGACGAACGCCAGGTTACCTGCCAACTGAACATCGTGTGCCCCAGCAAGAGCTTGGTCGTGGAGCGTGATCGAGGCGATGGTGAACGGAGCTGGCTTCGCGGCGCTCAAGGCACTTACCAACGCCAACATTATCACAGCCATCGGAAACAACAATCGATCCACATATGTTCGTGTTTTTGCAGTGATGAGCACGATTGTTCAGCTGCCCTCTGGAATGGTTGCCCGTGCGCTCCCGCTACCGACGACAAAATGGCCGAGCACCTTCTTCTGCGCATCGGTGACTATCCAGATTTCTCCGACCCGAGTTCTGCGGCTGAAACGCCAGAGGCTTTGGATGGAACCGCGAGAATCCCATTCGCCGTCCGCGTTCAGAACATGGAGATCCACTCCTTCTTTTCGCCGATTGGTGAGAACAATGTTGCACTTGTCCCCCTTGGTCCCCGGTGTCGGGATAGCCCCCTTATCGGCAGGGCGCCATTTCAGATCCGGCTGCGAAATCTTTTCCGGAAGCGCTGTCGGAGCAAATGTCTCTGGGGCCTTCGTGCGGAGTTTCTGCAATCGATCCTGATGAGCTGAAGAGTTGGCGAGATTGTTCCATTCGAAGGGATCCGATCGAATGTCATACAGCTCTTCTCCGCCATTGGCATAGTGAAGGTAGCGCCATCGTTCACTGCTGAGCGCGTAGCTGCCGGGCTTCTGCAGATAGGTGATGGCGACATGCGGCCAGTCGACATTCGGATCACGCAACAGGCGGATCAGACTCGGGCCATCGTTGTCCTTTTTTGACGGAAGCCCCGCGAGTTGGGTCAAGGTCGGAAAGAGGCTTATGAGACCGACCGGTTTGCCGCATTTTCCGCCCGGCTTCGTTCCCTGTGGCAACCCCGGTGTTCCCTCAGGTACCCGGACTATCAACGGAACTCGCGTACTGACCCGCCATCCGGTGAATTTCTGCCAACGCATCTTTTCTCCCAGGTGCCATCCGTGATCACTCCACAATACGACGATTGTGTTGTCGCGGTGGGGGCCGTTTTCGAGAGCATTCAAGACGCGGCCGACCATGGCGTCCGCGAACGCGATTGATGCGAGGTAGCCCTGGATCGCCTGCTTCCACTGTTTGTGCTTCCGGATATGCGAGAAGTAAGGAATGTCACGAATCTTCAGACCCTCCGGCGGTAGATCGTCCAAGTCATCCTCCTTGTATCCGGGCGGCAATTGAATGTCTTCGAGGGGAAATTGCTCGAAATATTTGGTGGGAACAAACCACGGTTCGTGGGGGCGATAAATGCCGCAGGCGAGAAAGAACGGTTTCTCGTGCTGCTTGCGAAGTTGGTTGCCCACCCATTCGGAGACGTCCCAGTCTCCACCAAATTCCTGATCGGTCACGTTGAGTGCAGCCCAGTCCGTTTCGATGTATTGCCAAGGACCACCGCGGGGCAGATTGACCGGCCGTTTGTCCGGATAGACCGTTCGTGGAAAGGGGTCCTCAGTTTCCTTGGCCGGGAAATACTCATCCCAAGAACGAGCATCGATGAAGTAGTGGAGCAGTTTGCCGGAACCGCCGGCCCAGTATCCGTGATTGGCGAAGTATCTGGGCAACAGCACGGCCTCGGGCAGAATGTCGCGCATGGTCTGGCCATTGCCGTAGAGGCCGGAAGTTCCGGGAGAGATGCCCGACATGATGGCTGTCCGCGAAGGATTGCAGGCGGGTGCAGGACAATGGGCGTTGGTGAACAACATGCCACTCTGGGCGAGGCGATCGATGTTCGGAGTCTGCGCCTGCGGATGGCCACCAAGACAGCCGATCCAGTCATTGAGATCATCAATCGAGATGAACAGCACGTTGGGCCGTTTGGAATCCGCTGCGGTGGTGAACGTGGACGCCATGGCCCATATCAGGAGCAGGTAGCGGCAATACTTTTGAGATTTGAGGCTCATTGCTTCGTGGGGGCGAATGCTGGCTTCGCTTGGAACGCCTTGGCAACGGTGGAAGGGCCGCCAACCACGGGCAGAGTGACTGAGGTCGCATCAAGATCAACTGTCAGTTCTGTGCCGGGCGTCGGCCACAGGGTGAAATCTTTGTCACTGGAAAAGATCATCAATCCGATTTTTTGGCCTGCCGGAATGATCTGATCGTCCGGTTGCAGATCGAATGCCAGCTCGTAGAACTTGCCGGGTTTCAGCGGTTGACCATGTGTCATTGAACTGTGGTTCTGGGGATCGGCCCAGCCACGGGTGATAAGATTGTCTGTGATCTTCGGATCTTTCTTCTTCTCAACCCATGGAAGAGAAACCAACCAGACTGACAGATTGGCGGCCGGTTTGCTGCTGGCCAGTCTGATGGTCATCCGTGCCGAACCCGACAGGTGAATCGGTTCGTTCAGTTCCGGGGTGACATACATCAGACGATGATTCGTCCACTCGGCCTGGGCGAGCGCCGAGCCGGTGAAAGAGTAGTTGTCAGTCACCCGCTCTTTCCCTTGGCCTGGTTGAGCCTCAGCAAGGAGTCGGCCCGGTTCCGGGGCTCCGGCCACGAGATGGAACGTGACCGGCTTTGCCGCCGGATTCGGGAAATCGACGTAAGCCGTCGGTCGCGAACTATCGTCCCTCTCGCGAACGATCCAGGCACGAGGTCCTTTCTCCACACCGTTCTTCTCCCCATGCAAATAGCGTGCGAACCACCGATTCATCATCTCTTTCGGTGGCGTTCCTCCATGGCCGCCCTGGTGATAAAACACCTGTGTGTTTTGGCTCCGACCCTTCAACGCTTGGTAAATGCGATTGCCATGTTCCGGAACGACGTTCCAGTCGTTCAGACCGTGGGCCATCAATACCGCCGCCTTCACCGGAGCCAGATCATGCAGGTAGTCGCGCTGCTTCCAAAACGCGTTGTAGTCGCCGGAGATTCGATCCATCCCATTCGCCATCTCCTCATCCCGTACGTGGGTATCGCACCAATCCCGTCGCTCATCATTGCCGCTGTGGACGAAGTCGTACATGAGGTCGATGTCTTCCCCCAGAAATCCGAAGGGATGTCGCACCAATCCATGTGAACGGTAGTAATGATAGGGCGAAGTATTGGCGGCGACGGGAATGATCACTTCCAGTCCCTCAACTCCGGTCGTGGCCGCAGCAAGGGCCAAAGTGCCGGGATGCGACACGCCGGTCATCCCTACTTTGCCGGTGGTCCACGGGGCGTAAACCCGTTCATCACCATCCGGGGTGGTGTATCCGGGAGCGCGACCGTTGAGCCAGTCAATCACGGCTTTGGGGGCCAATGATTCGTTGTCCAAACCAATTGTCGGACATCCTTGCGACAGTCCTGTACCGGGTGACGAGGTATGAACCACAACATACCCGTGGGGCACCCAGTCCTTCACCAATCTCCTTGAAATGATGGGCCGTTCCCCGACCTTCTGAATCGGAGGAAAGTCCTTTCGCTCCGGGGGCGTCTCACCCAGTTCGTGTCGCACGTTCCAGAGGGCCTCTCGCCAGTTCGAGGATTTGCCACCGAAGTAGGGGCTGCTGATCATGATCACCGGAAGTTTCAACCCTTCCGTCTCGGTTTGCTGGGGGCGCGTAACGCCCACATGCATGCGATCCCGTCCGCCGTCCCCGTCACTGTCAAACTCGGTCTCCACCCAGAGATCGTGACGAATCCACTTGTCCGGATCCTTGAAGCCGCGAACCACTTGGGTGCGACCGTCGGCAAAAATGGGAATCACCGGGCCGGCAGCCATCAATCCGGTAGTGAATGCCAGGCCGGCCAACGTGGAGATCAATTTCATAGTTGTTTTCATCGTGGACCAGGAACCAGATGATTCACCAAATACCGAGCCATGTGCATTCGCAAGTGAAGTGATGTTCCTTTGCCTTTCCTGATCCCGTGGTCGCGCCCCGGGTAGGTCATGTAGTCAAAGGGTTTGCCCAACTCAACAAGCCGATCCACCAGGCCTTCCACGATTTCGAGATGGGTGTTCATCTCACCGGTGCCGTGAACGATCAACAAGTCGCCGGAGAGTCCTTCGGCATAGTTGATTGCTGCGGCCTTTCGGTAGCCATCGGGATTGGTTTCGCGAGTCTCCATGTAGATCTCCTGAAACCAAGCGTTGTAAAGATGCGGCTGCGGCTTGGGCGCTACCGCCATCC
>Ga0055584_100001981_pt1 | contig 20097 bp, 20 predicted proteins | sample OSDHelmetaG_FD_58716 | JGI IMG/M metagenome (GOLD analysis project Ga0055584, IMG submission 58716) | Pelagic marine sediment microbial communities from the LTER site Helgoland, North Sea, for post-phytoplankton bloom and carbon turnover... | ecosystem: Environmental > Aquatic > Marine >...
TCCTTAGAAAACTGAAATTGTGTCTGCCGAGAGGAAAAATTCACAAGCTCTGTGCGGACCATTTTGAAAAGTCGCCTACACATTCGGTCCGCACAGCGGACCCTACAGAATATAGAAAACAGCCCCGGAACCATTGCCATGAAACCAATCACCGAACACGACCTGCTCGTCAATCGACGCTACTTCTTCGGAAAATCGGCAACCGGAATTGGCGTGGCAGCGCTCGCATCATTGCTCTCCAAAGAGGCCAGGGGGCAAGAGAAGTCGTTGGCGACTGGTAACGGACCGGGATACGATCCCGGCTTGACGGGTCCGACTCATTTCCCTCCCAAAGTCAAACGGGTGATTTACCTGTGTCAGTCAGGAGCTCCGTCTCACATCGACACTTTCGACTACAAGCCGTCTCTCGAAAAATTGGACGGCCAGGAATTACCTGCCTCCATCCGCATGGGACAACGATTGACGGGAATGACCGCCGGACAGAAATCATTTCCGGTGGCCAAATCGTTTATGCCGTTCCAACAGCATGGCGAATCGGGACAGTGGATCAGCGATCTGCTACCCCATCACAGCAAAATCGCCGACGATATTTGCATCGTCAAATCAATGCATACTGAAGCGATCAACCACGACCCGGCCATCACATTCTTTCAGACCGGTCATCAACAACCGGGACGCCCGAGTCTCGGCTCGTGGGTGAGTTACGGCTTGGGAAGCGAGAGCGAAAACCTACCCGCTTATGCCGTCCTGCTCGATAAAAACTCTGACGCTCAAGCACAGCCACTCTATTCTCGCTTATGGGGAAGCGGTTTTTTACCTTCCAATCATCAAGGGGTCAAACTGCGTTCGGTCGGTGATCCGGTGTTGTATTTGAATGACCCGACCAAGGCGTCACTCGACGACAAACGGCAACTGCTCGATTCACTTTCAAAGCTCAACGAAATCCGTCAAGAGGAAGTGGGCGATCTCGAAATCCAAACGCGCATTGCGGCTTATGAGATGTCCTACCGCATGCAGATGTCGGTTCCGGAACTGACCGATACCTCGGATGAACCGCAAAGCACTTTCGATTTGTATGGCGACGATGCCAAAATCCCCGGAACGCATGCTGCCAACTGTTTACTAGCGAGACGACTCAGCGAGCGTGGAGTCCGCTTCGTCCAAGTCTATCATCGAGGTTGGGATCATCATGGTGGCTTGCCCACTCGTCATCCGAAAATTGCCAAGGAAGTCGATCAAGGGTCATCAGCTCTCATTCAAGATCTCAAACAAAGAGGCTTGTTGAAAGACACATTAGTGATCTGGGGAGGCGAATTTGGCCGAACCGTTTACAAGCAGGGCAGCGGAACAAATTATGGACGCGATCATCATCCTCGGTGTTTCTCCATCTGGATGGCGGGAGGAGGCATCAAAGGGGGAACCAGTTACGGCGAGACGGATGATTTCTCCTACAATATCGTTGATCGCGAGACACGAGGCGTACATGTTCACGACTTAAACGCCACCATCATGCATTTGCTGGGAATGAATCATGAGCGATTGACTTACCGCTTCCAAGGCCGTGATTACAGACTGACCGACGTGCATGGCAAGGTTGTGAAGGGCGTGTTGAGCTAAGTTTTACCAGGGAGTTACAGACATGATCACTGTTCGTAAAGCCGCTGACCGAGGCCATGCCGATCACGGCTGGTTAAAAGCAGCCGATACATTTTCATTCGCTTCTTACCAGGATCCCGGTCACATGGGCTTTCGTTCGTTGCGAGTGATGAACGAAGATCGTGTGGCTCCCGGAAAAGGTTTCGGCACCCATCCGCATCGCGACATGGAGATCGTCACCTATGTCCTGGAAGGAGCACTCGAACATAAAGACTCGATGGGCAATGGTGAAGTGTTGACGCCGGGCGAGTTCCAACGCATGTCGGCAGGATCTGGTATTCAACACAGCGAATTCAATCCGTCCTCCGAAGAGCCGACTCATCTGTATCAAATCTGGTTATTGCCGGCCGAGAAAGGCATCGAGCCGAGTTACGAGCAAAAGCGTTTCGATGATCAGCTCGAAAACGAGTTGCGGCTCGTCGCCTCACCAGGCGGCGAAGAAGGTTCGCTGACGATTTATCAAGATGCCAGGATATATCTCTCACGTTTGGATGCCGGGAAGTCGGTTGACGTTGACTTGGCTGAAGGTCGGCATGCCTAGTTACAAGTCTTGCGAGGATCAGTATCTCTCAATGGAATTGACTTGAAAACAAGTGATGGAGCCGCGGTGAGTGACGAATCGTCATTGATCATTATTGCCGAGAGCGATGCGGAAATCATGCTGTTTGACTTGAGTTAATCGATGTTTTGGCAATCCGATGGCGAAGAGTAGAGAACCATGAAGGATTCGCTAACATGGTATGTCAGAGTAAACGCACCGCTTGATTCAAGAAAGTTCGTCCATGCGATTGATTGTACTGATAGCGTTATTGGCAGGAACTCTCGAATTCGCAGAAGCCGAGATCACTCCGTCACAAATCGTGTTGGCGTCTTATCGCATTGAACATCCCAAAACCACCGGGACAGGGTTCGTCATACATCGTCCCGATCCGCATGCCGTCGAGCAGAATCAGTATCTGTTAGTGACGGCCGCTCATGTGTTTGAGGGAATGAAAGATGATTTCGCGACGCTGGTGCTTCGTCAGCAGGATGCTCAGAGCAAGTGGGAGGCGAAGCTTCAAAAGATTCGTATTCGTAACAAGAATCAACCCGTTTGGATTCAACATCCGAAGGAAGATGTCGCGATACTGATTTTGGACTTGCCCACGAATGTCTCGCTCAACTCGCTGCCACTGAGTGTGTTGGCGACCGCAGACGATTGGGACACCCACTCCCCAGAACCCGGCTCGTTCATTCGCTGTGTCGGCTACCCACATGCTCCGATATTCAAGCCTAACCCTGTTGGATTCGCCACAACTCGCTTGGGGTGTCTTGCCGACTATCCACTGACACCCATCGCAGACCATCCAAAATATCTGGTCGATTTCAATATCTTTGAAGGTAACAGTGGCGGGCCGATTTATTTCAGAGACATCAATGATGAAATCAAAATCATCGGCCTCGTTCACGGACAACATTTCATCGACGAACGCTACAAGAACATCTACTCCGAAGGGATGACGCGCAAGCGGCTGGGATTGGCCATCATCGAAAGCTCGGCAGTCATTCTGGAAACGATTGAGCAAGTCACACCCGCTTCGTCCACAAAAAATTCCGCTTCTTCAAGTAGTCCCGATATCAAAGCATTGATTCGTCAGGGCCTACAGAAAAGTCTTAGCAAAGAATGAAATCAATTGTCGTCGATTTTATTATTCACTCATTCACTCACGACCCGTGCGCTGCCCCAATACCCAAACTCATTCCGCCAACCGGTGGCGTGGTTTTCGAGTTCCAGTTTCACTTTTTGACCGGCAAATTGCGACAGATCGATTCGGAATGATTGCCAACCTTTGGTGGCTGGCCCGCCAATATCTTCCGACAATAGCTTCTTGTCGTTCCCGTGGACTTCCAATCGCCAATCACCTTCCGGGTGATGGGCCACATCAACCAGTAACCAGGTTTTACGACCGGAAGGAATGTCGAATGTCCCGAACAGAACGCACGGCTCGTTCTGATTCACCGGGTGCGTCTTGACCACGGTCGAGCGATTCATGTGTCCGGTTTGTAATGCCACATCCCCCACTCCCGACTTGTTGGTGGTAAAGCCGGGGGCCACTTCGCCGATCACTTCTGCGAATTGCTGCGGATTCGTGGCGATACGGGGGACAACTTCTTTGACTCCCGGTAATTGGTGGGCCGACTTGTCGGAGGGATGTTTATCGAGAGTAATGAACGCAAACAGGTCGATCAGTTCCTGGGGTTTAATCTGTTCTTCCAGCTTTTCGGGCATCAGTGAGACAGGACTCTTTTTCAGAATTTCAATTTCGGATCGTGGAATCGTCTCCAATTTACCACCCTGAACTTTGAGAGTGATTTTGGATTCCGTATCTTCAGCCAACAAACCGTTCAAAACTCGTCCTTCGTCGGTCACGACTGTGTACGACTGATACGAAGCACCAATGACGAGCGATGGATCGAAGACGTTGGACAGTAACTGCTCGAACGAATTTCGGCCATTGAGGGTGATATCGGGACCGACTTCCTGTCCCTTGCCGTAGATTTTATGGCATTGTCCGCAGACCTTATTGAAGACGAGTTCTCCCGCGAACGGGTCACCTTCCGATGAGCGGATCAACTGCTTCATTTCGCCAATGACCTGATCCCGTTTGGGATCACGCCCTTCGCGAATCTGCCCCCAATGTTTTTCGACCAGTGTCTTTAACTCGGCATCATTGGTCGCAAGCAAGCGTTTGACTTGATTGAGATTGAGTGCCGTCGTGGGGATCTCTTCCAACGCAATCGCATTCAGAAGCCTGATGCTCCAAGCTTTACGCTGCGTCAGGATATCAATCGCACGTGGTTTGAGTTCCGGTTCCAGATCGTAGTAATACAACGTCAACAACGACCCAACGTGTTCGTGGCGAAGTCGTCCCAGTGAGCTAATCATTTTTCCTCGAAAGGGAGCGGCATTATTCTTTTTATCTGACAGAATTTGATCCATGGCAATCAGAACGTGCATCTCTTCACCGGCGGCAATCAGCGCATTTAACGCCTGCAAACGCTGTGACTCCTGTGATTTGCTATTGGCCAAAATCGTTTCTGCTTCTTTGAGTGCGACCGGATCTTCCCAACTGGCCCCTAACATGACAGCGGAGAGATAGGCGGGAGTGGTTTTGTCTCCTGCAGCAAGGCTGGAAACAACCGTCTCTAATGCTTCCTTGGTTTGTTTCAGTTTTTCTCCTGCGAGTGTCCTGTTCTGAACACGTTCGCCGATCATGGAGAGGCAGACTGAAGCCGTTTGTGGATTTCCACCTGTGGAATGCGAATGGTACGAGATCACTTTCGCAATACTTTCCGCATTGAATTTTGGATGATCGAACATCCAGGCAACCAGTCGAGGAATCATTTCTTCTCCTCCCGGACCGGCCGCGATGTCGTTCACGGTGGCAAAGTCGACCGCCTGTTTGGGAAAGCTTTCCAGATAGTAGACCAAGTTCCGCCAAACGATTTTCGGCAGCAGTTTGTCTTCCTGTCCGAGCTTCAATGCTTCCGCGAATAACTCTGTGTAGACGGTATAAGGTCCATACGGTTGCATTTTCAAAGCATGTGCCCCGGCCAGAATCACTCCCTGCAAACGAACGTCTTCCGATTCGTCGTGAATGGCGGTATCAACCAATGCGAAAATGTTGCTTTCTTCGGATTCATTGAACTCATTGGGTGACCTCGACTGCAGAAACTGTTGCCCGGCCGCGCGAACTGCCCATGCTCGTAATGTCGGATCGGGTTGAGACAACAGATTCTCAACCAGATCACTGTAAATGAGGAGTGTTTCGTACTGTTCCGCTTTCATGCCGACAATTGACCAGAACGCATGTAGACGAGTCTTGCGATCGAGAGAGTTATTGGTGGCAATTGCTTCCAATTTCTCGCGTGTCTCCGTGCTACTTCGTTCTGAAAGCAACCGTTGAGACGTCCAACGGATAAAGTCGTTGTGTTGTGAAAGTCGCTCGATTAATTGATCGTCGGTCTTGGCAGCGAGATTGAAGTTGGCAGGTGTATGAGGTGTCTCTTTGTAACGAATCCGATAGAGACGACCATGCCCACGGTCCACTCCTTCGGGATCGCGATTCGCGTCCTGATAGCAGTGATAGCGGTCATACCAGTCGAGAACGTACAGGCAACCATCGGGACCCGTCTTTTGAACCACCGGCATGAACCAGACATCATTAGCCGTCAGGAAATCGGGACGAGGTGTTCCGAAATATGTCGATCCTTTGCGTTCCAGTGCATCGGCATTCAGACAGTTACCATGAATGTTTCCCATGTAGAGTTTCTCGCGATACTCCTTGGGATACACATCCGAGTCGTAATAATGGATTCCACAATACGCGGCTTTTTGATGCTTGTGTTCAACAATCGATTCCAGTTTCCAAGTGTGGGGAGGATAGGGCCCGCCCTGTCGATGGTAATAACCAGATTGCGTCAGATGCCAAAGATGATCAATCACACATGCTGAGAGGAACGCTTCGCCATCTTTGTTCCAGGCGACTCCCCAAGGGTTACTGGTTCCTTCGGCAAAAAGTTCAAACTCTCGCGTGCGAGGATGAATGCGAAACAATGCACAGGTGAATTTCCAGCCGGGATGCTTCTCGTCGAAGTTGGGATTGTTGGGCGTGTATTTAACATCGCAATAATTGAAGACTCCATTGAGGCCGTAGAGCCAGCCATCCGGCCCCCAAGTCAACGAGTTGGGTAGCTCATGAGTGTCTGTCCGACCGAAGCCGGTGACCACTTTCTCGATTTTATCGACCTTGAGATCTCCATCGAGGTCTTGCATGAATAGAATATCGGGAGCGTTACCGACCCAGACTCCGCCGTACCCAACAGCAATGCCCGAAGGGATATTGAGCCCTTCTGCGAAGACCGTGACCTTATCGACTCGGCCATCTCCATCGGTGTCTTCAAGAACTTTGATTCGGTCACGCCCGGGACCGGGCTCTTTTCTGGGATACTCGAACGATTCGGTGATCCAGAATCGCCCTTTTTCATCAATGGCCATGGCGACCGGATTGAAGATCTGAGGCTCTGCGGCCACCAACTCGACGGTGAACCCTTCGGGCACCTCCATCTTGGCGATCGCGTCCATCGGAGAAAGTGCTGGTCCGGGAGGTTTATCTTGCCGACGGGGGATGAATTCATCTTCGGCATGGATCGAGGGTGAAACCAAAGACAGCAACGCAATAATGATTAGCGAATAGCGCATGTGTGGAATTCCAGCAGAATCGTGTATGTGGATTTGTTTCATAGTCGTCACTTGAGATCAGTAATGCAAGACGACATTGGCTCTGATACATTTAATTCATGCCCAGACGAACCAAACAGGAACCAATCTGGAAACCGACCAAACAGCAAGTCGCAGCGGCGACAAAAAACCGCGTGTCAGATGTCATCGATTACGGTCTTGATGTGCTGTTCGTCGGCATCAATCCCGGCTTGTACTCAGCGGCGGTCCGTCATCATTTTGGTAGACCCGGAAACCGCTTCTGGCCAGCTCTCAATGAAAGTCAGTTTGTCCCCGAGGGAGAAGAGTTTCTGGCGTTCGATGATTGTCGTCTTCCAGATTTCGGGATGGGCATCACGAACCTGTGTCCGCGTGCTTCGGCCCGTGCCGATGAACTTTCCACTGAAGAGCTGGAGCGAGGTGCCCGCACGTTGACTCGTAAAGTGAAGAAGTACCGTCCTCGATTTGTCGCGTTTCTGGGAATCACTTCCTATCGCACCGCGTTCCATATCAAGGGTGGTCATGTGGGACGACAAGAGATGACTATCGGTGATGCGGTGGTCTGGGTGTTACCGAATCCGAGTGGACTGAATGCTCATTTTCTCTTACCCGACATTACAGAACTTTTCAACGAACTGAAGCGGGAGATTGATCGTTCCAAACTAGCACGCAAGAAATAGTCAACTCTCTGTGGATGAAGACGCTCAATCGACGTACACGAACTCATTCAAGTTGAACAACGCATGGCAGAGATTCAGCCATGCCGTTTCCTCATCGCTTTCCGCTTCGAGGAACTCTCGGCAAGCGTCTTGTTCTCTTGAAGATGGCTTTCGACCAAGTCCGATCAGATAAGCAGCTTCGATTCTTTCCGCTTGATTGTCAGAAGTTTTGAGAACTCGCTTCGAGAATTGGCTTGCTCTGTCTCGTGTGAATTCCGAGTTCAAAAGGTGTAATGCTTGTGGAGCGATGGTTGTTTGAGACCGACGTGGGCAACTGAGGTTGGCGTCCGGTTTGTCGAAGACCTTCAACATCGGCATTTGCAGATTTCGTCGAGCAAACAGATAGATACTGCGACGAGTGTGTTCGGTTTCATCTGGAGTGACGACCCACTGATTTTTTAACAACGTCGAAGTGACGGCTGCCGGTAGAGTCGGCCTGATACCGGGGCCGCCTTGCTTTCGATTTAATTCTCCCGACACGGTCAGCAACGAATCCCGGATTGATTCTGCCGTTAAGCGACGAAAGTGACTACGACCCAGCAGTCGATTCTCGGAGTCAGATTCCAGAAGCTGCTCCCAATGATGCTTCTGCTCATCAGAAAGATCTTCTCCGGGGTGGCTCGCCAACTGATAGCAGGCAGAATTCAGAATCAATCGATGCAGGTGTTTCAAGCTCCATCCCGAATCCATGAGTTCAGCCGCTAACCAGTCCAACAGTTCGGGATGAGACGCTCCCTCTCCCATCCAACCAAAATCACTCACCGTCGGAATGATTCCCACGCCGAAATGGTGCTGCCAGACACGATTCACCATCACCCTGGCCGTCAATGGCTGTTCCCGCTGAGTCAACCACTCTGCCAGCACCTGTCGTCGTCCATTGGCGAGGGATAAGGCATCGGGCTCCATTTTTCCCGCAGTCAACGCACGAGGAAACCTCGGTTCCAACTCTGTTCCTTTACGTCGAAAGTCTCCGCGGACCCAAAGGTGGCTGACGACTTCTGTCTTTTGCAGATTGCGAGTCCCCCGGACTTTGACCGTTTTCTTGTCTTTCTTGTCAAAAGATTTCGGGAGAGGCTGATCTTTGAACAGATCGATGGTTTCGAAGAATGCGCGAAGACGATAGAAATCGTGTTGAGAGATGGGGTCGGTCCGATGATGGTGACATTGAGCACAAGCGAATCGCAAACCCAACACAACCTCTCCCACATTGGCGGTCATCGAATTCAGAAAGAGATGTCGGCGTTCGTTTTGCAAGTTGATATCGGGCATGTCCGGCCCCGCTAACAGAAAGCCGGTCGCCACAAGAGCCTCATTCGACTCGGGTTCAATTTCATCGCCGGCAATCTGTAATTGCAGAAATCGATCGTAGGGCAAATCTTGGTTGAATGCATCGATCACCCAATCGCGATATCTCCAGGCTTCGGGACGGACTTTATCGTGTTCGAAGCCATCCGTTTCGGCAAAGCGGACCAGATCGAGCCAATGTTGCCCCCAATGCTCTCCATAACCTTGATCATCAAGCAGCCGATCAACCAGTCGGCTGTAAGCATTCGGGGAGGAGTCACTCAGAAACTGTTGAACTGCTTGCGGTTTGGGAGGTAAGCCGGTCACTCCAAAAGTCATTCGTCGAATCAACGATGTCCGGTTGGCCCGCTCGACCGGCTGGAAAGATTTTTCTTTCAATCTGGCCAGAATAAACTTGTCTATCGCGTTTTTTGACCACTGATCATCGGCAATCACGGGGACTTCAGGACGTATTACTGGTTGATATGCCCAGTACTCGAAGTCGGCCGCGTCAATGGACGGTTCTATCAAAGCAGAAGTACCCTCAGGTTCTTCGGCAATGAGAAAATGATGAGCGTTTGCAAACAAAGCCAGTAGCGCAAAGACGCCAAAAGTCATTGATTCCAGTTTCATGCCAGGATCTCCTTGACGACTCGACCCGCGACATCCGTCAATCGTTCCTCGCGACCGTTATGGAAATAGGTGAGTAGTTCGTGATCGAGGCCGAGCAAATGCAAAATTGTGGCATGCAAATCGTGCACGTGAACTTTGTCTTTGATGGCTCTCAGTCCCACTTCGTCGGTTGCACCATAAACCATACCCGGCTTGACGCCACCACCGGCCATCCAGACTGTATATCCCCACGGATTATGATCGCGCCCGGTTCCTTGTTCGCTCATCGGCATGCGACCGAATTCGCCGCCCCAGATGACGAGTGTGTCTTCGAGCAGGCCGCGTTGCTTGAGGTCTTTCAATAAGCCGGCGACCGGTTTATCAGTCGCCTGACAATATTGCGTATGATTTTTCATCACATCCTGATGCGCATCCCAGCCGTTGGTATCTCCCGAATAGAGTTGCACGAAACGAACACCTCGCTCGATCATGCGTCGCGCTAAGAGGCACCGAGTCCCAAACTCGGACGTCGATTTCTCATCCACGCCATACAGGTTTCGTGTCTCCGCAGTTTCCTGACCGATCTCCATCATTTCTGGTGCTTCACTTTGCATCCGAAACGCGAGTTCGTAGGAATCAATCCTCGCTGAAAGCTCGCTGTCTCCGAAACGCCGCTGCAAGTGCTGTTGATTCTGATGATGGACGAAGTCCAGAAGTCGACGTTGTTGGCCTTTCGTCATGTCTGCGGGACGTTGCAAATGCAGAATCGGAGCCTCACCGGTCCGTACCGTTGTGCCTTGATAGGTGGCCGGCAGAAAACCACTTCCCCAAGCAGGCGGACCCCCTTTGATTCCGGCACCGCGATCAAGCATGACAACAAACGACGGAAAGTTCTGGTTCTCGCTGCCAAGACCATACGTGACCCAACTTCCCAAACTTGGCTTTCCCATCAGAATGCTACCGGTATTCATCTGATAGACAGACTGGGGATGATTCACGCTATCTCCATGACATCCGCGCAGAACGCATAACTCGTCAACCATCTTGGCGGTGTGCGGAAGAAACTCGCTGATCTCAATGCCCGATTCCCCATGCCGATGGAAGGGTTTCAGGGAAGGGAGTAATGGATTCGATGCAACCTTGCGGCGTGTCATCACTTCACCAAAACTGTCCGGTAAAGGTTTCCCTGCATATTTCTGGAGCGTCGGTTTGGGATCAAACAGATCGACGTGACTCGGTCCGCCGTGCATAAACAGATAGATGATATTTTTGGCACGAGCGGGAAAATGAGATTGAGGGAGAGCCGTCCCTTCTGCTTGCAATTGACGAGCCAATAGTGACGAGCAGGCAATCGCACCGAAACCACCACCGGCCTTCCCCAGAAATTGCCGACGAGTCTCAGAACTCGGTTTGAAATTGAGAGCGTTCAAAATCGAGGGCTTTCACGTTCAAGTCAGGATCTGTGTGTGAGCCTCCACTGTAATTGATCGGGCATAGATCAATCAATCTTTTCTTCACAGACTCAGCCCAACAGGCGAATCAAACCGCTGAGAGTCAATAAGACGACCAGAATTCCTGCCATCCCCAGAAAAATATACCAGATCGGCTTCAGTTCAGAGCGAGTGACAAGCTTGGGGACCATGTATTCGTCACAGGTGGGGCAGAGATTGGCATCATCGTAGACTTCAGCACCGCACAGCGGACATTCATACCAGCCATACGGCTCATCACCGAAGTCCTCTTCGTCGTAATCGTCCTCGAATTCTTCATCATCCCAATCATCGGTCATGATGGATTACCATTCGAGTCCGTACATTAACGAGTTCAGGCCACTGCCAATTCCCAGTAATGCCGCGTGATCACCCGTTTTGAGAAATCCCGATTCCATGCCGAGTGCCAGTGCCATCGGTAAGGCGGCGGCCCCGGTGTTTCCGAAGCGTTCGACAGTCGGGAAGTCCAAGTCAGGTTCCAAGCCGAGCGATTTCATCAGCAAAGAACGATGTGCTTTCCCCACCTGATGCGTGAAGACGCGTTGGATATCGCTGTTCGACCAATCCATCAATCGCCGAAACATGGCCCAGGTTTTTTCTGCAAGCCCGACCCCCGCGTTGAGGAGCCCTTCGGAATCGGTATTCATTCGAGGTCGGCTATCCCCACTCCATTCTGAATTATCACCGCCTTGGCAAAGGTGATTGTTGGTCGTGTCGGCCAGCCAGGAGCCTCCCAACAGCTTGTGTCCATATTGAGAATGTCGCTCGTGACACAACACAATGGCAGCTGACCCCGAACCAATCGTTAAAGACGCAAAATCACTTTTGACCCGTTTGCGATCGACATCCGCATCGGTAAGAAGTGAATGGATTGTCCCTTCGACGAGACTGCGGCCAACTTCAGTCCCCACGACAACCCCCGCGTCGATCCGTCCCGCTTCGATCATTTCAGCAATAATCTGAACGCCGTTGAGGATCCCCAAGCAGGCATTGCTGACATCAAACACGAGCGCCGATTGTGGCAAACCGCTGGAAGCATGGACTCCGGTGGCCGTTGCGGGTTCCATTTGGTCACGACAGACAGAACCGTGTATCAAAGCTCCGAACAGTTCGGGATTGAGTTGGGACTGCTCCACCGCTTTACGGACTGTCAGCGCTGAAATCGAACCTGGTTTTGTGCCGGGATCGAAAAAACGCCGTTCTTGAATACCGGTCATCATTTCGAGACGACCTGCGGGTAAGCCCAGCCGATCATAAACTGGCGCAAGCTGATCTTCGATCTCCTCCGATGTGATGACATTCGGAGGGATCGTACAGACTGCGGTTTCCAGGCAAACATGCTGGTAGCGCGAACCGTTCTTTAGATTCGGTTGCGAGATAGCATTAGACTTTCGCGACTGATTGAGTTTGCGACCCGCTCAAGCGAGCGATCAACATCTCAACATTCTGCAAATCCTCACCCCGTTGCTGTTCGCTTTCGGGAGTCGGGTCGCAGACGGCCAATGCGATCGAACTGCGCACATGTCGCAGTCCTCGCAAAAGAATGTCACGTTCCTGATTATCCAGATCCACTGAAATAGCATTACTCATTTAAACAGACTCCGTACATTTCCCACCTTGGTGAGAATGTCGTCCGTCACAGTGGCATCCTGCTGCTGCGCGACTATTTGATTATCAGAACAATTCCAACCTACCGACACACCTTCATCGATGCGGAATCATCCGTACTCAAGGTGTATCATCGGCTGTAAAACCAGTCACCTTTCGGTTTCCTGAAGGACGCTGCAATTCCCTTGCGACTGTCCAGGGAAACCCGATCCAAAGACTCCTTATGACCGGTCTTGTTTCACCGACCATCGGTGATATTGTAACGGTCTGGAAAACTCTGCATGCGGCGTACCGATCACAAAGTTATCCAATCCCTAGAATCGGTGACTTCCTACAAACTATTGTGGTCATTGTGGTTGGGAAAAATCAACCTCAATCACGCCACACGCGGGAGGCCACTCCTATTTTGCCCGTAAATTACCAGCTCTGTAAGAATCGGCCATTGCTGTTGGAACTTCTGCCTCTGCCAGAATCACTTTGGCCCTGTTTTCTTCGGTCTGGGCTTTGAACTCCTGTTCTTCGGCCACCGCACGGGCACGACGTTCTTCGGCTCTGGCACGAGCGATCCGCATGTCGGCCTCCGCTTGATCTGCCTGAAGGCGGGCTCCAACATTGTCGCCGACATCAATGTCTGCAATATCAATTGAAACAATCTCGTAAGCCGTCTGAGAATCCAGCCCTTTATCGAGAACAGCTTTTGCAATCAACATGGGGTTCGCAAGCACCTCTTTATGGTTTGTGCATGATCCAATGGCCGAAACGATCCCCTCACCCACCCGAGCGATGATGGTGTCTTCGGTCGCTCCTCCCACGAGTTGCTGCAAGTTTGTACGAACAGTCACTCGGGCGCGGGCTTTGAGCTGAATCCCGTCTTTCGCGACACCATCGAGAGTGCGACGGTTACTGGCTCCTCGATTTGGATCGGGGCAGTCAATCACTTTCGGATCGACACTTGTCCGGACAGCTTCGAGCACATTTCGACCGGCGAGGTCGATGGCAGCCGCGGTATCCCAATCCAGCTCAATATTCGCACGGTGAGAAGCGATCAACGCTCGAACAACACGATCCACGTTCCCTCCCGCCAAATAATGGGCTTCAAGAGCATTTGTCGAAGATTGTAAGCCCGCCTGAACGGCCATAATTTTGGATTGCACAATAGTGGTGGGATTGATCCCTTTCAAAGACATCAACATCAACCGAAAGGGATTGATGTTGGCCTTCGAGAAGACGCACTGCACCCACAGTTTGAAGTATCTCGCGAAGAAATATAGAAAGATGATGGAGAACAGGCCAACAAACCCGATCACCACGTACATCACAATATCACCCATCTCAGTATCCTTAAGTCAGATAATCTTTTGGCCGGTTCAGCTGCATGAGACTCTAATCTCACAAAGGCTAATAGCATTGTACTCACACAGTTCCTGAACGACTCATCTTAAAAGCTGGATCAGTGAATTCAAAAAGAAAAACAAATTACAGGGAAGAATACTCGACGTTTCGCGAATCCTATCCCGATCTCGACTCGTTCTGGGTATAATCAACCTGCGACACTGTGATTTTACATGAGACGATATCGATGGATTACACTTCACTGGCAATCTGGTTAGCCATTCTGACACTTGTGCTGTTGGTGGCAGAATTCTTCCTTCCTTCGGGCGGAATGCTGACAATTTTTGCAGTAATCAGCGCTGTTGTCTCTGTCTGGTCAGGATATCAGGCCTGGTGGGAGCGTTCTCCCGTCATCTGGTGGATCTATATCACTTGTTTTGTTTTATCCGTTCCATCAACGATTGCGGGGTCAGTAGTTGTTTTGCCAAAAACCAGTTTTGGCCGACGATTGCTTCCCGACCCTCCCTCGGGAGACGAAAGTCGCCCCTATTTGAAAGAACGCGAAAAACTTCTGGGATTAGTAGGATCCATTGGCGAAACAGCCACGTTACACAATCCAGGCGGAATGACACTGATTGACGGTCGTCGATATCACAGCGAAAGCGATGGATTACTCCTCGAACCTGCCACGAGAGTGACGGTCGTCCGTATCGACGGGACGCGAATCGTTGTCACTGCAACAGAAGAGAGTCACCTAGAACAAACAGACAGGCAAGTGAGCCTTGAAGACTCTAAACCAGATTTGCCGCCGCCACGCAAAGAGGAAAAACTTGACTTTCCGTTCCCCCAAGAGTAACACGGACAGACTTAGTGAACTCTCCACTTTGGGAGTTTTCACAACTAACCCTATCGGATGAAACCTCATGAATTCAATTCCAGCGATGAACCCGATTAGTTTTCCGGTTTTGGCTCTCGAACCGGGAACGATTGCCGCGATTGGCGTCTTCGCATTTATCGCCACCCTCATTCTGTTCGGCATGTTTGCCCGATACCTCTCACTTTGGATTCAATCTGTCTTTGCCGGAGCCGCCATTGGCCCTGTCACGTTGATCATGATGACGATCAAAAAGATCAATCCGGCGATCATTGTAAAAAGCAAAATCATTGCGGTTCAGGCAGGACTGACCGATTATTACCCCATTTCAACCAATGCTCTCGAAGCCCACTATATGGCGGGTGGGAATGTGGAACGTGTCGTACGAAGTCTGGTTGCCGCTCACCGGGCGAAGATCGAACTCAATTGGGATACTGCTGCCGCGATTGATTTGGCTGGCCGTGATATCCTCGAAGCGGTCCGCACCAGTGTTTATCCTAAAGTCATCGACTGTCCTGATCCCTCTCAGACTTCGGGAACATTGGATGCCGTCGCGGGCGATGGAATTCAGTTGAAGGCTCGGGCTCGCGTCACAGTACGAACCAACATCGCGCAATTGATCGGTGGTGCCACCGAAGAGACTGTGGTCGCACGTGTGGGGCAAGGTATTGTCCAAGCGATCGGATCGACGGCCAGCTACGCCACTGTTTTGGAAAACCCCGATAACATTTCTCGCACAGTGCTGAATCTCGGCCTCGAAGCGCAAACTTCATATGAAATAGTTTCGATTGATATTGCCGATATCGACGTGGGAGAAAACATCGGAGCCCGACTCCAAGCCGATCAGGCTGAAGCCGACATGCAAGTCGCTCAAGCCAAGGCCGAAGAACGCCGCGCGTCAGCAATGGCTCAAGAACAGGAAATGCGTGCCAAGATTCAAGCGAATCGTGCCAAGGTCGTCGAAGCAGAAGCGCTCGTACCACAAGCCATCGCAGATTCGTTCCGAGGTGGTCAACTCGGTTTGCTCGACTATTACGAACTGAAAAATGTTCAAGCCGATACCGATATGAGAGCCGCAATTGCCGGCACCGGAAAACAAACCTCCACCAAAACCGGTGCCTGACTAAGACTCGATGCCTCGTAGATATCACTGACGACAATCTTAAACAGGCTCTATCATGTTGCTGGACCTACCGATTAAACCCATCCTGGCACTCGACTTCACGTCGTTGCTGGCCATTTTCTTTGTGCTGTTTTCGTTATTCGGATTCATCAGCAATCTCCTCAAGAAACTGAGCGGAGATGATCAACCGCAAGTTCAAGGTCGTCAACCGCGTCGAAGAGATGGAGAGCTGCAGGGTGAAATTGACAACTTCCTGAAAGAAGTTCTCGGCGGCAAAGCACCACAAAAACCAAAACCACGCCCTCAACCCAAACATCAGGAACGATCACACCAGGAAGCCGATAATGTTCCCGAACGCCGTCGTTTCGCGGAATCTCAAGCAAATGTGGAAGCTGCTCCCGAAAGACGCCAACAACCACGCACCAAACCACCTCAGCGACAAAGACCCAGACCCCAACAACAACGCAACAGACGCGATCAAAAACCGGCATCTCCGGTCTTCGATGAAGAACCTGAGCAAACACGACCTCTGAAAGATCGACATATACAGTCGTCTGTCGAGGGCCATGTTGATTCGTATATGCAATCACATCTCGATGACAATCGCGACGAAGGCGTTCTCCCCAATCATCCTCGCCCCTCGAAGTTAATCAGCATTTTTGACGATGATAACGAGCTCAAGAGTCAAGCCACTAATGACTTCGCCGAAGAAATGCGGACACTCTTTGCGTCACCGACCGGCATCAGGCAAGTAATTATCGCCAATGAGATTCTTTCCAAGCCTAAGGCTCTCAGGTAGAATGGAGACTCATTACTCCGCTCTCTCGTATTTTTCGGTTAATCGGTCATTATGTCTCCCGAAACACGTCCGCTGATTTTGTTACTCGCTGGCGAACTTCGTATGCGTGGAGGGACGGCCTATACATTACGCCTCAAGCGAGGACTTCCCGATTACGGTTTTGATGTGTCTCTCATCGCCGAAAATTCGGGCCAACTGTCTCGCGATATATGTAACAAATTAAAAGTGCGTGAAGTGACGCATATGTCGACACCGGTGCTGAATCGAGTCGTGCTTCGGCTTTTTGCAGCAGAGTTCGAGGACAAGCCGCATCCTCAACTGATACACATTCAATCTCGCCGCATGATCAAACCGGGCATGAAGTTGGCCTCACTCTGGAATATCCCATGCGTCGTGACGATGCACGATTATCTGGGAGAACGAGAGACTTTGCGAATCCAACCGAATATTTGCCGACAAGTGATTGCCGTCAGTGATTCGGTTCGTAACGATCTCCTCGCACGAACCGGCCTCAACCCGGAGATAGTCCAAGTCATTCGTAGCGGCGTTGACTTGGAAGAGGTTGCTTCCGGAGCAGAGATACTTCCGCCAGATCGGCCGCCTGTCATCGGTACAGCCGGCGCACTGGAATTGATTAAAGGCGTCCATTTCTTTTTAGGAGCCGCCCAACGAGTTCTTGTTCAGTATCCCGACACCCAGTTTCTGGTTTCCGGTTCGGGGCCGGAAGAAATTCGTTTGCGAGAACTGGTTCGTTCACTGGGCATCGAGTATTCTGTGACCTTTGTGCCGAGTCTCAATGATTTTTCCGCAGCCATCGAAGCGATGGACATTTTCTGTCTCCCCTCGCTCAAGCAAGGGCTCGGCTCGATCATGCTTGAAGCCATGGCTCGCGGTCGTCCTGTGATCGCGACCAAAACAGGAGGAGTTTATAGCGTCGTCAAAGATCAACAGAACGGATTGATTGTTCCTGCCAGCGATGTCGAAAATCTGGCACAGCGCATGATCGACTTACTCACTCGCCCCGAACGTGCGCGAGAGTTGGGTGCAGCTGGTCGCGAACATGTTCGCAAGGAATACAGTGTGACCCGAATGCTGGAACAAACAGCCAACCTCTATCGAAAACTCCTCGATCCTGTGACACAGAAGAAAGAGACCGTCGCTTCTGCATCATAATCATCGTGGAGATCTTGCTAACTCGGCGCGCCTCTTTTGCAGGGTCTAATGTGCGGTCCTCAAACCCTTCCGACCAGAGGATCAGTTTTCGCCGGACTCAATCTGTTAGCACAACCCGAGCAATTCTCTCACCACCATAACGCAGAAACGTTGGTTGATGCGATTGTTTCTTCGAATTATTGGGGAGTTTGGCATTCATACGTATTAGTGCGATGTGAAGAATAGAATAGAGAGGTTACAAGTGGACTTGCAACCTCTCTGAATCAAGACTCCCATGTCACGGTCAGAACTCGGAGCAGCCTTGGATAAGATTATCCCACCACTGCGGCCAGAAAGTAAGGTAAAACGGATGAACGCGATCACAATTTCGTTCACATTTTCTTCTCTCTCGTTTTTCACATATATTTCTTGGTTTTCCATAGAAGTGTATGCACCTTTTATAAGCCTCAGTGCAGAGTTGAGTACACCGAAGATGTTCTTCAACCCCGTCAAGCCACCCTGCATCTGCCTTATTGGGTATTGGAAATATCATAGAGACTGTCAACAGGCTAATAGACACCACTCTTAAACAAAAATTCATGATGGTCCTAACTTTATTGGATAGTAATATTTACACGACAGTAACACGTCAGTCTGTGAGATTATTAAAATAATCAACCGAGACATTTCAACGTCCAATCGAAACAGGCATTGGCACATTCAAGATATTCCAGATATCCCATGTTTAAATCATTGTTCCATCAATAGAGATACAGTTCCTCAAGGCAATAGGCATAGACACTCCCACAAAGCGCAATGACTTCATTGATAGGCGGTGCCAATAGACAGGCTGGGGAAAAAGTGTCTCCCCAGCCTTTGGTCTCGGTAACATCCGCAACAAAATGTGGATTTGCCAGAAGCAGGGTTGCTCTATCTGTTTCTATCATCGCCACTGGCAACCTTGAATCATTCTGCCTACCGCACCAATAAACCTATCAACAATACTAGGTGGGTACTTCCGTACGCATTCAGAGTTACATGCATTTAATGTGTCTATACAGCCGGGTATTGTCGTAGAGTCAACAGTCGTGCAATTGTTGAAATTTTCATTGCAAGAGGATAGACATGCCTCTTGTTCATAAAGCCCAGCTTGAGCTACTGTGGAAAACTGAACGAGGACAGCTAAACTGGCCATCGTAATACAAACAAATCGGAGGACTAAATACTTCATAATTCTTCCTGGTTCTTCTCGGATTATCGTGGGTCGTTTGAGCGATTGATTCTGGATCAGTGGTCTTATTAACCTGAAGTACTGATCAAAAATTCGTACAACCTTGAATCAGAGGGCTCAGCCAATTCCACAGACGAATTAAAATTGGGCCTGTTGGATAATCTCTGTTGCATTGCTTATAACAAGCCTCGGATTGCAGTGTGCAAGCGGGAACTCTGGTAGGGTGGTATGCGACGCACCGATTAAACGCATCATTGCACCAGATTTTGCATTCCCGGTTTTCAGTGATCCCGGCATGCGCAGTTTGAGAGTACTGAACCATAATGGCGGTACTCATCAGCGCAATACTTACAACTCTCAGTGTTAACAACTTCATGAGGGGCTTCTCCTTTATCAAAAGAAAGGTTAGGTTCTTAAATTATTAAGGACTCCAATACACTAGAAATATTCGCGTGCGTCTGCAGCGCATTTAAAGAGTTCTGGATAGGTGATCGTATCAGGCTTTGTTGTCAGTGACTTGAGAACCACTGGCGAATTCACCCATCAAAAGCCCATGCAAGTACGCGATGCGGCTGGGCATTCCACAAAGGTGCAGTGACTCTGTTGGTGAGAACAGGCCTGTGCTGTACTGTAAGGGCAGCTTTGCTGGCAGTTATTCAAACAGGCTTCGTACTGCCACAGGCAGTAGGCAATTCTCCCCACGCCACCAACCCAAGCGTCGGCCTTCGGCTGTGGCTTTGAAAGCACAATTACGCTGACAACAGCTAGTAACATGACTGCTCTAAACGGGACGAGACGTCCAAAGTAATTCTTGAACATTGGATTTCCTGATACTTGATGAGGGGTTATCAAAGTTTCGATAAAGCACGCACTGCTTCTTTCATTTGTTATGGTTTTCTGATGATGGGCAGTCTCCTATGGCACCTGAGAAATCTAGTAGGAACCGACACAATTCCC